>Ga0247720_100452_pt1 | contig 14851 bp, 14 predicted proteins | sample MSEWel2015_12_15_FD_189078 | JGI IMG/M metagenome (GOLD analysis project Ga0247720, IMG submission 189078) | Subsurface sediment microbial communities from gas well in West Virginia, United States - MSEEL Well Study Marcellus 3H_2015_12_15 | ecosystem: Environmental > Terrestrial > Deep...
GGGTTACTGTTCTTAAGGTTAAAGGGGGGTATACGGGGCGGGAACGCGAAGCTCTGCTCTGCGTGGTGACGCAGGCCGAACTGCCCCGGCTAAAGAGACTGGTGGCTGCCTGCGATCGGCAGGCCTTTGTCCTTGTCGGCAGCGTGCATGAGGTGCTGGGAGAAGGTTGGCTGGAGAGTTGACCCCTTGTCAAAGCCAGGGCAGAGTGCTATTATGACAATAAGAGAGACTAATAGTGCCGCCGGAAGACGGCTACGTGGGGGCTGGTAATGGCGAAGAAGCGGGGAACGATGGCAGAAGACTTCGGCGTGGCCATGGACCTCGGAGTCCGGCTGGCGGCACCCATTGTCCTCTGCGCTTATTTGGCCAACTACCTGAGCGAGCGCTATGGCGTGGGCGCCGGATGGGGGCTACTCATCATCTTGTTTGGAGTGCTCTCGGGGATTTGGAACGTATACAAGCTCCTTCATAAGCTGGCAGCCAGGATTCCCAAACCGAAGCCGATTAAGAGAAGAAGGATCCGGTAGAACGTGAACAAGGCGCAGGGCTTAGCGAAAAAAGTGGGGCGGGTAGGTCTCACCGTAGGAGCGGTGTTAGCCGCAGCCATGGCCCTCCTGATGTCGCCGGCGGTAGCCGGGTATTTCGCCCTAGGTGTAGGGACGGGGACGCTGAATATCTATCTCCTTGCGCTGACTATTGAACACGGCTTGCGAACAAACCTGCGCGGCAGCCGCGTTAAGGTGTTTTTTTTGGCCCATTTTTTGGTACGTCAGGCTCTTATTTTTGCCCTGCTGTATGTCGTAGCGTCCTTGACTATACGTGGCCTCTTGGCCGCATCGGGCGGGCTTATGTTCTCGGAGTTAGTTCTCTGGATACAGGCTGTGGGCTTATCCGGCTCCGGGCGGGGAAAGAGGAGGTGAGCTCGAGATGGAAGAACTGGGTCCTGTGGTGGTGGCGGAGCTCTACGGATGGCGCATTACGACGACAGTTGTGATGAGCACCCTACTCACCGGCTTCCTCACGTTCGTGTCCTTTCTTTCGACGCGACATCTCCAGGATATTCCGGGGCGCCTCCAAAACACCTTAGAGACGGTCGTGGAACTCTTGGAAGGGCTGGTGGAGGACAACATGGGCGAGAAAGGCAAGGACTACTTTCCTTTTATCGGCACCCTTTTCCTTTACATCCTCCTCAGCAACTGGATGGGAGCCATTCCCGGCCTGCGTTCACCTACCAGTGATATAAACGTTACCGTGGCGCTGGCGGTAATAGTTCTTTTGGCCAGCCATGTCTACGGGCTCAGCAAAAAGGGGCTGGCGCATTTCAAGCATTATCTTGAACCGATGCCCATTTTCTTGCCGCTTAATCTTATGGAAGAAGTTACTAAACCGCTTTCGTTAGCCTTCCGACTTTTTGGAAACGTGACAGGCGAGCACATAGTAGTAGCGGTCCTGGGGCTTATTGTGCCTCTTCTGGTACCGGTGCCTATGTCGCTCTTCGGGCTCTTTACCGGTTTGATTCAAGCTCTGGTCTTTACCATGCTGGCCATGGTTTACATTACTCAGGCCACTGAAGAAGAATAGATTTGGAACGAGGAGGAACCTATTTATGATCACGGCGAAAGCTCTTGTGTTGGCGGTGACCATCCTCAGCGCAGCCTTAGCCATCGGCCTTGGAACCATCGGCCCCGGCTTGGGACAGGGTATCGCTATCAGCCGGGCGGTGGAAGGCATCGCCCGCCAACCGGAAGCGGCGGACAACATTCGGATGACGATGCTCATCGGCATAGCCATAATCGAGTCCCTTACCATTTACGCCTTCGTCATTGCCCTGGTACTCATCTTTGCCAATCCGCTTTTAGGCCGTGTCTAAAAGGATGCGGCCTTTAGCACCTAAAGGCAGTTGAAAGAACAATAAAGCCTGCTTTTTGAGTGAAAGGAGGAAGGTCGTATGGAAGGCGGGCTTCTAAGCCCCAACCTTACTACCTTTCTGCATACGATCATTAATTTCCTGGTCGTTCTTCTTGTCCTCAGGATCTTTGTTTACAAGCCGCTTACCAACCATATGAAAAAGCGGCGCGACACCATTAAGGAAGCCTTGGAACAGGCGGAGAAAGCACGGGCAGAACTGGCCGAAATCAAAGCCCAGGGAGAGGAAGAACGCAAGCGAGCGCAACGCGAGGCTGAGGACATTATAGCCAACGCCATACGCGAGGCGGAAAAGGCAAAGCGAGAAATCATCCAACAGGCGCGCGAAGAGTCTAAACGAATCATCGCCGCCACCCAAGAAGAGGTTAAGCACGAAAAGGAGAAGGCCCTGCTCGAGCTTAAGGAGCAGGTAGTGAGCCTGGCCATACTGGCCGCCAGCAAAGTGGCCGAACAAGCCGTGGATGAGAAAACGAGCAAGAAGCTGGTCTCAGACTTTCTCGACAACCTCGATCTGAAGAGCATCGGCGGGGGGGCCAAGGCATGAGCATCCAAGGCAATGTGGCCTTTAAGGAGGATAATCCTTCCGAACCGGAGCTTGTAATCGAGGTGACCTCCGCTACTCCGCTGGGTGAGGAGGAGCTGAGAAAGCTGCGCCGCAAGCTTGCCGAATCGGTAAAGCAGCATTACGTGCTGGATCTGAAAGTGGACCCGGGTCTCCTAGGCGGCATGGTTATCCGCATCGGGGACAAAGTGATCGACGGCAGCGTCCGCGGGCGACTTAATGCCCTGCAGGCCAACTTGTTAAAGCAAAAAGAATTGCCTGAAGAGGCGAATGACTTCCGGGTTGTGGCGGCAACTGTAGAGAAAGAGCTGGTTCAGAGCGAGGCGGCGCCTGAAGTAGCCGAGGTCGGCTGGGTTATGGAGATTGGCGACGGCGTAGCCCGGGTCCGAGGACTGAATAATGCCATGAGCGGCGAACTCGTGGAGTTTCCGGGAGGCGTTTTGGGAGAAGTTCTAAACCTGGACCTGGATCACGTCGGCGTGGTGCTCCTCGGCCCGGACGACCACATAAAAGAGGGGGACCAGGTGCGGCGGACCGGGCGGGTAGTAGAGGTTCCCGTGGGCATGAGCCTTTTAGGGCGAGTGGTAGATGCTTTAGGACGGCCTATTGACGACCGAGGTCCAATCAAACCGGACGGGTTCCGGCCCGTAGAAGGACCGGCGCCTGGGATTGTGGACCGCCAGCCGGTCCGTGAGCCGCTGCAGACGGGTATCAAGGCCATCGATTCGATGGTGCCGATCGGCCGTGGGCAGCGGGAGCTCATCATTGGCGACCGGCAGACAGGGAAAACGGCCATCGCCATCGACACGATCATAAACCAAAAAGACAAGGACGTCTACTGCGTTTATGTGTCCATCGGCCAGAAGGCGTCAAGCTTGGCCCAACTGGTGCAGACCTTAACCGATCACGGGGCCATGGCTTATACGGTGGTGGTGGCGGCGACAGCCAGCGAATCACCGACGATGCAATACCTGGCGCCCTATGCCGGCTGTGCCATTGCCGAGTGGTTTATGTATCAGGGTAAGCACGCGCTGGTGGTCTACGACGACCTGTCTAAGCACGCTGTGGCTTACCGTACCATGTCGCTGCTTCTCAGGCGTCCACCGGGCCGCGAGGCCTACCCGGGCGATATTTTCTACCTGCACTCTCGACTCCTGGAGCGCGCAGCAAAGCTCAGCGACGAACTGGGTGGAGGGTCGCTGACCGCTCTACCCATTGTGGAGACGCAGGCCGGAGATGTATCCGCCTACATTCCCACCAACGTCATTTCCATCACCGACGGCCAGATCTACTTGGATACGGACCTCTTCTTCGCCGGGGTGCGTCCGGCCATCAACGTGGGCCTTTCGGTATCCCGTGTGGGGGGCAACGCCCAGATCAAGGCGATGAAGCAGGTTGCAGGAAGCCTGCGCCTAGACCTTGCCCAGTACCGCGAACTGGCCGCTTTCGCCAAATTCGGCGCCGATCTGGACAAGGCCACCCAGGCCAAATTGAGGCGCGGCGAGCGCCTGGTCGAGGTGCTCAAGCAGGAACAGTACCAACCCCTTCCTGTAGAGGATCAGGTGCTTGTCCTCTACGCCGCCAGCAAAGGGTACCTGGACGATCTGGAGGTTCAGGATGTGGCCAAGTGCGAGCAGGCCCTCTTGCGCTATTTTAAGGAACGGCATCCTGACCTGCGCGCTCGGATTGCCCGCGAAGGGAAGCTTACCGCAGATCTTGAGGCCGCCCTGCAACAGGCCTGTTCGGAGTTCCTCCGCAGTTTCGGCGTATAGGGGGCAGTATCGTGCAGAGCCTGCGCGATATCAAGCGGCGCATCAAAGTTGTTCAGAACATCGAGCATATCACCCGCGCCATGAAGATGATCTCGGCGGCTAAGCTGCAGAGGGCCCAGCGCCAGGTTGAGGAGGCTCGCCCTTATGCCCGTAAGATCCGCGAGATTTTGCGGGATCTGGAGGCGGTGCAGGAAGAGTTCGAACACCCGCTCCTTAAGGAACGGCCGGTGAAGCGTGCCTGCTACGTAGTATTTACGGCCGATCAGGGACTTTGCGGTGGTTACAACACCAACGTGCTGCACGAGGCCGAATTCGCGCTGCGCCAGGACGAGGCTGAGGTTGAAGTAATTGCGGTAGGCGCGAGGGCCAAGCGCTTTTTTCGCCAGCTTGGGTACGCGGTCGCGGCCTCTTATCCAGGGTGCCCGGATAAGGTGTCGTTCCAAACGGTAAGGCCTCTGGCCGACCGCGTGAGTTCCGATTTCATCTCCGGCCGCTATGATGCGGTTTACTTTGTGTATAACCGCTTTTACTCGGCGGTGACACAAAAACCGGTAGTGAGGCGAGTACTGCCGGTGGAACGGCAAGAGGTTCCGGGGCCGGTGCGCTACCGCAGCGTCTACCACCTGGAGCCAAATGCAGAAGAAGTGTTAAACGACCTAATGCCGCGCTACCTCACCGCCACCATTTACCGCATTTTCCTAGAGGCCAAAGCGGCCGAGCACGGCGCAAGAGTTACCGCCATGGACGCAGCGACGGACAACGCAGAGGAGCTGCTGGCCAAGCTCACGATTTCGTATAACCGCGCCCGTCAAGCGGCCATCACGGAGGAACTTACGGAGATCATCGCGGGAGCCGACGCCTTAAAAGAAGAGATCGGCCTTAAAGGGGAGTGAGAGGTTTGCGCGTAGGCGTTGTGGAGAGGATTCGCCGCGTAATCGGCCCGGTTATCGACGTCCAATTTCCGGAGGGCGAGATGCCGCCGCTTTATACGGCAGTTAAAATAATAGACCCGACCCACCGGGATGCCGAGGGCAAGCCTACGGAAATAGTAGCCGAGGTTTTGCACCATGTGGGCCAGGGGTTGGCGCGGTGCGTAGCCATGTCTTCTACCGAAGGTCTGGTACGCGGAATGCAGGTGGTGGACACGGGTGGTCCCATTACGGTGCCGGTGGGCCGGGCCTGCTTGGGCCGGGTGCTTAACGTGCTGGGTCAGCCCATCGACAAGAAGGGGCCAATTGAAGCCGACGAGTATTGGCCGATTCACCGGCCGGCGCCGGCCTTTGAAGAACAAGAAACGTATACGGAAATTCTGGAGACGGGGATTAAGGTCATCGACCTTCTGGCGCCTTACCCGCGCGGCGGTAAGATCGGCCTTTTCGGCGGCGCGGGCGTGGGTAAGACGGTCATCATCATGGAGCTAATCCGCAACGTGGCCATGGAACACGGCGGTTACTCCGTGTTCACGGGTGTGGGCGAGCGCACGCGCGAGGGGAACGACCTCTGGCTGGAGATGCAAAACTCCGGCGTACTCGATAAGGCCGTCCTCGTCTACGGCCAGATGAACGAGCCACCAGGGGCACGTCTTAGGGTGGCGCTTACCGGCCTCACCATCGCCGAGTACTTCCGGGATGTCATGGGACAGGACGTGCTCCTCTTCATCGACAACATCTTCCGCTTCATCCAGGCAGGTTCCGAGGTTTCTGCCCTTCTCGGGCGGATGCCGGCGGCGGTAGGCTACCAGCCAACCCTGGCTGCCGAGCTCGGCGCGCTGCAGGAGCGCATTACTTCCACGCGCAAGGGTTCTATCACTTCGGTACAGGCGGTATACGTGCCCGCTGACGATCTTACCGACCCGGCACCGGCCACCACTTTTTCCCACCTCGATGCTACCACCGTGCTCTCGCGCAGCATCGCCGAGCAGGGCATTTACCCGGCGGTCGACCCACTCGACTCTACCTCGCGCATCCTAAGCCCGTGGATAGTAGGTGAGGAGCACTATCAGGTGGCGCGCAAAGTGCAGGAGATCTTGGAGCGCTACAAGGAACTTCAGGATATCATCGCCATCTTAGGGGTGGAGGAACTTTCCGAGGAGGATAAGCTGGTGGTGGCGCGGGCACGCAAGCTGCAACGCTTCCTTTCGCAGCCCTTCTTTGTGGCCGAGACCTTCACCGGCATCCCGGGCCGCTACGTGCCGCTGCACGAGACAATCCGCGGCTTCAAGGGGATCGTCGAAGGCAAGTACGACGACCTCCCGGAACAGGCCTTCTACATGGTGGGTACGATTGACGAAGCGGTAGAAAAGGCGAAGAAACTTCAGAAAGGTCAGGTTTAGCCATGGCCAAGAAGATAAGGGTGGATGTGGTCACACCCGAAAAGATTGCCTTTAGCGGCGAGGTTGAACAAGTGATAGCGCCCGGCATGGAGGGCAGTCTGGGCGTTCTTCCCGGCCATGTGCCCCTGCTTACGAAACTGGGGACGGGGCCCGTTATCTTGAAAAACGCCGGTGATATCGTCGAGCTGGCCGTGAGCGAGGGCTTTCTGGAAGTGATGCCCCAGAAAGTTGTCATTCTCGCCGAAACTGCCGAAAGGGCCGAGGAGATCGACGTGGCCCGGGCCCAGGCTGCCCTGGAACGGGCTCAGGCGGAGCTCGAGGAAAGAGGCGATCGGCAGCAACACGCGCAGGCTGTAGCGGCTCTAAGGCGGGCCGCCAACCGCCTGCACGTGGTAGAGGACTACCGCAAGCGCAAGCCGGAACGCTCCGGCCGGCTGAAGCAGGCGCGCTGAAGAGGCTTTTCCCTTTCCAGCGTGAACCGCCCATCCAGGCAAGAGGAAGCGCCGCGGGAAAAGGTGCTTCCTGCTTTTTCTATGCCCCAGGTGCGCAACCAGGGTGCTACTCCATACCCCACCTTCTTGTTGACCCAACCGGGCGGCGTGGAAGGAAAAAGTTGTCCCGGTGTGGAATACTAGAGGCCGGGGGGGAATAAAGTGCTCCAGCGCGTGACGGTACACACGGGGGCCAAGTGTGAGTTCATCGACATAACCAGCGCTTTGGCTCGGGTAGTCGCGGAGAGCGGGATAAAAGAGGGAGTGCTGTTCGCTACCGTGCCTCACACCACAGCTGGTATCACCCTCAACGAAAACGCGGACCCGGCCGTGCGGGCGGACATCGAGAAGACTTTGAGCCGCCTCGTGCCTGATCTGGCCGACTATGCGCACGCCGAAGGCAACAGCGCTGCGCACGTGAAGGCTTCCCTGGTAGGTTCATCTGTTATCGTCCTGATCAGCGAGGGTAAGCTGGCCCTCGGACGCTGGCAGGGTGTCTACTTATGCGAGTTCGACGGCCCGCGTACTCGCGAAGTGCTCGTCCGAGTCGCGGGGCTAAAGTAAAAGGGCGTGTGACGAGCCGGACTCTTTGGTATCGGCAGCCCGATAAGGAGGGCACTTAGTGGGTGGCGGGATGATGGGGCCGGAACCTGAGCTTACGGGGAATGCCCTGCGCATACTCCGGCACCGTTACCTTAAACGCAGCTCGGAAGGTGAAATTCTGGAGACTCCGGCCGAGATGTTTTGGCGCGTGGCGGAGGCTGTAGCCGTGGCGGAACGTCTGTACGACCCCGCGGCGGATGTGTCGGCGGTGGCAGCGGCATTTTATGAGGCTATGGCCCGGCTCGAGTTCTTGCCTAATTCTCCTACTCTCATAAATGCTGGCCGTGAGCTCGGCCAACTGGCCGCCTGTTTTGTTCTCCCCGTGGAAGACTCCATAGAGAGCATATTTGAAGCCGTGAAAAACATGGCCCTTATCCAGAAGAGCGGCGGGGGGACCGGTTTTTCTTTTTCCCGGATCCGGCCCAAGAACGACATCGTTCACTCTACCCGAGGTATTGCCAGCGGGCCGCTTTCCTTCTTACGGGTATTCGATGTGACCACCGATGCGATTAAGCAGGGAGGAGTGCGCCGGGGGGCCAACATGGCCGTCCTGCGGGTAGATCACCCGGATATACTGGAATTTATTACGGCCAAGCAGCAGGAAGGCGTGTTTTCTAATTTCAACTTTTCGGTGGGCCTTACGGAGGACTTTATCGCGCAGGTACGCGCAGGTTCCGACTACCCGCTTATCAATCCCCGCACTGGCGGCGAGGTGCGACGGCTGCCGGCGCGTAAGGTCTTCGATTTGATTGTAAACATGGCTTGGGCCGGGGGTGAGCCGGGCATTGTTTTCCTCGACCGCATCAACCGAGACAACCCCACCCCGGCCCTCGGGCGGATCGAAAGCACGAACCCGTGCGGAGAAGTGCCGCTCCTTCCCTATGAGAGTTGCAACCTGGGCTCTATCAACCTAAGTCGCATGCTGCGGGAAGGTGCGGGCGGTCCGGAGGTCGATTGGGAGCGCTTGGGGCGGACGGTGCGCCTAGCGGTACGCTTCCTGGACAACGTGATCGACGTAAACCGTTACCCACTTCCCGAGATTGAAGAAATGTCTAAAGGCAATCGCAAGATCGGGCTTGGGGTAATGGGTTTTGCCGAACTACTTCTGAGGCTCCGGGTTCCGTACGCCAGCTCCGAAGGGACGACCATGGCCGAACGGCTTATGGCTTTCATCAGCCGGGAGGCGCGTGCGGCCTCTCTTCAGCTTGCCGAGGAGCGAGGCACCTTTCCCAACTGGGGAAGGAGCATCTACGCCGGTAAGGAAAAGCTCAGGAATGCCACCTTGACCACCATTGCGCCTACGGGCAGCATCTCCCTCATTGCGGGGACGACAAGCGGCATTGAGCCCCTTTTCGCGCTGGCCTATGCCCGCCACGTCGTAGGCGGCGAAGAGTTGACCGAGGTACACCCGCTTTTTCTTGAAGTAGCCAAAAAGCGCGGCTTTTATAGTTCGGAACTTCTTCGGCATCTGGCCGCAAAGGGAAATGCCGAGGGGCTGGAAGCTGTGCCTGAAGATGTGCGCCGGCTTTTCGCTACAGCCCTCGAGATTGCTCCTCTTTGGCATGTCCGCATGCAGGCGGCCTTTCAACGCTACACGGATAATGCAGTCGCCAAAACGGTAAACCTGAGGCAGGAGGCCGGTCCGGAAGAAGTAAAAGAAGTCTTCCTTCTGGCCGCCGAACTAGGATGCAAGGGAGTCACCGTCTACCGCGACCGCAGCCGCCGCATCCAGGTATTGGAAGCCGGTACGGAAGGCCTTCGCCCCACCTGGGAAGAGGTCGGCTCCGAGTTCCGGCGCCAACGCTTCTCCTGCCCTGAGTGTGGAGTGGACCTCGAGTACGCCGGCCGCTGCGTAACCTGTCCATCCTGCGGGTATTCGAAGTGTTTAATATAACCTTTAAGCGAGGAGGAGTACGAGAATGAAGCTTGCACGCCGTGCCCAGGGGATTGGTGCATCCCCCACCTTGGCCATGAATGCCAGGGCCAAAGAAATGAAAAAACAAGGCATCGACATTCTTTCTTTTACCGTCGGCGAACCGGACTTTGACACGCCCGAGCACATCGCCGAAGCCGGTATCACCGCCATTCGAGAAGGTTTCACTCGTTACACCCCGGCTGCAGGTATTCCGGAGCTGAAAGAGGCCATTTGCGTCAAGCTTAAGCGCGAGAACGGCCTGGACTATGATCCGGCGGATGTAGTGGTGTCAAATGGAGCCAAGCATGCCATCTACAATGCTCTGCAGGCCTTAATCGACGAAGGCGACGAAGTCATCATCCCGGCGCCGTACTGGGTAAGCTATACCGAGATGGTGAAGCTTAACGGGGGTGTTCCGGTTGTCGTGCCCACGCGGGCCGAGGATGGCTTCAAGCTCACTCCTTCTTCTCTTAAAGCGGCAATTACGCCGCGCACCAAAGCCATCTTTATCAACTCGCCTAACAATCCAACGGGGGCCGTGTACTCGCGGGCGGAGCTAGAGGCGTTGGCCGAAATTCTGGTCGCCCACGGGATCGTGATTATCGCCGACGAGGTTTACGAAAAACTACTCTACGATGGGGCGACTTTCACCAGCGTGGCGGCCCTCGGGCCGGAAGTGAAGGATCTCACTGTTACCATCAACGGCGTATCCAAGACCTACGCCATGACGGGCTGGCGGATAGGCTACGCAGCAGCTCCGCGTGAACTCGCCCAGGCTATGGCCAATATCCAAAGCCACGCCACGTCGAATCCCAACTCGATTGCCCAGAAGGCTGCCGTAGCAGCCCTGATGGGCCCGCAGGAGCCGGTCCGGCGCATGCTGGACGAGTTTGCCCGCCGACGCGAGCGAATGGTGGCCGGCATCAACGCTCTGCCTGGCTTTAAATGCCGCAAACCGGAGGGTGCCTTCTATATCTTCGCGGACGTGTCCGAGCTATTTGGACGCACGCTCCGGGGGCAAAAAATCACCGGCTCCGTCAGCCTGGCAGAGCTTCTTTTGGTAGAGGCCCACGTGGCTGTCGTACCGGGGGCAGCCTTTGGTGACGATCGTTACGTGCGGTTTTCTTACGCCACGTCCATGGCGTCCATTGAAAAGGGCCTGGTGCGACTTAAGGAGGTTCTGGCGGAAGTCCGGTAAAGGCATGTGGGAAGGCGCGCGGCCAGGGTAAGGATGAAGCAGGAAGGATGACAGAAATGCCCGACCTTTGGGAGAAGGTACGCTCGCTCATCGGCAAACGAGGGGTGCCGGTTTCCGGGCCGACGGAACTTAAAGTTCGTTTGGACCCGCCGCCCAGCGAGGTGCGGGTGGTGGTGCGGCGGCCAACCTCTTTTGCCGAGGCGGAGAGCATAGCGGCCCAGATAAAGGCCGGGCAGGCGGTGGTGCTTAACCTGGAAGGGCTAGCACTGGAGACGGCACAGCGTCTGGTGGATTACCTGAGCGGGGTCACCTACGGGTTGGACGGGAACCAGGAAAAAGTCGGCGCTTCGATCTTCCTCTTCACTCCTCCAGGAGTGAACATCCATGTTCGAGATCTCCTGCGCGGCTTCGAGCCTAAGTGAGATAGGGTGAGAATAGCCCCTTTCGCTTCCACAAAAACTACGGGAAACGGAGGCGAGGGGGCTTTTCCGTGCTGGGAAAGTGGCGCCATCCCAGCCTGGTTGTGCTGGTCCTGGGCATCCTTCTCGGCGTCCGACTGTTACTTCCTACAGCTCTGGAGTATGAAGCGGAAAGGGCGCTTCTTACCGGGCGGCTGGAGAGGGCCCTGCGCCTCTATGACTTTCTCGGCCGCTGGTACCCAGACCGGGCTACCGCCGGACTATATGAGCTTCAAGAGGCCGACATCTACTACTACAAGTACGGAGACTTGAAATCGGCGGAGTCTCACTACTGGGCGGCTCTGAAAACGGGCAAATTGCCGGACGGCCTTGAGTCCTACGCCCGCGAACAGCTCACCCTAATTGCCCTGTACGGGAGAGATAAAGTGTTTTTCCCTCGTTACATTGCGGTAGCCGATGCCTTTCGGCGGGGTAGCAGCGCCGGGTACGAGGAAGCCGAAGCTCTGGGGGAAGCCCTCATTGCCGACGAGCCCCCGCCTGAGCTCGCCGGCGAGACCTGGTTTCTTGTGGGCGAGAGTCGCCTTCGCCTGAAAAAGTACGAAGAGGCCGTGCAGGCCTACGAAGCGGTTTTTTCCCGCACTTCCAAGCACCGCTTGGAAGCCGATGCCCTCTACGGTGCAGCCTACAGCGCCGAGCAGGCGGGAGACTACGTAAAGGCCTGCCGCTACTACGAACGCCTGGCTCAAGATTACCCTGGAACGCTGCTGGGCGAGGTGGGTTTGTACACGAGTGCCGTCCTGGCCGAGAAACTGGGCGACCCGGATGGAGCGCACCGCCGGCTGGTCAGCTATCTCAACCGTTACCCAAAAGGCTATTTTGCTGCGGAGGCTGCGGACGAGCTCAAGAAACTTGTCGAGAAAAGGCGTACTTGTAGAACAGTAATAAGACGAAGTTAAGCCCCGGAAGCTAGAAGGAATAGAAGGGTGCTTGTGGAATACCTCCTTAGAGAACCAGGAGGTATGGACATGGGCGCCGGATTTGTTCATCTGCATGTACACAGCGCCTACAGCCTACTGGACGGGTCAGGGCGCATCGACGACCTGGTGGCGGCAGCCAAGCGCTGCGGGATGCCTGCCTTGGCGCTGACGGATCATGGGGTCATGTACGGGTGTGTGGAGTTTTACAAGGCGGCGTGTGCGGCCGGGCTGAAGCCTATCTTGGGGTGCGAGGTATACGTAGCTCCCCGTTCGCGACACGAACGGACGGCGCGCGTGGACGATAACCTGGCCCACCTGGTGCTCCTGGCCGCTGATGCCTCCGGCTACCGGAACTTGATGGCTCTGGTCAGCCGGGCCTTTCTAGAAGGATTTTATTACAAACCCCGGGTGGACAAGGAGCTCCTTGCCGAGTACAGCCGGGGCCTGATCGCTCTATCCGGCTGCCTGGCGGGAGAGATTCCCGCGCACCTCGCCGCAGGAAACAAGGAGGGCGCGCGGCGCGCTGCGGCCGAATACCGGGACATCTTCGGACCGGATAACTTCTACCTCGAACTGCAGGATCAAAATCTGCCGCGCCAGAGAGAGCTAAACCAGGCCTTGGTCGAGCTGGGGCGGGAACTAAAGCTTCCAGTTGTGGCCACCAACGATGTGCACTACGTACGGCCGGAAGACGCGGCGGCACACGATATTCTCCTCTGTATCCAGACGGGCAAGAGCCTCCATGATCCGAGCCGGTTGCGTTTTCCCACCGAGGAGTTTTATCTAAAATCGCCGGAGGAGATGGAGGCCCTTTTTGCCGCCTGGCCGGAAGCCCTGAGGAATACTTTGGTTATCGCCGAACGCTGCAACGTGGAGTTGGAGCTTGGCCGGCTCCACCTTCCGGAGTTCCCGCTCCCGCCGGGGAAGACGGCAGAAGCATATTTAGAAGAGCTCTGCCGGGAAGGCCTCCGGCGGCGTTATGGAACGCCAGGAAGGAATGAAGAAGAACGGCTTCAGCACGAACTCGAAATCATCCGCCGCATGGGATTTAGCAGCTACTTCCTTATCGTTTGGGACTTTGTGCGCTTTGCCCGCGAACGCGGGATCCTTGTCGGGCCGGGACGCGGCTCGGCCGCCGGGAGCCTGGTGGCTTATGTCTTGGGCATTACCGACATCGACCCGCTGGCGCACGGCCTCCTTTTTGAGCGCTTCCTCAATCCGGAGCGGATCAGCATGCCCGACATCGACATCGACTTCGCCGACGACCGGCGGGATGAGGTGATCGCCTACGTTACAGCGACCTACGGGGCCGATCGGGTGGCCCAGATCATTACCTTTGGGACCATGGCCGCGCGGGCGGCCATCCGGGACGCGGGCAGGGCCTTTGATCTTCCTTACGGCGATGTGGATAAGGTAGCCAAATTGGTGCCGGCCGAAGTCGGGGTTTCCCTGGAAAGCGCGCTGGCGACGAGCCCTGAGCTCGCCGAGCTCTACGACCGCGAGGAGTGGGTGCGCCAGCTCATCGACACCGCCAAGAAACTCGAGGGGTTGCCCCGCCATGCCTCCACCCATGCCGCTGGCGTGGTGATTTCCGCCCGGCCGCTCATGGAGTACGTTCCCCTCCAGAAAACGGGAGACGGCGTGGTAACGACTCAGTACCCCTGGGAAACGATAGAGGAAATCGGTCTGCTCAAGATGGACTTTCTGGGACTTCGCACCCTATCGGTGCTGAGCCAGGCGGTGCGTCTGGTTAAAGAAGGGCGCGGGGAGGATATCGATTTGGCCCGCATACCCTTAAATGATGCGCCCACCTTTGAACTCTTGGCCTCGGGAGCGACGAGCGGCGTGTTCCAGCTGGAAAGCCCGGGCATGCGTTCTCTAATCCGCGAACTTAAACCTACGGATCTTTCCGATCTTACGGCTCTGGTGGCGCTTTACCGGCCGGGACCTTTAGGAAGCGGCATGGTGGAAGACTTCATTGCCCGCAAGCACGGGCGCAAGCCGGTGGAGTACCTGCATCCTCTGCTCGAACCCATTTTAAAAGAGACATACGGTGTCATCCTTTACCAGGAACAGGTTATGCAGATTGCCAGCCGCCTGGCCGGCTTCACCTTGGGCGAGGCCGACCTCTTGCGCCGGGCCATGGGCAAGAAAAAGCCGGAAGTGATCGCCGCCCAGCGCGAACGTTTTCTGGCCGGCGCCGAAAAAGCGGGCCTTTCTGCGGAGACGGCGGCCCGGGTGTTTGAACTTATGGAGTACTTCGCCGGCTACGGTTTCAACAAATCCCACTCGGCCGCCTATGCCCTCCTCGCCTACCAGACGGCCTACCTAAAGGCCCACTATCCGGCCGAATACATGGCCGCCCTCCTGAGCAGCGTAATGGAGGACAGCGATAAGGTGGCCCTATACGTGGAAGAGTGCCGGCGCCTGGGCCTTAAGGTGCTGCCGCCCGACGTCAACCGAAGCCAGGTGGATTTTACCGTGGACGAGGGCGGGATTCGTTTCGGACTGGCGGCGGTGAAAAACGCCGGGCGGACGGCGATGGCCAGCATTGTTGCGTCCCGCGAAAAAGAAGGGGCCTTTCGTTCGCTGGGGGATCTCTGCCGGCGGGTCGACTTAAGAAGTGTTAACAAGCGGACCATCGAAAGCTTAATCA
>Ga0247720_100453_pt1 | contig 14818 bp, 19 predicted proteins | sample MSEWel2015_12_15_FD_189078 | JGI IMG/M metagenome (GOLD analysis project Ga0247720, IMG submission 189078) | Subsurface sediment microbial communities from gas well in West Virginia, United States - MSEEL Well Study Marcellus 3H_2015_12_15 | ecosystem: Environmental > Terrestrial > Deep...
ACAAATCTTCTTCTCTTTGTTTAGTTGCCTCATCATCTTCAGAAGGAAGAAAGTTCAATATAATAACATCCACATTTACTGTTTTTAATTTCTGCATTAACTTTCTTGCATCTTTTAAACTTGCAGGCGGAATTTTATAAACCTTCCCATCCCTTAATCTAATTTCTTCATCATCTTCAAAAAATATCTTTTCTGTATTTTTCATCTCTTCAGCTTTAATACGTTCAACTGCTTCTTTATTCATTTCTGCCGCAATATTTCTTTCCTCCATAATTCGACCTCCAATACATTAATATGTATTAGCAGAGATAGTATTATCTCTGCCAGTTAATTTAAAATTATACATGAGAAGTAGCTGTATACATCTTTACAGTACCAAGTCTTCCATCTGGTCTTTCTGGGTCTATCACAATTAAAGATATTTCACTTGCATTTGCTGTTGCTCTTTGTGCGTTTATTGTAAACGAACCTCTTGCACGACAAGCATAAAGCTCAGTTTCAATACCTCTATAAGTTCCATCTTTCTGCAGGAAAGAACCATGATGTATTACCCTTACTGGGAATGGAACTTCATCGGCTAAAATACTTGCCACATCTACTTTTGCGGTGCGTTTATAATTTATAACAACTTCTTTACCAGCTAAAGAAGCATCCAAATATAAAGTTCCATTAGGCGCTACCATAAATGAGCCAGATGCAGGAGCTGTATCTGCTGAATAAGGAACTTGAACTAACAATTGGTTCGTATCATTTATTCTGACAGTAATTTCTGGTTCGGAAGCTAATGTTGAACCAAAATTCAATGTTACCACGCCAGCAGTAGCAGTACCGTTTGTACCTTCAAAAACAGTCTGAACTTCATTCAATACCCATAATGTATCTTGTTTATCCTCTTCTATATTAGAACCAAGCATAAGTTGTAAAGCACTCAAATCAAATTTCGCATCCGTTGCAGTAATTTCAATAGATTTAGATTTTACAAGGTTATCAATAGGAAATAAACTATCTCCTCCAAAAATATCATCTATTTCCACATTAAAATTTATCCTCAAATCCTGCAACGTACCAAGAGTTATAACTTCAGCACCATCATCAGTTACTCTTTTGGCAAGCATTGTGCCTACACCTTTTATGATCATCTTCTTGCCCATCTATATCACTCCTTACAAAAATCTTATAAACACATATCCAACCTCGCAACATCATTTTTAGTATAGTAAAGATTAATGAAAAACTATCAATTTTTAATCATTAAGTGCAACAAACATATCAAAAACTAAGGTAAAACAATAAGTATTTTGTAAATTAGAACGACTTTCATATCCTTCTACAAAACTTGATTCAAAAGTTTCTACTCCCATCATTGGATTTAATTTCTTTTCAAACAATTCAATTATCCTTTGTGCAATATTTAAAGCCAAATCTACATTATCTTTTGTATATATATCAAACATAAAAGTTGCATTATACACCTCTGCATTTTTTATACCGCGCTTCCCAGCAGGCGAATAAAAAGTTATTAGAGGAAGTTCATCAATAATAACCTGGGGTTGACTTCGTTTTTGTATACGCTTTGCCTTTTTTAAATTATCAGTTTTATCTGTTATTCCTAATAAAGTTAACAAAACATCATCATTAGCCAAAATTTTATAAATACCATTATAAAGATTAACTATAGCCACATTAATCTCTCCCCAAAACAAATTTCCTTTTCACTTTCATATAATTAAATGGGGATAGCTCTGAAATAACCTTCTCATACATTGGAATTGCCTCATTTTGAATAAACTCATCAAAAGTTTTCTCAAACCAATGTTGAGGTACAATATCTTCTCCAATATATTCTCTAAACTTCTCTCCTGACCCGCCACCAAATATAGAACCTGTTATCCTAACATTTCCACCAGCATCACGCCATGTTCCATTTTTTCGAGACCGTGAAACTATCTCTTTACCAGTTCTATAAGGATTCGGGTCTCCTAAATCCTTAACCTCTGGAATGTCTTCTGCATATACTCCTGTTCCATATTCATAATAAATTCCTATATGTGATTCAGGAAAATTATCAGCCATTGCTGACACAGCTGTTTCAATTAAAACACCTTCTACAACTGAAACTCTTTCTGCTACAATAGAACTTAATAAAGCATTACGTCTTTTAGCATCACTTGTTTCATCCCCACCAGCCAATCTAACTTTATTTGTTTTCATATGCAATCTCTCAACTGATTCTTTCAATCGCTCCAGTAACAAATCACGAACTCTCATAGTAACCTCTTTCATTCTGTCTCGTAAATCATGAACATATTTTTTATAATCAAAAAATATGACATCATCACGTTTTGACATAACAACATCCCCTAATTGACACTTGAGCTAACTGAAATAACCAATAAATTTTCATAGCTAAGACTATCAATCCCTGTTATTTTTAGACTTGCTGGCGGATTGGCAGTTTTAAGAATAACTTTATCGGTTAAAGAAATCGGAACTGCTGGAATGTACAACGTGTATTGATTGTCAGGATACAACCCAGGTTTATATTGTGTCAAATCTACTCTATCACTGTACATATAAATATTTAAATCACTTACTTTAATAACATCATCCACATAAATATTACCAACATCATCTGCTGTTTCTTTCTTGCCGACCACATCAATTACAGCATTACATTTAAGCATCAACGTATTCACACTGGCTATTTGATTATCTATAATTTCATCTGAAGAAGCAACAACAATATAGTATTCATTACTAATGGTGTTCTTAACAAGGGTGCCATTTTTAATATTAACATCAGGCAAAAATATGCCTTTTCTATAAACTTCTAATGATAGAGTAGTGTTACTTGACTTATTAGCTTTCCCAATTAAAGCTTTAGTAGTTAATTGAGGTATCCAATTGATCACACCACTTATACCATTATTAATATTAAAAATATCAACAATCACGCCTTCACTTTCAATAATTTGTCGTTTTTCCAATATCAAAATTAATCACCGCCAATGGGTATTCTATTACCCTTCTTTATATCAAGCAAAACAGGTATGACATTTTCTATAACATCAACAGTTGTAATATTACTTAAATATGCTTCCACTTCATTTAAATATTTTTGTGCATTAGCTTCCCAATCAACTTTATCCTTTTTCCACCGTACATCAATTGTCTGAACATCAACTTTAATTCTGTTAGGCATACTCGGGGCAAGCAAATAACAAATATATGACAAAACAGCATTTTTCAAATACAACAAATCTTCTTCGTCTGTAATCAACTTATAATCTGGCACTCGCTTTTTAATAACAGATTCAGCCATTTCAGAAATAAAAATATTATTTATATCAGCATCAGGTAGCTCATATTCTGATACACCTAACTTTGCGCGCACTAAATTCTCAAATCCAGGTTCTAAAATTTCCATAATTATCACACCTTATTTATATTGCTCTACAACAACAAGCGGTCTACTAAATGAATACAAAATCACTCTATCTGGATTCTTAAAAACTTTTTCTGAATCTGGCTTTACCAAATCAGATTCATCATATTTCAGCTCTAGATCACTAACATACAAATCCCCACCGCCAAGATTTTTCACAACAACTTTCTGAACTCCTTGCACTAAATTAACAACAAATAATTCATGTAAATTCATTCTAAATTCTTGTTTATCTACCATCCCTAAGTTTTCTACTTCTACTAATTCATCTGACTTCACTTTTTTAGCCATCTATTCCCTCACCTCTCAATTATTAGCCAAAAGTCGCTACATTCCGTAGCGACCTTAGCTAACTTACTTTAATTAGATTACTCTACGGAGTAATCACATCGGCAATTAAGAAACCAGCTACATTTGATACCATCTTCTGGTCGTACCATCTTTCTACTTCAGTTATAGTGGCTCTTCTTCCTTGTTCATACCATTTTCTTACAGCTACTGCTCCTTGACCATCTTTATTCCACATAAATGAATAACCAATAGAAGCAATTTTCTTTCCAGGAGTTGGAGGAATATACGCAAGAACTGCTGAATTACCCCAAATATAATTAAGCACGTCAGCTTGTCCAGGATTTGTAGCAGTCGATTTTAATGCAGAACCTACTAAAATATTGTCTACACCAAACAAAGTAGCCATCAAATCCTTAGTTAACACACCTAATTGGGTATATTTTATGCTTTCTATCAATTTTGGATGTATCTTTAATACATTAAATACTGGCTCTGATATAATTAAAGTATTAGCTCTTAGACCAGACCTTTTATGAATAGCCGATTTAGCATCTTCTATATCAGCTATAGGATTAGAATTAGAATAATCAGACCATTTTACATTTAATGTTTGAGAAAGTCCAGAGTCATAATTTGCAGGATTTAGAAGTTTTGAAGCCGCATCTACCTCTTTATTTAAAAGTATCATATCGGTGAGCATTTCCACAGCGTCAGCTTCTAACGTAAATATATCATCAGCATTTTGAGCCTCTTCATCAGGAATTGGATGACGAAGAGCATGTCCCTCACAATAATACTGGTCATTAGAAAGTCTCCAGTTAACTTCATTAGATTCACTACCAGGTGCTCTTCTATCATCTACTACCCTAAATCTTTCTTTGCCAAATACATAGTATTTATCCGATTGTTTATTAACTAATATTGGTTTAAAAATCAAATCGGCTATATATTGTTCATTTTTATAACCTATAGAAATATTCGTTAAGGCTTGATCAATATGCACACTTCCAACTGTAGGCATTAAAACTCACTCTCCTTCACATTAATTAAGCTATGGTAATAGTATGAATTGCTATTCTAACAGGAATAACATCGCCATCAACACCAGATTTTTCTGCAAAACCTAGTACATTGTAAGTACCAGGTGTTGAAGGTAATGCTTTTACTACTCCACCAACTCCTAATATAACACGTTGTCCGTAACTTACTGTACCGCTTAACTTAACTTGAGCTATGCCTTCCAAAGTAACAGCAATATTCTTACCTGTTAAATCACCGTAATTATGAAATTCATTATTTACTACCTCATCACTATCTACAACACCCAACGGTACATCATTATCTTGCGTAGGTTTCACACAATAACCATCTTGAGCTCCGTACGTGACAGCAGTATACATAGGAATTCCATCGGCATCGCCGATAGCATAAGTTTTAATGAAATCAGCTGTTTGCCCAGCCATTATTTCTCACTCTCCTTTAACTTTTTATACATAATCTTTGTAGCCTCAGCTAATGAAATATTATTTTCCTCTGCATATTTTTTAGCTTCCTCTGCCACATAAGCCCTAAATTCTTCATCAGATGCAAATACTGGCTGTTTATCAGTTTTATCTTCAGGCTCTGTTACTCTTCCATCAGGATACTTAGCGTTAACTTCTTCTCTGAATTTTTCATAAGTTTCTTTGATTTCTTCAATAGACAAGGTACTTAAAAACTTCCTAAACAGCTCTTCATTAAATAAATTGCCATGAGCTCTTATTCCCATTTCAATAGCATCATTAATCAAACTGTTCCTGTATTCTTCTGCTAATTCTGCCTTCTTAGAAAGCTCCTCCTTTTCTGCTTCGAGCTGTGCAATTTTTTCATCACGTTCTGCTATCTGCGCCAACAATTCTTTAGATTTCTCCTCTGCCTGCTCTTTTAAAGAGACCACAAATTCATCAATAAATCTTTCAACATCATTTGTGTCACTTAATGTCACACCATATTTACTAAGTATCTCTTTTAATTTTTCTGTAGTCAAATCCTCATCACTCCTCAAATTCTCATTTTTTTGTTCTGTATAATACATTACTACTCCATCTTTAGCCATATAGGTGTATACAACTGCACCTAATGGCACTGATTTAATATTATCTATCATTTGTAGTTTAGTGCTGTCTTTCAAATTTGTAACACTATTTGCTGAAAATTGTTTTTGTATTGATGCTCTATCACATGCTCCTGCAAATACAAGGGAATTTTCCAATAACTCGCCATCGCCATCTTCACCAACTATTGCATAACACAATTCGTTTTGTATAACTCCATCTCTCTCAATAGCATAAACTTCTCCAGGAAAATGAGGACATTTAGCAAAATCCCTAATATCATTACCGCAAATAGAACACTTATATGAACTAGCTCTAAACCCAACAGAAGTATCAAAAATAGTTCCAAACATAATTCCTTTAACAATATCATTTGTTGTCATTCCACTTTCTGTATTACGATTTAAATCTATATAAAACGAACCATACAATGTATTAACCACATTACCATTTTCATCAACTGCAGTAACTTTATAAGCATCAAATGACCTACCTATGGGTAATTGATCCGAATTATGCCCTATCAATAAACCAACTCCACTTTTTGTATCTTGCATGAACTTTGTAAGTAAATTATCATGAACTTTTATCATGTGGGACTTAACTAAAGAATCATCTATCATTAAATCATTAAATACAAACACATCATCTTCTGTTAATGGTATCAAAGCAAACTTATTTATTTTTTCAAGTTGTTCGGGAGTAGGTTTTAGATATTTCATCCCACTTCCACCGCCACTATTATCAGTAATCGTATCAGAGTTGGTTTCTCTAAATCTGTTTAATTGTTTGGTTGCTACTTTTCTTAGCTCCTCTTTATCTGAATCAGGAATATTACTATTTTCAACCCTTGCTAAAGCATTTTGACAAGCATTATGAACCACATGCGGTTGATCATCAATAATATCACAATATGGAAATTTTAACTGCTCAAAATTAACAAGTTCGCCTGACTCATGCCAAAAATAACATTGCTTTAATTTAGCAAAATTTACTTTATCTTTATCCCCACTCCCATCCGATGAAGCCCACTTACGAAGTCGTTTCTCAGCTTCACTTGCATCCCAAGTTCTGTCCTTTGGAGCTAAAGGAAAATCATGATAAGCTTCAACAGGCATTCAAATCATCTCCTTCTATGCATTAGGTTTTGTGTCAGGATTTCCTGAAACTGGCTTACCATCTTTATTTGTTATACTATTTATTCTTTGTAAAGGCTCACCAACAGCTTTATGCCCAACTGCTAGCATAGCCGCTTCATCTTGTGTTATCCAACCCTGATCTCTCATAAATGCATAATTAAGCAATGCGATTTGTTCAAATTGTGCCTTTTCAAGTTCAGTACGTGTATCAACTGGGTTAAATCTAAATTCTACAATACCTTGTTTACCACGTATATTTAAATACAAAGTTAAAGCCCTACTCATTAATGTTGCAACAACAGATTGGATAGCTTCTACACTCTTCAAATAAAGTTTTACTTCCATTTTTGCATAAGATTCAGTTTGTCCTTGTGAACGTCGTCCCATTATGGTTGACAATGTCTTTAAACCAGCCATTACTAAATTATCAATTGCGCTCATTAATTTTTGCGGGTCAATTAAGGCTCCGCCACCCGCTTTACCACCAACCATATCAATCTTAACACTATCATAATGAACAAAAGAATCATCTGGATCTAAACTATTATACATAGTAATAATCTCATTCAATCTATCATTAAGCCATTTCTGCTTCTTCTCCTCATTATTTCTAATAGAAATAGGCATTCGATTCAAAAGAACCTGTTCAAGAACTGTAATATCAAATCTTGGATACCCTTGATTATGAACAACGGCTTTTATATCATTCAAAACTTGCAATTGAAACAAAACAATATTTAAAGCAGCTAAGAACGGAGAACGACCATAAGGATCATCTATGAGCTCATCCAAACCTTCATAAAAAAATGTCGGTATATCTAAAGACAATGTACCCATTTTCTGATAAGGGACAAATCTATTATTTTCAAATTTAAATGTTATAGTTTGAGGGTCTACTGGAGCAATAAAAGCTACATCACTCTTATCTGATGTCAACACCATTTCAAATGATGCGGCACCACGTGTAACCACAGAGAGCAACAAAAAGTTTATTAATTTATCAATAGACCTCGATTTTTCAAAGCGATTAACATTTGGTACTTTCAATGAATCTATAAATCTTGCTATAATTTTTTCTCCCTGGGCATAAGGTTCATCAGAACCTAATTTATGGACATGAATACTATACCCGCTATTACCAATTCTCAAAAAATTCCACAGTGCATAAGATACATCGGGATGAGCATCAATCAAAATATCTATTAATTCAAAAATTCCGTACGATTTAAACCGTGTTTCATCTAAACCGAGTTGACTTTTAGCTACACGTGGTAACATTGTTGGCATACCGCCAGTATTAACCTGAGTAGGTACAGAAGTTCTTGCACCGCCAAAATCATCAACATTTATGTTTCTATCACTCATAGATTGAGAACTATTGCGTAAAAATCTTGTATTAAGAACACTCTTCAATCCCGAAACAATTCCCATTAAACCACCACCACTATATTAAATCTGAAACTCTATGAAAAACCATTTTACGTTTATCTACAAACAATTCAACAACGCCAAATCCTGCTGAAATAAAAGGATACCCTTTTTGTTCACCATATCCACCAAATTCTAAAGCAGTTCCAGTATTAATAAACATCTGCTCCAAATCAACAAATTTCTCACTATCCAAATTTGGAACACTTATTTTTCGTGTAAAATAAAATAATTTATGGGTATGACCCATTGCATATACATGTGCTATAGCCTTATCTCGCATTTTTAATAAATTATTTATTGCTGATGACTCAGTTACACCGCCACCACTACCATGCCAAGCATACACAGAATAAACCAAATCACCTACTTTAATATTTAAAATTGCTGAAAACTTACCATACGCATTATAAATATCAAGTCTATGACAAAATTCTTGTACAATTTCAAATGAGGTATCTCTTATAATCCTCTCTTCATGATTTCCTTCAATCACCAAATCAATCATATCAGCATAAGGTTTAAAAATATTAACAGCATATTCAAACTGCTTATATGCAGGATATTCCTCATCATATACAGCCCGCCCCACCGAAGTTTTAGTAGCCGCTTCAATAATGTCCCCCATTAATAATATACGAGTTCTATCCCTGTTCCTTTTAGCAAATAACAAAGCTTCATCCAAATATTTTTTATTGAAATATTTATTGCCCAAATGTGTATCTCCAATAAATAACAAATATACCGATTTATATTTTCCTTCGTATCGTGAATTAAGCTGTTTCAAGTAAATCACCACCACTCATTAATAGAATAGGCTAAAAACAAAAATTTCTAACACTTTTCCTTGAATTTTTTCCATTTCAACAAAAATAATTTTTAAAATTGAGAAATTTATTAAAAATCTAACAAAATGCTGATGTGGGTACGGAGTGGAGGTGGGGTGGTAAAAGAAAAGAAAAAGAAAGTAACCAAAGAAAAAGAAAAGAAAAAATATAAAAGAGGTATTATTAGTTATTATTAATTTATTTATATATTATATATGCTGCGTTTAGGGCTAATTTTATGTTTTTTTTATTAAAATTCCGCCCATGATGTAAACGATAACATATAGATAATTTCTGCTTTTTAATTGTGTTCTATTTTTTAGAACACAGCCGTTTTTGTGTTCTATTTTTTAGAACACAGAACCAAGTTTGTGTTCTATTTTTTAGAACACAGAAAGACAGAATATTATAAAAATTAAGAAAATATTATTTTTTAATATGCACATTAAATTTTCTTTGTTACATTCGTATATAAAAAGTGCGGGCAACAAATGAGTTTTTCTATAATATCTGTTTATTAATCTTACAAAATTTAGGTGATAAAAATTAAAAAAAAGTACACTAACCTAATAGTACAAGGATAAATTTCGTCACCACTATTAAGCTAAAAATTGTAAATTCTGATGGGGGTAATTGGCATGAGGTTCTTAGAAGAAAACTTTATTGAAAAATATAAAAATTTAACTCCACCGTTTACTGAATTAGGAAAATTCGTTTATTATAGAACCTACTCTCGATGGTTAGAAGATAAAGGCAGACGTGAAAATTGGCTTGAAACATGTGAAAGAGTTGTTAACTATTCGTTGTCATTAGAATATAAACACAGAATTAAAAATAACTTACCAGTTGATATACAAAAAATGAAAAAAGAGGCTGAAACACTCTTTGATAATATGTTTAATTTAAGACAGTTTCCAAGTGGCCGTTCAATGTGGGTTGGTGGTACAATTGCAGCGGAAAAATATCCTACAGCTAACTTTAACTGTAGTGGATTAGTTCTTAATAGTTTTTATGATTTTATAGATTTATTTTATCTTCTTATGGTAGGTACAGGTGTTGGTATACGTATTTTAAAAGAAGATGCAGAAAAATTTGAAAATTATAGAGCTAATCATGAGCTACTTGCATTACAGTATACCCCAAAAAAGAAAAGCGAAAGATTAGAATTGTCAATATTAGATGTAGATGATACATCAGCAACAATATATGTTGGAGATAGTAAAGAAGGATTTGTTGGTTCTTTGAAATTATATTTTGATTTGATAATAAAACCAGAGTATAGCCATATACAGACAATTAAAGTTAACTTTGATAGTGTCCGCCCAAAGGGAGAAAGATTAAAAACATTCGGAGGTACTGCTTCTGGACATGAAAGTTTAAAAACCATGTTTTTGAAAATTTATAAAGTATTAAAAAATGCTGGTGGTAAACTCAAACCAATAGACATATTAGATATAGCAAACATTATTGGTGAAAATGTAGTGAGCGGCGGGGTTAGAAGAACATCAGAAATTTGTTTATCAGATGATGAAGAAATAATAAAAGCTAAACAAAACATTTATTCTTACGATGAAAGCGGAAATTTAATTGTTAATACAGAAATATTGCATAGGACAATGAGTAATAATTCGATTTATTTTACGTCCAAACCATCTAGAGAATATCTTCATGAAATTTTACAGAGTATTAAAAATACAGGTGAACCAGGATTTATAAATGCAGAAGCCGCCAAAAAAAGAAGAAAAGATTTCCAAATTATCAATCCTTGTGCAGAAGTATTATTAAAAAACAAACAGTTGTGTAATCTAACAACTGTTAATGCGAAAGCATTTATTAAACCAGATTCAACATTTGATGAAGACAACTTTATTAAGGCAATGAGATTAAGTGCAAGAATTGGATTACGTATGACATTAGTAGATTTAGAATTACCAGATTGGGATAAAAATCAAAAAGATGACAGGTTAGTAGGAGCTAGCATTACAGGATGGCAAGATATGGTTGATATATGTAAATTAACTAGAGAACAACAAATAAATATTCTGAAAAGAGCAAAAGCTGAAATAAGAAATGAATTAGAAAAATATGCTAATGAATTAAAAGTGAACGTGCCCCTATTAGCTACTACTGTTAAACCAGAAGGAACAATAAGCCAGCTACCAACAGTTTCAAGTGGATTACATTATTCTCATAGTCCTTATTACATCAGAAGAGTACGTATAAATACACATGATCCGTTATGCAAAGTGGCAGAAGAACTTGGGTGGAATGTATATCCAGAAGTTGGACAGGATTGGGAAACGTGCACCACAAAAGTTATTGAATTTCCAGTTGCCTCAGGTGCTTCAAGAACAAAGTATGATGTATCTGCAATTGAGCAATTAGAAAACTACAAAATGTTTATGGAACATTATGTAGAACACAATGCAAGTATAACAGTAACTGTAAAAGAAGACGAATGGGATGACGTAGAACAATGGCTATGGGATAACTGGGATATTGTTGTAGGAATAACTTTTATATCTTTAAACAACAACGTATATCCACTTGCTCCTTATGAACAAATAACTAAAGAAAAATATGAGGAAATGAAGATTAACATGAAACCATTTGATGAAACATTATTATTGAAATATGAAAAAGTTGAAGAAGAACATGAAATAAGCGATGACGAATGTGCTACTGGAGCATGTCCAATTAGATAAAAAATTTATTTTTTCACCTTAAATAATTTACTTATATATCGTATGTATAAAATGAAAAGATGTATACATTCTCCTTTCCTTTCATACGCCCCACCCAAAAAGTGGGTGGGGAATATAAATATGAAGGTGGAATATTGTTATGAATGAGATGCAAATATCTAAACAAGATGAATTTGGAAAAACGAGGATAGTTGAAATAACTGATAAACATTTGTATGAAGAAATTGTAAAAGAATTATATGATATCTACAAAAGAAAAAATCATGACTATGGAGACAGTTTTTCCATAGTATATAAAAAATTTGGACTTCAAAGCGCTGTAATAAGGTTATGGGATAAACTTTTAAGGTTAGAGACTCTACTTAATGCAGAAGCTCAAGTAGATGAAAGTATCGAAGACACACTTAAAGATATAGCAAACTATGCTATTTTAACATTAATGGAGCTTAAAAAATCGAATAAATCATATTTACAATTATGAACAGAGCCTGCCACGCCTCTGTTGCCCATACAAAGCATATTAGCTGTTTTGCTAGCGAATAGCAATATGCGGGCATTATGCGGACTAGGGCAGGACATTATATAAAATTTATTTTGCTCGTCTGCCAAGTGCAGAAGGGGCGGAGAAGTCGTCCTCACATATGAGGCCAACTTCGGACATAGGGGAATAACTTAACTGGGAGAGTGCTGGTTCAAAATCGTTGGTTGCGAGTTCGAGTCCCGCCTCCCCTGCCAGATGTGTAATTTTTGGTAATATAACTTTTACAACTGCCGTAATTCCCAACAGCGTTGGGAATATATAAGATGCAATGGCTTCCGTGTGTAGGAGGCAGTTTTGCGGGGTGTTTCTGCCCGACCAAAAAAACGCCCCAAATATATATGGGGTGCAAGGTATGCATAAATTTTCTTTAGAGAAAATACAAGAAGCACGTCAACGGCTATATAAATCTAGAAGTGACGGCAATGAAAAATATTATAGGCATTTGTTTATTAACCAATTTGAAATGCTTTCATGGCAATATGCACGATTTCTACAACAGGATTATAGCAATAACACAACGTTAAATGCGACTTGGTCAAAAACAGAAGATGAAGAAATAAAACGTATTGGATATGAAGCATCTTTCAAACGGAAATATGAATTGCAACCAAGAATTGACGAAATAACAAATAATTGATGCTAACATAACCTTTTGTAATTAATAATGGGGGATAAACATGGATAAAATAATTGAATTACTGACGCTTTATGATGATGAGCTTGGGCAAGTAAGAGTCATATCAAAAAATAATAATGTTCAATATCTTGTTATAAATGGGGAAAAAATAGATAAATTTAAACTGCTAGTTTTGGCTTCTATTAGTTCCAAACAAAGCAAAGAAACTGCACTTCAAATCTTAAATCTTGCTTCAGAATTGTTTCATCCGCAAAATGACCCAGTATTCAATGAACTTTATAACGTAGTAGCTCTTCGAGTAAATCAGAATATTCTGAACTCAGATTAAAGTGGAGGTGGGTTTTGCATGTCAGATAATACAATAAAAGTTTTTGATGGCGTTTTTAAATACATCTATAATCAAGAATTTGACATACTTGATGTTTTTATTAAAAAAGTAGTACCATCATACTCTGAAGAAATTTATAACGGTGTATATGTGTATCGCAATAGAGAAACAAATGATGTAGTTGGTTTTTCAATAATGGATTATAGTAAGAGAGATAAAAATGTTATTAATGAACATCTACCTATTCAGCTTGATTTTGAATATATTGACAGTCATTTAATTGGTAAAAAAGTAAAAGATGAAACAAAAAGTGAATTTCTAAAAGACTTGAAAGAAACAACTGCTTTTATAAAACATGGAATAGTTGTTTTATATGACCAAATTAATAAAACATATGACCTAATAAATGATAAAACAGACAGAAAATATGATTTAATAAACAAAAAATTAGAAACCATTAATGATGTATTTAATGACCACATAAGAACTCAAATTAATTCTGTAACAAATAAATTAGGTATTATTTCTAATTACATGGAAAAGTTGTCCTATAAAATAGAACGGATAGATAAGAAAATTGACAAATTAATTGACATAAATTATGCATCTGAAAATAACAATTATGATTCCATAAAATTAGTCCCTTATATGATTGCTGGAGTTGTTTCCGCATTAGTGATTATTATGTTGTTATCCTTTTTTCATCTTAAATAATTTCACAATAAGGAGGGGGTATGATGTCTCAATCTATTTATGGGGCACATTTTTTACCTTGTGGTAAATATGCAAGAGATATTAATACAAGCTGTTCTACTGAATGTCCTCACTTTTCTAACGAGGAAATTGAACAATGTTATGCAGAGCATAAAAGAAAATTAATAGAAGCGATGAAAAAATTCTTTGGAAGAAAAATTAAAGAAGAAGAATGGTACATTTATCGTGATGTTTATTTTACATACATGTTAAAAGAAAATGGTGGTGTTAATAGTGAAAATAATACAGAAACAGAATGGAAAACTAGTGTGTCCTAATTGTCAAAAAGAAGATTTCAAAATAGTTGATTACGGACTTTCAAATGATAAAACGCTGGGAACTTATTATTTTATTGTTGTCTGTAAAAACTGCAAGCAAAAATACAAATACTTTAGTGATTTATAAGAGGTGTTTGTATGTTAAAAGTTAGTTTGTTAAATAAAGAAGATTTTAAAACTCTTTCTCCTTTAGAAATTGTAGGACAAACAGCGTCTGTTTGTTATAATACTAAAACAGATAAAGAAGGATTAAAAAGAATTGGTTTAAATGTATTACGTAGTCATCATGGTAGTCCTCAACGTGGAGTTATTTTTAGATTTAAAGTTGAAGGTTGGAATTTGCCACTCAAAAC
>Ga0247720_100454_pt1 | contig 14802 bp, 17 predicted proteins | sample MSEWel2015_12_15_FD_189078 | JGI IMG/M metagenome (GOLD analysis project Ga0247720, IMG submission 189078) | Subsurface sediment microbial communities from gas well in West Virginia, United States - MSEEL Well Study Marcellus 3H_2015_12_15 | ecosystem: Environmental > Terrestrial > Deep...
AATAAATTCTTTTAATGCAATAAGGTCATCGGTCATAGTTGAAAAAGTGCGGATTTCTTTACCTTCTGGTGTTATTATACAAGCTACGACATTCTTTTTATGGACATCTAATCCGCAAACGTGAGAATAAACTAAATCCATGAAAGAACCAACTCCCTTTTTAAAATTTGAACGATAGCGACTTGTAATATTGAAAAGCTGGTGCAACAACCATAAGGGGTTATTCTATCCTGCGTGCTTCCCGTAAAGGGAGCAACAATCTGTGGTGCACCTGGTCGTTGGAGTCTGCCTATAAGTCGGGCTCAAAGCACCAAGGTAAGAACGACCTTTCTTCACCAGCCGCTGTACTAATTATACATCAAAAAAGGGTATTTTCATCCTCTGATGGTGCCGTAGTTACGGCATAGAGGTCTATAAGCTTTATAAATTCTCCTCCCGTAATTGACATAGTTAATTTTAAAAGAATGTCAGTGTTGCTCTTTTTCCTTGGACTTCCGGAAATATATAAAATATTCATCTCCTCACCCTTTTCATACATTTTAACACTCTGTGTCAACTTTCAACTTGTTTGACAGCACTATTTTATAAAAACAATGTCTACTGAAAAACCATTAAAAGCTACTTAACGCTTTTTCTGCTGCTTCTGCTATTATTTCACTTAATGTTGGATGTGTGTGTATAGTTGCCGTAATATCCTCAATTTTTCCGTTCATTCTGATAACCTGCGTTGCTTCTGCAATCAACTTTTGCCAACTATCTGCATTCCATATAATTTATGTGTCTTGGATACTTCTTCTTTATCCAAGGCCCTAATTTAAGATATAAAATCAGTAAAATAATCTGAAAGATAGGCATGGTAGCCGCTGGTATAGCAACCATAGGAGAAAAAGCAGCAGTAGCTTTCACTAACAAAGTCCTTGTTAAATCCATTGGCAAAATAAGAACTTCTAATATAGACATAAGTAGTTGACCTGTCGGTACAGGAACGTTCGTATGAGAAGCAAAAATCCTCATCCAAAATGGAACTGCAAAAATTGCAGCAATAAAACTTAAAGCCACAATCATAGTGCTTAATTCAACATCTCCTTCAGCAAGGCAACTTTGCCGGCTTTTAATGTATTTATGTATACAAAAATACAGCTTATATACTGGTATACAGTATTATTAGCAATTTTACTTGCTATATTGTGGATAAGCACTTTTATAAAGTCTTTGATTGGAACGCTTAATGGGACACTGTTGGTTCCTTCAGAAAGTAATAAAAAATAGTTGTGATATTTTGGCCAGTAGGCTAAAATATTTTAACTTAAATATTCGATAAATCGAATATTTACAAGCTCTTTTTAAACCAAAAAAGGAGTGTAAGAAATAGGTAATCTTAAAAAATTGCAAAGCCATCTCAATGATTCTTTTTATCCCTAATTGCTGCATTGGCACACTGTATTAAGAGAGGTTTTAAGTAAACGCCTGCTCTTTAGACATGGACAGATTTTTTCTTACCTGCACTTTCGTTGTTTTGAGGAGTAAGACCAGCCCAAGAGCAAAGGTGCTTGTCAGATTTAAAAACTGTCATATCCGTGCCGATTTCAGCGATGATATAAGTTGCCGATTTTTCGGTTATGCCAGGGAGGGTAACAGCGATATCAATCAAGTCTTGATAAGGTTTGGCTAATTGAGAAATGGCTTTATCTAAATCAGAAACACATTGATTGATAAAGTCATAGTGTTTTCTGCAAACCTTCAACTTGACTGATTGATCATCCCTCAATTCGTATCCAATAATCGACTGAATGACTTCGTCAGCCTTTTTATAAAGACTTTTGTGTAGAAGTGACTTGCAGTATTCAGGGTCAAAAGTATCGCAAGTTAAAATATATTCAATGATAGAAGAAGCAGATTTACCGAAAGAATCACTGACGACGGAGGCTAAAGCGATATTGGATACGGTGAGGGCATTTTGAAGCCTGTTTTTTTCACTAGAGCGATGTCCAATAAGTTTAAAACGATAGCGAACAAGTTCACGTAACATGCGGATATCCTTAGGAGGGACGAAACTAGAAGGGACGAAAAGCTTAAATATGAACGTATTAAAAAGCGTCGGGGTCATAAACGTACAATTGTTGCTATTGCTCGTATGATCCTCACCTGCCTCTATCATATGCTTTTGAAAAAAGAACCTTTTAATCCATCTGACTCCGATTACACTAATATGCCAGAAAAACTTTATCAAAAGCATAAGCAACAATATATTAAAAAAGCTATTAAATTTTTAGAAAAAGAAGGTTGTACTATTATCCCTCCAAAAATTACTTAACATCATTATATATTACCATTATTTGGTTTTGGGCAGCTTTATTTGGTGCCCTTTTTGGTGTGCCCAAATTTCACTATTTCACTTTCACACTAGTTTCTATGACGATGATTCTTTAGATGTCAATGACGCTAAATCTGCTGCCGAGTTTAAAGATTTGTACGATTCTAAAACTTTAATCCCTTCTCTTAAGGAATTCTTTAATTTACATCCTATTTTCTCTTATAGATACTTCTTAGGTGACGCCGGGTTTGATTCTTTTGATAATTATAAATACTTGTTCTCAAAGCTTGGCATAATACCTATTATCCCTATTAACCCTCGAAATTCTAAAAACTTACTTCAACCTACTTTTAACTCTGATGGTATCCCTACCTGTCCCCGTGACCCTTCTCTTAAAATGTCCTATGATGGTATCGTTCGGGAAAAAGGTAGAACTACCAGAATTAAATGGCTTTGCCCTATGTCCAAAAAAGTTAGACTAAATGGTAAAACTACTTATATTCTTGAATGTGATAACCCTTGTACCTCTTCTAAATGTGGCAGAATATTCTATACTACCCTTGATATTGATTTTAGAAAAAATACTGTTGTCCCTCGTAACTCTAAAAAGTGGTCCAAACTTTATGAAAAACGCCCTATTATTGAAAAATCTATTTCTCTTTTAAAAAGTTCTATCGCTGTTGATAGCTTTAAACTCATAAATACCAGGTCAATCAAAGCTGATGTTTTTCTTGGGGCTATCACTCAGCATATTGGTTTAATTATTACTGCAAAGCTTGGTACTTTTGAACATCCTTTATCTTTGAAAAAACTTTTGGCTTGATAACTTGTTCTTATGGTTTGATTTGTTTGTCACCTTTTTACATTAAAAAGGTGTGTTAAGTATTGTCTTTTTTGAATTTGTATCTTTTTTCCATTTCTCTTTTCCCCTCTTGAGCGTGCCTTTAAAATGTAATTTCTTTATTTTGTTCCTTGTAATGTAACTTTTTTACTCTAATATTTATTTCATTTTGCAATCACCTAAATTCATTTTTTGGTTTTTGTAGAACCCTTATTTTATAAATAAGGAATTCTATTACATATTTTTAAAGGAATTCCCCTAATCCTGTAAAATTTATATCGTAGCCGAATTCAAAAAATAAAATAAAGGAATTCCCAGGAAAATCAAATCCTAATTATCACTTTATGCTTGCTTTTTCAATTGTCCAAAAAATTCTCTATTCAACTATTTATTCGTATCCTTTAAGAGAACTTATAGCTTCTCAAGGATTTCCTATTTTTTAATCTGTGAATCTTTTAATTTTTTAATTACTTGCTAAACTTTGGCATTAGATTTCACCATTTTTTCAATTTTAAAAGTACCGATTATACCTGTCCAATTTAACTCCGAATTTACATGTATTCAAAGTACAATATTGTTATTTTGTTTATTTAAAAAGTTGTCCTACCTTAGGATAAACAAAATCCTCTTCTTCTACCAAAAAATTCCCCTAATTACGGTAAATTATTTCTAAATGTCTCCAATATCAATACTGACGAAGCTGCACCTGGATCAAGGTGCCCTATTGCCCTTTCTCCGAGTCTCATTGCTCTACCTTTTTTTGCTACCAATGGAATAGTAGAATCTGCACCCTTCTTAGCTGCTTCTACAAATATTTCAAACGCTTTTTTGGGCTCTATATTTTCTTCTATAGCCTTTGTAAAAGCATCCAACCCAGGCCTTAAAGCGTCAACCATCGTTTTTTCTCCTACTACAGCTTTACCCCTCATTTCAACTGATTCTATTGCCACTTTAAACATATTGTAAAAAACTTCAAAATCAACTTCTTCTTTATTTTCCGCCGGTTCCCCAAATTTCATAAAAAAGCTCCCATACAATGGTCCTGCAGCACCACCAACTTTAGATAATAAAGCCATCCCTACTTTTTTAAAGAAAAATGTTAGATTTCCTTCTTTCCATTCTGGCAAATTTTTCATAATTTCTCTAAATCCTATACTCAGATTTACTCCATGATCACCATCACCTATTTCAGAGTCTAATTTAGTCAAATAATCTTTTTGCTGTTCTATAACTTCCGCTAAATTTTCAATAACTTTCACAAAATAACTTTTATTAAGTATGTAGTCTTTATACATGAACATTTCCACTCCCTTGTATCAATTTAATTAGACTTGTGCAAAATTCAGAAGGCTTCATTTAAGCCATTCTACAGACATACTTTTTTCCTATCACTCTTGAATTTTTTATCTTTTATGTAGGATTTCCCCTCCCATTTGTCGAATTATTATATATACACTATAAAAAATTTTTTAAGAAGGAGGAAATCCTACATGTATCAGCTTCAATTGCTTTTAAATATACCTGAACTCTTTACCTCTCAGTCTAAAATTGATTTCTATTCTTCTATGTTTGAAAATCTAGACCTGTCTTCAATACCTGAATTCCCTTCCTCTAGTCCTGGCCGTAAGGGTTATTCTCATCATGCACTTTTTAGTCAATTTAATATATTAGTTCTAAAAGGGTTAAGCGAACACCAGCGAAGTCAATGGTGTTCGCTTCTGGTCAATTGGTCAACAATTATTTCATTACTTGATAACACAATAAGGAGTATCGCAAGGATAATCTAATAGTTCTTTCAATTCGTTGTCTAATTTCATTAAAGTAACTGACATGCCTACCATATCCATTGTAGTAGCATATGGTCCCACAAATGATCTATAAATCTTAATTCCGTTTTCTTCTAGAATCTGAGCTACTCTTCTAAAACAAATATGTAAGTCCATTAACGGAGTAGCCCCTAAACTATTTACAAGTACTGCTACTTCATCTTCCTTATTAAACGGTAAGTCAGGTAATATATGATTCATTATTTCATCAATTACCTTATCAGCTTCCTGTAGTTTACCTCTTCTAACGCCTGGTTCACCATGTATACCCATGCCTATTTCCATAAGTCCTTCCTCTAATTCAAACATTGGTTTACCTGTTGATGGATGTGTTGCTGCTGCAAGTGCAACTCCCATTGTTCTTGTGTTGTCATTTGCTTTTATTGCAGCAGCTTTTACTTCATCCAAATCTGCACCCGTAGCTGCTTTAGCACCTGCTATCTTAAATACAAAGAAATCTCCCGCAATTCCTCTCCGATCTTTAATATTCGCTGAAGAAGCCACATCATCAGTTACCAAAACTGTCTCAACTCTAATTCCATCCGCAGCTGCCATTTCAACTCCCATGTCAAAATTCATTACATCTCCTGCATAATTTCCATATAAATATAGGCATCCACGTCCTGCATCCACAGCTTTAACCGCATTATAGCACGGTTCTGGAGAAGGAGAAGTATTGATATTTCCTATAACCGCTGCATCTGCAAAATTTTCACCAACATATCCTAAGAATAACGGTTCATGTCCTGAACCTCCTCCTATAATTATTCCTACCTTGTTCTTTACTGGAGCCCTTTTATAAACTACTACGCGCCCATCATTTTCCAGTAACTTTACATGTTTATCATGAGCTTTACAAAACCCCTCCAGCATTTCTTCCACCACGTCATAAGGATTATTGATTAGTCTTCTCATAAAAATCTCCTTCCTTTTAATTTAATTAATTTAAATTAACCAAATTTATTTACTTTTTTGCTTTCTTCTGCTGCATGAATAATTTCGCTTACATTATTAGTAATTGAAGCTTGTATAACAGCTGCTATCGTCCCTTCAACCAAAGGTGCATCTACAAGTGTGATTTTTTTTCTTATTTTCTCACCTAGCATATCTAATACCATTTGAGTCGCCATAATAGAACTTCCTATATCTGCAAAAATAAAAATATTGTCACCATCATAAATTTCCTCTATTACCTTTTTTATTTTTAAAGGATTAGTTCCTATACGTTCATCTTCTGTACCACCAATTGGTATTAACTTAGAATTTTTGTTATTCATTTGTTCAACTATCTCTACAACACCCTCAGCAACCTTTTTGCTATGTGATACTATTATAAAGACTGCCATTTAAATCCCTCTCTTTTGTATCGCTATAATACAATACATTTGCAATAAACTTTAGGATTTTATTTCCTGATCAGATAACATAGAATATTTGCATATTAAGAAGGAACATAGATACCCCCGTATAAAAGCGGGGGTATCTACTACTTATTATCATAGTTCGCTTATTTTATCATTAACTTTCTTTAAAGCATAGTATATTTCTCTATATATATCGTAAACTTTTTCATATTTGCTCTTATTTTCAGCAATTGGCATAGTTCTAGTTTCTATTTTGAGAAGTTTTCTTGCTGCTTCTTTAACTGATGGCCAGAAACCCGCTCCTACTCCTGCAAGTATAGCCGCACCATATGATCCTCCTTCGCCACTGTAACTCACTGTAACAACTTCTGTACCTAATATATCTGCTTGGATTTGTCTCCATTTAGGATTTATAGCTCCTCCTCCACTTACTCTAACCTGTGTGAGGGGAACACCTAATGTTTCAATTAATTTTAGTGCATCCTTCAAGCTGAAAACAATGCCTTCTAACACAGCTCTTACAAACGCTCTTTTATCATGCATAACATTTATTCCAACAAAAGCACCTCTTGCATTTGGATCAGTGTAAGGACATCTTTCACCTACTATATATGGAGTAAACAATAATCCATTAGCCCCTACCTCAACTTGCATAGCTTCATTAACTAAAATGTTATATGCATCTTCTCCGCTCAGATTTGCAATAATTTTTTCTTCGAGACCAAATGAATCTCTAAACCATTTGAAAGACCCGCCAGCCGCAAGGGTACATCCGAAAATATTCCATTCTCCTGGTACTCCACCTCTAAAAAGTTGTAAGGAACCTCCTGGATTGCGTCCAAATTTTGAAAGAGCGACGGAAGCAATTCCTGCTGTACCAATTATAAGCATCGCTATTCCTTCTTCTGTTGCTCCAGTTCCTACTGCCTGAGCTAATACATCCCCTGCTCCGCCTACTACTGGAGTACCCTCTTTTAAGCCTAATATTGAAGCTGCTTCAGAAGTTAAATGTCCACTTATTTCTGGACTTTCTACTACATCTGGGAAAATGCTTTTCTTTATTTCAAGCAAATTTATTAAATCATCTGACCATTTATTTTTCTCAACATCATATAAGCATGTACCACTTGCATCAGAAACATCCGTAGCAATTTTCCCTGTTAATTTATATCTAATATAGTCTTTAGCTATTACAAATTTATCTATTTTTTCGTAATTTCCCGGCTCTACTTCTTTAATCCACAGAATTTTTCCAATAGTATATCCAGGTAAAGCAGTATTTGCAACATAGTCTATTAACCTATCTTCTCCTCCAACTTTGTTATGAACCTCATCACATTGTTTTCCAACACGATTGTCATTCCACATTATAGCATTTCTTATGACTTTTCTATTTTTATCAAGTGGTACTAGAGTATGCATTTGACCGCTCAATCCAATCGCTGCTATTTCTTCAGGTTTGATTGCAGCTTTTTCTAAAGCCTTCTTTATTGTGTCAACAGTTGCATCCCACCACACTTCAGGGTCACTTTCTGTCCAGCCGGGTCTTGGAACAATAAAATCATATTCTTTTGTTGCTTTAGCTACAATTTCACCTGTTTCGTTAACAATTATCGTTTTACATGCAGAAGTACCAACATCAATTCCCAACACATATGCCATAATATACTCCCCCTTCATCCTTAATGTAAACTTATTAAAACATTAAACTGTTGCATACAACAATAATCCACCCAATAAACCTCCTAAAATTCCTGCCAAAATTGCTGCCCAATTTATTTTTTTGCGATCAAACAAATCAGCTACAAAAGCACCCCAAAATGCCGTCAATGCTTGGTCACTCCATGGTCCTGGAAGATGGCCACTCATTTGTGGCTGAAAAATCAGCCCTATTCCATGATTAACTAACCACACCGTACCCACTATAAAAAATCCTGCAAGTAAGCCTCCAATGCTTTTCCATTCCTCAGCAAGTTTTCCCCACATTAATCCTATTGCCAGTGGAAATAAAATGCCGCCAAATATAGTAGTTACTACATGTTGCCATGTCCACATTTATGCATCACTCCTTCTGAATAGATGTAATAAGTAGCCAGCTATTGTAGCTCCTATTAATTCGAGAACAATGGTCACTAAAGCTGGTCCAATACTTATTCCATGATATAAGCCATAAGAAGCTCTTACCAGTTCGCCATTTGTTTTTAGTTGTATATTACCCCCCAGCAAAGATGAAAGCCATATGGCAAATGCCATATCTATCCATGCACCATCTGGATCATTTGGAAATGCATTTGCATAGTGGTTTAACCACCATGCTGTGGTTATTATAAGTCCTGCTGCAAGCCATCCACCAAGCCAATGCCAATGAGCTAATGCTGAAGGCCATATTGTGAATACACCGTATCCAGCAAAAGCACCTGTAATTGCTCCTATCAAAATTCTTGACAGCTTCATAATGTAAAATACTCCCCCTTTTTTATAAAATTTTTGGTTTTCCTGCAGAACCCCTTTTATGATAAAAGGAGTTCTGCTTTATATTTCAAAGGAATTCCTCCCACCGGTAGAAACCATTTTTACTTATATCGAATACAAAACTAGGTAGAAAGGAATTCCTTTAAAACCAAACTAATTAAATGAAGTAATGTATCCTTACATGTTTTTGGATTAAATACTCATGCAAGCCCTCAGGACCATGCTCTGCTCCTAAACCACTATCCTTCCATCCACCATATGGAGCATTAATTACTCCCGCATCTACATTATTAATAGCAACATTACCTGCCTGAATCTCTTGTGCACAACGTTTAGCTATGTTCATATTATTTGTATATACTATTGCTGCTAAACCATAATTGGTATCATTTGCTAATTGTATTGCTTCATCTATGTTATTAAATGGCATAACTCCAACCGCCGGACCAAATGTCTCTTCGCGCATTATCAGCATATCATGGTTAACATCACGAACAATAGTTGGTTCATAGAAAAAGCCCTTTTCAAATTTTGGACCTGACGGTCTTTTACCTCCGCACACTATTTTAGCACCTTTGGCTACAGCATCGTTTACATGACGTTCAACTTTTTCAACACCTGCTTTTGTACACATAGGCCCCATATCTACATTTTCGTCTATGAGACTATTCCCGACGACCAGTTTTTTTGTCTTTGCTCCAAATTTCTCAAGAAAAGTCTCGTATACTTCTCTTTCTACATATATTCTGTTTACTGCAATGCAAATCTGACCAGCATTCCTAAAACTACGCCTGACAGCCCCCGTAACAGCAGCATCTAAATTAGCATCTTTAAAAACAATCATTGGTAAACTGCCACCAAGTTCAAGAGTTACTTTCTTTATCCCTGAAGAAGCACTCATTTTTAAAATTTCTTTTCCTGTTTCTGTAGAACCGGTAAAGGCAACACGCTTAACCAATGGATTTTCTATTAATGCAGGCCCTACAGTCCCTCCGGAGCCTGTTATTACATTTAAAACTCCTTCTGGCACTCCTGCATCCACTAAACATTCAACAAATTTTAAAGGAGAAAGTGGAGTTTCACTTGGCAATTTAGCTACTATCGTACAGCCAGATGCCAATGCTCCTCCTATTTTCCAAGCCAGCAATTCAATCGGATAATTCCATGGAGTAATAGCTGCTGCAACTCCAATAGGTTCGTATACAACTATACTTTCTGTATCCTTTTCTTCATTTGCTATTACACGTCCATAAATTCTTTCACCTTCTTCTGCATAATATCTAAGAATTTCTGCTCCTTTTTCTACTTCTCCCTTGGCTTCTTTTACTGGCTTACCCAATTCTTCTGTCATAGTCCTAGCAATTTTTTCAGAACGTTGAAGTACTATTTCAGAAGCTTTTCGAAGAATTTTACTCCGTTGAAATGGATTTTCCTTTTTCCATTTTAAAAAAGCTTCCTGTGCCTTTAAAATTGCTTCTTCGACATCTTCTTTAGTAGCTGCTGGAACAGACGCAAACACCTCCTCTGTGGCAGGATTTACCACTTCTATTATTCCGCCCTTTTTTGCATCTACCCATTTTCCACCTATTAGCATTTTATAGTGCTGTACCATCTATATCTCCTCCTCATTCACTTTACCAGTCACCCATACAACAACTAACGGAATATTGCCTACCTGTCGAGTAGTGTGAAATTCTCTTGGTGGAACATATAATGCATCCCCTGGCTTTATTGGAAATTCGTCATTCCCTACAACCATTACTCCTTCGCCTTGTACTACAAAGTATACTTCTTCCTCATCATGTGCATGACCTGTTGTAGTCCCTGTGGGATATATTATCGTATACCCCATCTTTAAACGCCTAGAAGGCGAATTCTCTGGATCAACTAACCAGTAAGTATCTCTTAGCGTTGGCTTCTCCCTGTTCTTCACCCATGCCCTTAATGACCTCGTTGCATCTACATCCGGTTCCTTAGAATTAACATTTACTACATATTTCATAAATATATTCCCCCTTTAAATTTTTTAGAATATTTTCTAACCTTCAGAAGTTATTAGCTTACATTAAAACCCCTTAAATTATTCCATCACCTCCTTCAAAAATCGTTTACTAATCTGTATAAAAAGTAAGGATTTATTTACTATATTATTTAATACTTTCAGATCAACAAATTATATATACCCCTTCTCTTTTAAAGCTTTGTAATTATAAATATATTTTGGTTGACGGCCTTCAAAATAATCAATAACGGCTTGGACAGCTTCTACTGCCATACGTACAGTCGCTTCTTTTGTTAGAGCTGCTGAATGAGGAGATAGTATTACATTCTCAAGTCTTAATAATTCATTATCGCTTGATGGTGGCTCTTGCTGAAACACATCAAGGCCTGCTCCTGCGATCCTTTTTTCTTTTAAAGCCTCAATCAAAGCTTGTTCGTCTATTACTGTTCCTCTTGCCGCATTTATTAAATAAGCTGTATGCTTCATAGAATATATAAGCTCTCTCGTTATCATTCCTCTTGTCTCAGGTATATCAGGACAATGCAACGTTACAAAATCTGATTCTTTAAATAGTTCCTCAAGCGTGTCAACAAATTTATAATCATAACCCCTAAACTTTTCTTTTACATATGGATCATAAGCAACTATTTTCATTCCCAATCCATCATGGCACTTTTTTGCAACTAAACTTCCTATATTCCCCATTCCAACAATTCCAAGTACTTTCCCTTCTATCTCCACTGAAATATTAGAGTTTCTCGCTCCCCAATTGCCACTGCGAACAGCTTTATCCATTAAACTTAACTGTTTTGATAAATTTAGTATCATTGCTATTGTGTGTTCTGCTACAGATAAATTATTTACTGCTGGCAAATTACAAACCAATATACCTTTTTCTGTTGCTGCATTTACATCTATATTATCAACTCCTGCCCCTGTCCTCGATATTATCTTTAAATGTGGAGCATTCTCGATTACTTCCCTTGTAATCTTTGATCTAGTTCTTAAAATAATAGCATCTACATCTTTTACCATAGATATAAGCGTTTGTTGACTTGTATCAGGTGCTGTAACAATTTCAAATTTTCCCTCTAATAACTTTCTTCCCTCTGGATGTATCTCCTCTGAAAGCAATACTTTTTTCATGCAAGTAGCCCTTCTTCCTGTAAAATTCTTCTAATTTCCTCAATTTCATTTTCATTTAACGGTAATAATGGTAGTCTTGGCTCCATTCCATAATAACCTAACCAATTCATTGCTACTTTAACAGCTGTTACTCCACCTTTGCCGGATATTTTTTCATTAATTTTACAAAGTCTGTTACTTAGTTCTTCTGCTTCTTGATACTTGCCCTCATTAAATAATTCTTGAATTTCACAGCAAAGGTCAGGCAGGTAATTTGCCATTGAAAGAACACCGCCTATAGCTCCTTTTTTTAGACCGTCCAAAAATTTATTTATAGAGCCGGAAAGTACATAGAACTCTGCTCCCTTAGGTACAGCATTTACATAATTTCCTATATCTTCTTTTGAAGAATCTTTTATGCCAACTATATTAGGATGTTGCGCAAGTACAGAAATTGCTCGAGGAGAAATTAATACTCCATTTGCAGATCTGGGAATGCAATAAATTGTTATCGGAATAGGAGATTTATCAGCAACTTCAGTATAAAATTTGATTAATGCTTCATCAGTCATTTTACTAGCAAAATAATGAGGTGTAAGAACACTGGCAAAATCAACTCCAAAATCTGCTACTTTTTTAGTAAATTCTATTGTAGCCCATGCTGATTCTCTTCCTGTACCAGCAAGCAAAGTTTTATCTTTTGATTTACTCTTTGCAGCTGTTTTTATAACTTTAATTGCCTCTTCATCTGTTAAACTTCTAAATTCGCCATTGCTTCCTAAGCATAAATAACCTTTTAATTTAGAACTATTTAATTTCTGAATATTCTCTTTCAACTTTTCATAATCAATTTCTTGATTAACAAAAGGAGTTACAAGTGGCGCAAATACTCCTGTAAGTTTTTCTCTTATACTCATTACAGTAATATCCTCCTTTTTTAGTTTAAAACTACATTTAATAATTTACAGTCATTATTTTCGTTTTGTTTTCTATTTCAACCTCTATTTTAAGCAGTAAAGCAAAAATTGTGCCAAAGCACGCAAAACGTTTGATAGTGAAGTTTCCTATCGTTTCACAGTCTACATTAAAAATCGTTAATGCAAATTTGCCATTTATTTTTTATTTCAATGCACAAATGCAATGCTCACAGACAGTCTATCATTACCTCATTTGCAAACTAAAGTTATTGTTATTCTATAGCTTCCACATCTTTATTTCCCATTGCAAAACTTCTTTTATTAATAAGTTTTAATATCTCTGGTGCTTTATTAGTAGCATTCAATAGTTGTATTTTTTCTTTTACAGTCTTTTTTACATTTTCTCTTGCTACGGCACCATATTTTCTAACATCAACTAAATCCGGGTTATTTGATAATTTTTCCCTTAAAGCATTGGTAAAAGCCTTATTTAATTCTGTAGCAAAATTAACTTTTGAAATCCCAGCTTTTACTGCTTGAATAACAGAGTCATCCATTACTCCAGAAGCACCATGAAGTACTAATGGTATTTTTACCTTGTCTTTTATTCGTGCTATTCTTTCAATATCTAATTGCACAGATTGAACTTTCATTCTGTGAGCGCTTCCCACTGAAATTGCCAGTGAATCTACTCCTGTCTTTTCATAAAATTCTAGAGCTTCTTCTGGAGTCGTAAGATATTTTTTTACTTCCTCTGGAGAAAGGGGCCCCTTAGCTGCATCAGGTATTTTCCCAATTTCCCCTTCTAAAGGAATTCCTGCAGCATGTGCTATTTCAACTAATTTTTTTGTTTTTTTTATATTCTCTTCAAACGTAAGAGACGACCCATCAAACATAAGTGATGTAAATCCTGCTTTTAATGCTTTTATAACTGTAGAAAAGTTTACTCCATGGTCCAAATGGCATACTACAGGTACTGTAGCTTCCTCAGCTAATACTTTAATTAGAGCCGCAAATGATTTCTCACCCCCATATGCTATTGCTCCTTCACTTATCTGAATTATCACAGGAGCATTTTCCTCTTCAGCTGCCTCGATTATAGCTTGAACCACTTCCATGTTATAAGCATTGAAAGCTCCTACTGCAAATCCATTCTCTCTTGCATAAATAAGCATTTCCTTGCTTGTTACAAGTGGCATTATATCAGCTCCTTTATATTAGATATTCTTTTATAGAATTAAACTCCTGTAATGTAACTCCTGTTTCACCTAAATGTCTTGAGTTAGATACTCCTTTTTTATGATCAGCATGATAATCTGAACCCCCACTAAAGAATTTTACTTTTGTAGAATATTTCGTTCTAATATACTTCTCAATTTCAAAATCTTTTAAACTTCCTTTATAGCTTGTTTTACTGTAAAGATATCGTGCTTCCATACCGTCGATTCCATGGTTTATAAGCCTCTCTATATATTCTTCTCTTGTTAGATTTCTTCCATCGGGATAGTGAACTATTTCATCAATTAAAAAAGGATGTGCTAGTACCGCTGTTCCACCACATGACTTTATTAAATCAATTGCATCAAATGGACTTATTTTTTCCCTTCTTACATTTAATTCAGGATCATCCCTAACCATTATTTTTGCATCTTTCCATGAAGGTGCATATCCCTTCTTGGCCATTAATTCAAATATATGTTTTCTTTCAACTTCGTCTGGATCTCTATATCTTATATTTCCATCTTCATCAATATACTTTAATATCTCATTTTCATAGTCAATTGGCATTCCCTTAGCAGTAAGTATTTCACATAGCTTTCTATATGCTTCTGTTTTGCTTCTCCTCATCCTTTCTACTGCTTCCGCTAACAGTGGATTTTCCCAATCCATGCGATACCCTAAAATATGAACATCATCTACATAAGTATCGCATGAAAACTC
>Ga0247720_100455_pt1 | contig 14795 bp, 13 predicted proteins | sample MSEWel2015_12_15_FD_189078 | JGI IMG/M metagenome (GOLD analysis project Ga0247720, IMG submission 189078) | Subsurface sediment microbial communities from gas well in West Virginia, United States - MSEEL Well Study Marcellus 3H_2015_12_15 | ecosystem: Environmental > Terrestrial > Deep...
CTTTTATTTTTTGGCGTAATAATGGACTAATTGTACGAAATCATAATTTAGTATAATTGGGTGGATGGGGATTTTTTTATTTTTATGAAAATCAATTTAATAATCTGACAGAGGAGAGAGAGAAATTGAGCACAAACAAGGGAATGAAAATAGTAATTGTTGGCACGGGTTATGTTGGTTTAACGACAGCGGTCATGCTTGCTTATATAGGGCATAACGTTGTTGGAGTAGATATTGATGAAAAAAAGATAGAACTGCTCAAAAAAGGGAAAAGTCCAATACATGAGGCTGGTGTAGAAGAGCTATTAGCTAGTTTAAAAAATAATATTATTTTTACTACTGATTTAAAGCCTAATGTCGGCGATGCAGATATTATTATGATTGCTGTTGGTACTCCAGCAAAAGTTAATGGAGAAGCAGATACACATTATGTAGAAGAAGCTGCTCGTACTGTTGCAGAAGGTCTAACAGATGGACATACATATACTGTTGTTGTAAAGTCCACTGTGCCAATTGGCGCTAATAGGCGTGTAGCCCATGTAATTAAAAAAACGCTAGAAGAAAGAAACGTCAAAGCTACTGTATATGTTGCTTCAAATCCAGAATTCTTACGTGAAGGAATGGCGCTTTATGATAGCTTTTATCCAGACAGGATTGTTATTGGATCAGAAGATCCAGAAGCTATTGAAATGCTCAGAAGAATGTACAGACCAATTTTAGAACAAACTTTTGAGCCACCTCAAGCTATTCCTAAGCGTGATGGTTATAGCCTTCCACCACTTATCACAACTGATCCTGTAAGTGCTGAAATGATAAAATACGCTGCTAATGCCTTTTTAGCGCTAAAGATAAGCTTTATCAATGAAATTGCTGGCCTTTGTGAGAAAGTGGGTGCCGATGTTACAGAAGTTGCTCGTGGCATCGGATTAGATACGCGTATTGGAGCCCGTTTTTTAAGCGCAGGTATAGGATGGGGAGGGAGCTGTTTTCCAAAAGACACTGCCGCTCTGATTGCTGTGGGGAAAGAATATAACTATGAGATGCCCATTGTAGAAGCGGCGCGGAAAGTCAATCAGCTTCAGAGGGAGCGTACAGTTGAAAAATTACAGTCAGTGTTAAAAGGTGTACGAGGGCGTACAATTGCAATTTTAGGTCTGTCTTTTAAACCAGGAACTGACGATGTAAGAGAATCTCCGGCAATTGATATTATTAAACTTCTTATTGAAAGAGGAGCTCATATTCGTGCCCATGACCCCGTTGCCATAGAAAAAGCCCGAAGGGCCTTTACTGCTGAGGAACTTAAAGAAATAACTTTTGTAGATGAGCCTTATTTAGCAGCAGAAGGAGCAGATGCTGTACTTCTTGCTACAGAATGGCAGCTTTATCGTCAGCTTGATTTAAAACACCTAGCTCATGTGATGCGCACCCCCATATTACTTGATGGGAGAAATATTTACTTGCCTAAAGACGCAAGAGAAGCAGGATTTATATACATGGGGGTGGGCAGATGAAACATGCTTTAGTTACAGGGGGAGCAGGGTTTATAGGAAGCCATTTGGTGGACAGGCTATTAAAAGAGGGATGGCAAGTAACTGTAGTTGACAATTTTGATCCATTTTATGACCCTGCCATTAAAAGAAAGAATATTTCCGCTCATTTTGATTATACGACATATCGGCTATTGGAAATAGATATAAGAGATATGGAAGTTCTTCAAGAAAAATTAACTGATGATTATGATGTAATAGTTCATTTAGCTGCAAAAGCGGGGGTACGCCCATCAATTCAAGATCCAATTGGCTATCAGGAAGTAAATGTTAGAGGAACGCAAAATCTTCTGGAATTTGCACGGCAGAGAGGGATTAAGCAGTTTATCTTTGCCTCTTCTTCTAGTGTTTATGGTATAAATCCTAATGTTCCATGGAAAGAGGATGACTGTGTGTTAAAACCAATTAGTCCTTATGCTTCGACAAAAGTGAGTGGTGAATTATTAGGTCATGTATACAGCCATCTTTATGGGATTCGCTTTATTGCACTTAGATTTTTCACAGTATACGGACCAAGACAAAGGCCAGATTTAGCCATTCATAAATTTGCTCGATTGATGCTAGAAGGAAAGCCTATACCAATATACGGCGACGGTTCAAGCCGCAGGGATTATACGTACATTGACGATATTATTGAAGGTGTACGTAGGGCTATGGATTATACTGATACATCATATGAAGTAATAAATCTTGGGAATAATCAAACTGTTAGCTTGTTAGAAGTGGTAAAAACTTTAGAAGAAACTTTAGGAGTAAAAGCAAAATTAGAGTTTTTGCCAGCTCAGCTAGGTGACGTGCTACAAACTTGGGCAGATATGGAGAAAGCGGAAAGGCTTTTGGGGTTTAAGCCGAAGATAGATTTTAAAAAGGGGGTAGAGAGGTTTGTAAAATGGTATACGGAACATTCTCTATTTAAAAATAACGAAAAATGTTGGTGATAGCATGAAAGGTAAAAAAGTACTGTATATAGGTGGATTTGAATTACCTGATAAAAATGCAGCGGCTCATAGGGTCATAGGCATTGGAAAAGCACTGAGAGAATTAGGATACGAGGTTGATTTTTTAGGTATTAGTAAATTGCGAGATTTTAGTATTGATTTGATTTCTCAAAGTTTTAGTTATGAAAGCTTTAAATATTGGTTGAGGCCTTATCCCAATAATACTTTTGAATGGATCAAATATGAAACGTCGATTAAAAGTATAAGGAAATTTTTATCTAAAAATAAGTATGATATAATAATCATATACAATTTTCCAGCAATAGCTGCTTATAAATTACTACGGTACTGTAAAAAAAACAATATAAAAATTATCTCTGATATTACTGAATGGTATGACTACGGAAAATTTAGTATTAGAGAGTTGATTAAACATTTAGATTCAGAGTTGCGGATGAGATATATAAACAAGAAGATGGACGGAATAATTTGTATTAGCAAGTATTTATATGACTACTATAAAAATTCAAATAACAATCTCATTATACTTCCACCTCTAGTTGATTTACAAGAAAAGAAATGGGAACACATTAAAATTAATGAGGATCACCGAGTAAAATTAATCTATTCTGGTTCCCCTGGTTTGAACAAAGATAAAATCAATTTGATAATTGATAGTTTATTGCAAATATATAATAATAACAATCAATTTAGATTTGATGTTGTTGGAATTACAAAAAATGAGTATTATAAAATTTATCCGGAACACATAAGTGAGGAACCACTTATTGAAAAGTTTATCGTATTTCATGGACGAGTTCCTCATACGGAGGCGTTGAGGTTGACCAAAGCGGCTGACTTTTCTATCTTTCTAAGAGAAAGGACCAGAGCTAACATGGCAGGATTTCCGACAAAATTTGTTGAATCAATATCATGCGGAATACCTGTTTTAACTAACAAGACTAGCGATTTAGAAAAATATTTGTGGGTAGGAAAAAATGGATTTTGGTTAAGCATTGATGATAAAAAAAGAATGATAAGGGAGTTGGAGGAAATTATCAATTTACCAAAATCAGAAATTAAGAGGATGAAAGAATTTACCAGAAATTTAAGGATTTTTGATTATAGAAATTATATAGAAGCAGTAGGCAATTTTATGAAAAATGTGATAAAGGGAGGAGAAACAAATGTTCCAAGATAAAATATTGCTTATCACGGGAGGGACAGGTACATTTGGGAATGCAGTGTTAAGAAGGTTTCTTAATATAGACATAAAAGAAATACGTATTTTTTCTCGTGATGAAAAAAAGCAAGACGAAATGAGACGGTTTTATAAAACTGATAAGATAAAATTTATTATAGGTGATGTGAGAAATATTGATAGCGTTCGTGAGGCAATGCGTGGAGTTGATTATGTATTTCATGCGGCGGCTCTAAAGCAAGTCCCTACATGTGAGTTTTTCCCTATGGAAGCAGTTAGAACAAATATAATTGGAACAGACAATGTTCTTACTGCTGCAATTGAGGCAGGTGTAAAAAAAGTGGTTTGCCTTTCAACAGACAAAGCTGTATATCCAATAAATGCTATGGGAATGTCAAAGGCATTGATGGAAAAAGTAATCGTTGCTAAGTCAAGAACAGTTGATTCAGAAAAAACTTTAATATGTGCTACAAGATATGGGAATGTAATGGCTTCTAGAGGATCTGTTATTCCTTTATTCATCAGTCAAATTAAAAATAATCAACCGCTTACTATTACAGATCCCAATATGACAAGATTTCTAATGACTATAGATGAAGCTGTTGATTTGGTATTATATGCCTTTGAGCATGCAAATCCTGGTGATATTTTTGTCAAGAAGGCTCCTGCTACAACTATAATGACATTGGCAAAAGCTTTACTAGAGTTATTTAATGCTAAAAATGAAATAAAAATTATAGGAATAAGACATGGAGAGAAAATGCATGAAACATTAATTAGCAAGGAAGAATTTATGCGTGCTGAGGATCTTGGAGATTTTTATAGGTTACCAGCAGATTCGAGAGATTTAAATTATGATAAATATTTTGTCGAGGGAACTCCAGATTTAACAAAATATAGAGAATATAATTCAAGTAATACAATAATTTTAGATATTGAACAAACTAAAAAGAAACTGATTGAAGTAGATTTAGTAAGACATGAATTATTTGGTGAAGAGATAAACTACTACTTGCCAAGATAATTGGAGGTTGTAAGATGAAGATTTTAATAACAGGGGCAAAAGGATTTATTGGTAAGAATTTGGTTTATAATTTGAAAAGTAGAGGATATAATGAGATTTTTGAATTTGCTAGAAATAACACTATAGATGAGCTGGAAAGATATATAAATGAGTGTGATTTTATTTATCATTTAGCAGGAGTAAATAGGCCAGAAAATGAGGAAGAATATTTTAAAGGTAATGTACAGTTTACAAAGATGCTTTTAAATTTTGCAAAAAACACAGGAAGAAAGATACCTATTCTTTTTAGTTCCTCAATCCACGCAGAAAAAGGTAATGAATATGGAAAAAGTAAGAAAATGGCTGAGGATTTAGTTTTCCAATATTCAGAAGAAACAGGCGCAAGTGTATATGTTTTTAGATTGCCAAATGTATTCGGAAAATGGAGTCGACCAAATTATAATAGTGCGATAGCAACATTTTGCTACAACATTACTCAAGATTTACCAATTCAGGTAAATGATCCAGAAGTGGAGTTAAGTTTAGTATATGTAGATGATGTAGTTAACGAATTTATAAACGCATTGAATGGCAATGTGAAAAGAAATGGTATATATTGTGAAGTTCCTATAGTTTACAAAAAAAAGCTAAAGGAAATTGTGAATTTATTATATTCGTTTAAAAATTCAGAAGAAAGAATTATGGTACCTAATCTTTCGGATGATTTTATTAAAAAGTTATATAGCACATATTTGAGTTTTTTACCTGCGGAAAGATATTACTATCTCCTTAAAAAACACGAAGATAATAGGGGTTTTTTTGCGGAATTTTTGAAGTCTGAATATAGCGGTCAAGTTTCTATTAATGTGGTTAAGCCAGGTTTTACAAAAGGTAATCATTGGCATAATACAAAAGTAGAAAAATTTTTAGTGGTTAAAGGTGAAGGATTAATAAGACTTAGAAAAATTGATTCTGACGAGATAATAACTTATAAAGTTTCAGATAAAGAATTAAAAGTCATTAATATTCCACCAGGTTTTACACATAATATTCAGAATATTGGAAATGAAGACATGATAGTAATAATTTGGGCAAACGAGATTTTCGATTCTGATAATCCAGATACATATTACCTGGAGGTATAGTATGAAAAAATTAAAGGTGATGACAGTAGTTGGAACGAGGCCGGAGATTATAAGATTATCTCAGATTATAAAGAAATTAGATTCATCCGAGGCTATTCATCATATTTTTGTTCATACTGGCCAAAATTATGATTATGAATTAAATGAAGTTTTCTTTAAAGATTTAGAATTACGTAAACCTGATTATTTCATAAATGCAGCAACAGGAAATGCAATAGAAACTATTGGAAATATTTTGATAAAGATAGATCCTATATTAGAGCGAGAAAAGCCTAATGCATTTTTAGTATTAGGGGATACGAATAGCTGTTTGAGTGCTATAGCGGCCAAGAGAAGGAAAATTCCAGTTTTTCATTATGAAGCTGGAAATCGTTGTTTTGATGAAAGGGTTCCTGAGGAAATAAATAGAAGAATAGTGGATCATATTGCTGATATTAATTTAACTTATAGCTCAATATCGAGGGAATATTTGATACGGGAAGGTTTTCCTCCTGATAGAGTCATAAAAATTGGTAGTCCAATGTATGAAGTAATATATGCTAACATGCATAAAATTAAGAAATCGGATGTATTGGAAAGGCTTGGTTTAGAAAAAGAGAGGTATTTTTTGGTTTCATGTCATAGAGAAGAAAATGTTGATGATAATAAAAAGTTTTTTGAATTCGTAGATATAATGAATACTCTCGCTGGAGTTTATAATCTACCAATAATTATCAGTACTCATCCAAGGACGAGAAAAAGAATGGAGCAGTTGGGTATAAAATTTCATCCGCTTGTTCAAACAATGAAAGCAATGGGGTTTATAGATTATGTTAAATTACAAATGAACGCCAAAGCAGTATTAAGTGATAGCGGAACAATCAGTGAGGAAGCATCAATTTTAGGTTTAAAAGCACTTAATATTCGTGATACACATGAAAGACCAGAAGCGATGGAAGAAGCGACAGTTATGATGGTCGGTTTAAGGAAGGAGAGAGTATTACAAGGACTGAAAATTTTAGAGACTCAAGGGAAAAGTACAATAAAAATAGTTGATGATTATTACGTACCAAATGTTTCTGAAAAGGTATTAAGAATTATACTTTCGTATACAGATTACGTTAACAGATTTGTTTGGAAAAATATTGAATAAAGTTTTGATTAAATCTCTGTTGTGCTGTTTAAAAATATGATGAAATGGTCGAAGGGTGGTAGAATATATGGTCAACAGTACAAAACCAATAGTTATGCTCCATTTTATAATGCCAGGGCAGCTTGGTGGACATAATGTAACGATGGAAAGGATATTGAATTCCAAATTAAATCAGAAATATGATTTCAGAATTCTTAACCAAGATCGAGTTGCAGGAGGTAAATTTAGTATATCATTGATATACTATTTAAAAAAGAAGATAGAAGAAGTAAATCCTGATATTATTCATATCTCAGGATTACAAAGTGCCGGATTTCACGCAATTCTTGCAGCTAGACTTGCTAAATGTAGAAGAATTGTATTAACTATACATGGTTTTGAAGGAGATGCTTTAAAACTTTCCTATATAAAAAAGTGGGCATTTAATAATATAATAGAGCCTATAACTTTAAAAATGGCGGACGTTGTTATAGGTAATAGCCAATATACAGTAACCAGACCAATGGTGAAAAAATATGCCAGAAAGCATACAGTTGTAATTTACAACTTACCGCCAAATCCTTATGTCCCTAAAAAAAACGAAATTTCTGTTAGAAAGGAGCTAGGCCTAAAAGATGATGATATATTAGTAGTTTACGTAGGTAGAATAACATATGATAAAGGGTTAAGGATATTAGCTGAAGCTATTAAACATCTCTCTAACTACAAAGAAGTTAAGTTTCTAATTGTTGGTGATGGAGACTACAAAAGCACTTTAATGAATTTATTATCCGAGGAAATTAAAAAAGGAGTAGTCTTTATGTTAGGGGCAAGAAATGATGTTCAAAGAATACTTCATGGATGCGATATTTTTGTTTTGCCGTCCTTCCATGAAACATTATCTAATGTAACGTTAGAAGCTTCTGCGGAAGGTTTAGCGATTGTTGTATCAAATGTTGGAGGATTGAAGGAAATAATAGTGAATAATTACAATGGAATATTAATTCCTCCTGGAAATTCATTCGAATTAAGTAGAGCAATTAAGTATTTTATAGACAATCCTGGTGAGAGAAAACGAATGGGTCTTAATGCAAGAAAGCGAATCGAGGAAAAATTTAATTCGGATTCGATTATTCAAAAATTAGACCAAATATATGAAAATTTGCTTAAGGGGAAGGATTGATTGAGATGACCCGCAAAATTATTCATTATATAGCTTATTATGCTGATGAACAGAATTTAAGGAATTTATATTCTGCCCCATCTGCTTGTATGAAGATTAATTATATTAAAGGAGTTTTGAAAGAAATTGGATATCATGTTGTATTATATTCTACGAGTTGGACTAATAATAAATCTGGATACTATAAAAAGAAGATTGTCAAAATTGATGAGAAGGAAACCCAAATTTATATATCCACATTTGGGGCTAAAACAAAGTTTGGAAGATTGTTAAGAAGGTTATGGTCAAAGGTACAACTAATTTTTTATTTATTATTAAAAGTGAAAAATAACGATACAGTATTAGTATACCATTCCATATCATATTATTTTCCATTGCTTCTATTAAAAAAATTCAAAAAAGTAAACTTAATACTAGAAGTAGAAGAATTATATTCTAGTGTATTCGGATATACAGGATCGTTAAGGAATAGAGAGTTAAAGATAGTCAAAATTGCAGATTCCTATATTTTTTCTAATGACTTGTTCAGAAAAAGTTTGAATTTAGAAAATAAACCGTCTATTACGTGTTATGGTAGTTACAGTATTCCAAAAAGATTTAAAAACAAGTTAAAAGATGGATTCATTCATGTTGTATACGCTGGGATAATAGATAGTATAAAGCAAGGTGCGTTTATGGCGGTAAAAAGTGCTAATTATCTTCCGAATAACTATAAAATACATATTTTAGGATTTGGGAATGAAAGGGATATTAAGGCTTTAATGCAAACTATAGAAAGTATAAACAATAAATTTAAATATGAAAAAGTTCAATATCACGGAATTAAGTTAAACCAAGAATTAAGCGACTGTCTCCATCAATATCACATAGGTTTAAGTACTCTTACAATGGAAGGAGAATATTTAAAGTATACTTTTCCCTCTAAAATTCTTGTTTATCTTTCTCACGGTTTAGTAACAATATCAGGCAATATTGAATCTGTAAGGCAATCTAGTATCTCGAATGAACTTGTTTATTATAATGAGAATACTCCTGAAAGCATTGCAAAAGCAATTATGAGCATTGATGTTAATGTTCAAAAAGATTATACGGAGATTGTAAAAAGACTTGATGAAGATTTCAAAAATAAAATTCAGAAGTTGATAGATAGTTGGTATAAAGATAATTAAATGTAAATGGGATGTGTTAACAATATGGAAGAGTTGATAAAGACGAAAAATAGAACTAATTTTATGCAAATTATCAATGATATACTGGCATTCTGTATAATTATTTTATCTGTTTTTCCTCCACTACAAGCTGTAAAATATAATGAAATATTATCATTAATAGTTATTGCATTATGGATATTAGTTACGTTTATAACAAAAACAGAATTTTACATTAATTTAAGTTTTTACAAATTTATGGTTCTATTTTTTATATTATATACATTTTTTATACCTTATTTAACAAATAACGGTGTAATAGGAAATAGATACTTATCAATTTCGAAAATGTTTATATTTTATCTGATTCATCAATACAATAACAAATATGGACGTACTAAAAGCAATATTAAACTAATAATTTGGTTATTACCTTTTGTATTATTTACTACCATTAAAACCTTAGTAGGTTTAACTCAGAATCCATATTTATCACGACTTATAAAAAGCAAAGGTGACCTTACTATAGATTTATTAAGCCAAGGAATTGGGGGTTATAGTTTAATATATTTTTTAGTTATGGTTTCTATTCCTTTGTTTTTTATTATTGTCAACAAAAGATTACTAGGGTTAAATAAGTGGGAGACAACTTTATGTTTTGGATTATTAATGTTATTTACAATTACAATAATTTACTCTAATTATTTTATAGCTCTAGTTTTACTGATACTATCATTTTTATTAATCATAGCATCAAAGTTAAATCGTTCATTTTTATTTCTAATAATCTTAGCAGGATTTATGTTAACTTGGCTAGGGAGTAAAAATATAACTTTAGGATTTTTATACCATATTTTTAAATATTTATTAAATAAAGGAAAAACGGTAGAAAGACTGGAATTATTATTGTACGGGAGAAATGATAAATTCGCTCTTTTTTACGAAAGATTTCAAACATTACGTGAAAGCTATGAGGCATTTGTTAAATATCCTTTAACTGGGATAGTGGTGACAAAAATTGAGACTAATGAAGAAGGATATTTGGTGGGATTTGGCCAACATTCCTATATTTTAGATACTTTAGCTTTATTTGGATTATTTATTGGGTTGATTAATATAATTTTAATAATGCAACCATTTATTGCTCGAATTAGAAGAAAGTGTATGCTAAATAGTTTAAATATAACTATTCTTGTGGTTTTTAGCCTATTGATGTTTATAAATATTGTGACTCCCTCTATTGGATGTGCTGTGTTTTTTATATACCCTGCCATTTATGATTTAATTTTATATAGGATGGAAAAAGGTAAAAGATCTACTGAACTTTCTAGCGGGTAGATCAAGTTTATATACAAATCGTGCGGTGGTTCTAAGTAGCTTGGTAAGATATGGATTTGTGCCAATATTTATGCCAATATAGTAGACACAAAAACTCGAAATTTTTATCCTGACTTTTTAATCAAATCCTTAAATTGCTGTGGAGTCATATAGCGTAGTCTTTTTCTATTATATCAAGATTCAATATACTCAAATATTGCAAGTCTGGCTGTATCAAACTCATAGTAAGTAGCTAAATTTACTTATTTTTTTTGTGAATATAGCCATAACTTTTTTAATATTTTCTTTTCCCCTTCAGCTTTGCTATTTTCTTTAACATAGCCTGATATGCTGCCACTGTAATTGTTATGCTTTTGTTATTTATATTTATTTTTATTGGTTTTGCTTTTTCAACTACCCTATATGGTTGATTTTGATATACCATATTTGCTTGGAAACTCTGACAAGCTTTTACCGGCAAATATACAACTTTGCTATAGTGTGTTTGAGCTCTCCTCTATATTTTCTTTGACTTCTTGGCATTTTATAGATACTTACCCTCTTTATATTTTTACTTTAACCGTTCGAGTTAAAGTGTCTACAATGATATGGTAATACCATACTAAAACCAAAAAGAGATAGGTAGAGATAATCAAAAAAGAAAGTCTAATAAAAACTTAGCGAGTTGTTTTGGTTTGCAATTGGAACAGATTTTACATAAGAAAGCGTGGGATATTGTAACAAGCATAAATGATCCTCCAACTCCGATTATAATTTTAGGTAAGGATTTTGAGGCAACTTTAAAAGTAGATTATGAGAGTACTAAAATGGAACAAGCTCCAACTTATGAAAAAATAGAAGAGGAAGCGCATAATATAATCAAACCAGTATCGAAAAACCAAGCAAAAGGGCTTATTGCTCGATACATAGCTCGGCGAATTCATAGTTTTATGCCAGATTATGCACCTCAATTTGTAAAGCGTATAGCTGAGATAGTAAAAGAAGAATTGGGATTCTATTAGAGGATTCATGAAGAAAATTATTTTTGTAAGTTAATCACGATTATGTACTTTACGTGTTATTTGTAAAGGTAAGAGAAGGTATTAAATGGTATCAGTATAAGGTTTTTTGTGCAAGGAGGCAAAGAAATGAAAATAGCCTATATAATTACACGTGCTGATGCTATTGGTGGTGCTCAGGTCCATGTGAAAGATTTGGCTTATTTTTTAAAAAAACAGGGTCATGAAGTAATAGTATTAGTGGGAGGAACAGGGTCTTTTACTGAGAAATTAAAAGAGTTAGATATACCGTATATTGCTCTAAGACATTTAGTTCGTCCTATTAATCCATTTAAGGATTTGCTTGCATTAAAAGAGATTATCGATGTTTTACGTGAAATAAAACCTGATATTATCTCTTTGCATTCATCAAAAGCTGGATGGTTAGGCCGATTGGCTGCAAAGTGGTTGAAAATACCTGTAGTTTTTACAGCCCATGGTTGGGCTTTTACGGAAGGAGTTCCCAAAAGAAAACAGGTGGTTTACAGATGGGCGGAAAAGTTAGTAGGTTCACTCGAAGATAAAATCATTACAGTTTCTAACTATGATCGTGAACTTGCTATAAGGTACAAAATTGCCCATCCAAGCAAAATTGTCACAATTTATAACGGGATGCCTGATATTGATAGTACTCTTTTTGCTAAACCTGAAGTTGAACCAGTACATTTAATTATGGTAGCTCGCTTTGAAGAACAAAAAGATCATATTTTATTGTTAGAAACTCTTGAGGAACTGAAAGATTTACCCTGGACATTAGAATTAGTAGGTGATGGGCCATTGATGGAAATAGTTAGAGAGAGAGCCGAAAAGTTAGGAATTTCAGATAAAGTTCAATTTTCTGGTGCTTGTGATGATGTACCTTCTAGATTGGCAAAAGCACAGATTTTTATTCTAACATCAAAATGGGAAGGATTCCCACGTTCTATTTTAGAAGCAATGCGGGCAGGACTTCCAGTTATAGCTTCTGAGGTAGGAGGAGTAAAAGAGGCGGTTATTGATGGAGTAACAGGATACATTATTCCAAGGAGAGACAAAGAGGAACTGAAAAAACGTTTGAAGGAACTACTATTAGATTCTCATAAGCGTATTAAGTTTGGATTAGCGGGGCGAAAAAGATACGAAGAATTTTTTACTTTTGAACGTATGGCCAAACAGACTATGGAAGTGTATCAAGAAGTCATTGGGCAAAAATCTAGCAAAATGTTATAATTTTTACGAGGAGTAAAGTAAAATGCTAGAAAATTTTAGCAATAGGGAGTTAGCAATTGGCTTTTGGCTACTCATATTATTGGTTTTAGTGATCTATAAAAAAGATACTAGGCACTCGTTATGGGATCTCCTCAAAGCATTTTTTGACAGAAAATTGATTGGTTGGCATATAAGTATGGTTTTATATGTATCATTAACAGTTTTTATATTGTTTAAAATTGGACTCTGGGAGTTTAAATTATTAAAAGATACTATTATATGGTATATAGTTACTGCTATTCCTTCTACTATAAAATCGATAAACGAAGCTAAAGATATGAAATACTTTAAAGAGATGGCAAAAAATAATCTCAGCATAGGTGTTCTGGTGGGATTTATTGTGGATTCATACAACTTTTCATTAATCTGTGAAATTATTTTAATTTCTTTGTTTGTTTTTTTATCTCTTATGGTAGGAATTGCTGAACACAAGGTAGAGTATGAAAATAAAGAGTACGAAGTAACAGCTAATCTGTTGAGACACACGACTGCAGGTGTTGGTTTGTTTTTAATATTTAGTTCATTAAACAGATTTTTAAGTGATATAAAAAATATTGTTCTTTTGGAACTTATAAAAGATTTTATTTTACCAATAACTCTTTCAATGATATTTATTCCATACATATATTTTCTCGTGTTATATTCATCTTATGAAAAACTTTTTATGAGACTGAATTTTAAAAAGACTATTGATGATAAATATAGAACTTTTCTGTATTTGAAGATATTATTGTTCTGTAGATTTAATATTAATAGGGTAAATAATTTTATCGATTATAGTGAAATAATGAAAAGTTATGTCAAAAGCAAAGATGATATAAACCGGTTGTTTAAAAATTATAAGATAAATGCACGTACCCAAAAAGCTTTAAATCTACAACGATAATTCTACCCAAGTGACAAATTATTTTAATAGGTGGTGTCTCTAATGCATACCCATTTTCATAAATTCTTTAAATTAAGCAAATTTATTGTTTTCATTGTAGATTTATTATTAATTCATACAGGATTTATACTTGCGTATACTATCAAATTTGGAACAAATCCGCCAATTGCAAACCTTGAGCCATATTATGAGTTAATTCCTGTGATCACATTGTCTGCTATTATTTTATTTCATATTTATGGTTTGTATACTATCTCACGGAAAAGCTATGGAGATATAGTGTTTTCTTTAATTCTTTCCTTACTGCTGCTGCAGGTTGTAACAGTAGCTTCAACATTTTTTATAAGACAGTTTGCATTTCCACGGAGCATATTTTTTATAGCTTTTGGAATTCAGCTTGTATTGTTGTCCCTGTGGAGATATTTAGTACAAAATGTAAGAAGATATGTGCATGGTGTGAAAAAGGTAATGATTGTAGGAGAAAAAGAAGTAGCAGAAAAATTGGCAAAGAAATTAATTTCAAGTTCCAGAGGTTGGTTTGATATAAGGTACATAATAAGTCCTCAAAGGTATGATGAGATTATTAATCACATTAATGAGATAGATGCGATATACATATGTAGTGGAGTTAGTGAGGACCTTAAGACCACTCTCTTTTACGATTCAATGAAATTTAAAAAACATCTTTTCATCGTTCCAAATTTAAGAGATATCCTTTTAGTGAGATCTCAATTTGTGCAATTTGATGATGTTCCTGCTATAAGTGTGAATTATCCTTCATTGACTAGTGAAGATAAGTTAATTAAAAGGCTTTTCGATATAGTTTTTTCATTTATTGGTATAGTAGTTACTTTGCCTCTAATGGTAATAATTGCTATGTTGATTAAAGCGACTTCACCCGGTCCAGTGATTTATAAGCAGTTAAGAGTAACAGAGAAAGGCAAGAAGTTTAATGTATATAAATTTAGGACAATGGTCAAAGATGCTGAAAAAATGACAGGACCTGTTTT
>Ga0247720_100456_pt1 | contig 14780 bp, 13 predicted proteins | sample MSEWel2015_12_15_FD_189078 | JGI IMG/M metagenome (GOLD analysis project Ga0247720, IMG submission 189078) | Subsurface sediment microbial communities from gas well in West Virginia, United States - MSEEL Well Study Marcellus 3H_2015_12_15 | ecosystem: Environmental > Terrestrial > Deep...
TATGTATATAATTATTTATAGCATTTTTTTATCCATTTTCATGCAATCATTCGTACTGGATAGTTCATTTAGAACATTTACTCTTATTCTAATTATGGTATTTTTGTTACATGAAGTTATAGCCAAATACATTTAATAATCAGTTTGGCGTGCCAATCATAGCTTCTTTACTTAAAAAATCTTGAAATTCAAGGAAAGATTTAAAATGAAATTAAAATATCTTAGCAATGCCATGATCTTAGCAACGCTACCTGCAACTGGAGTTTTTGCAGCTGCACTAGATCGCTCTGGTCAATCAATTTCTGCTTTTTTACAACCAGGTAACTACTTCGAAGCTGGTCTTTCGGTTCTCGACCCAACTGTAGAGGGTAAAGATACATCTGGTAATAAAATTGACGATATGGCTGGCGACTATTATTTTCCTAGCGCAGCTTTAAAATTACAACCAACAGAACATTTCTCATTTGGTCTTTTGTATGACCAGCCTTATGGTGCTGATGCAACTTACACTGGCACTAATAACTTTGTTTCAAATGCTACCAATACGATTCTTCCGCCTGCAACTTTGGCTGGTTTGCGTCAAAATACAATTGATGCACAAATCGCAGCAAATCTTCAGCCTGCAATTAATGGTGCTCTAGCGGCTAATTTGACTAATGGCGTAAATGCTCAGGTTTCTCAACAAGCTGCTCAATTAGTTGCTGGTGGTCAAGCACCTGATCAAGCAACCGCTGAACAGGCTGTTCGTGCTAATGCGAATGCTATGGCAGCTATCACCGCTGGTGTAACCAATGCGATCACGACAGCTGCAACAACTGCTGTAACTAACAACGTAACTGCTGCTGTAGACGCTGGTTTAGCTGGTGCAAATGGTTTATTAGGTACAGGAAGCACTTCGGTGGAAGTAGATAGTCAAAATCTATCTTTCATCGCTGGCTTCCAACCAAACAAAAATTGGAATATTTACGGTGGTGCGGTTTACCAAACCATTAAAGGTAAACTTGCTCTGCGTGGTCAAGCCTACTCTCTTTACAATGGCTACGATGCTGATATTCCAGAAGATGGTGCTCTTGGCTGGTTAGCAGGTGTGTCATACCAAATTCCAGAAATCGCACTTAAAGCATCTGTAACTTACCGTTCTGAAATAGACCACGATGTCAACATTAATGAAAGTATCCCAACGCTTCCCGCATTAGCGCTATTGGGGCCAAGTGGAGCTGCTGCTGCTGCAAATATTGCCGCTGCAAGTGGTGAGACTAAAATCACGACCCCACAATCTGTTAACCTTGATTTACAAAGTGGGATCATGGCGGATACTGTTGCATTCGCGAATGTTCGTTGGGTAAATTGGAAAGATTTTTCAATTCGCCCTTACAAATTTGGTTTAGTATCTGAAGCAGTCGGTCCACTTGTTAACCGTCCAAATGGTTTTAACCTTGTTGAATACTCGGATGACCAATGGTCTGTAAATGCGGGTGTGGGTCGTAAACTTTCTGAACAATGGGCTGGAAATGTATCAGTCGGTTGGGATTCAGGGGCTGGTAATCCTGTAACGACTCTAGGTCCAACAGAAGGTTATTGGAACGTTGGATTAGGTGTTCAATTTAGCCCTACGCCAGCTACATTTATTGCTGGTGGTGTAAAATACTTCTGGTTAGGCGATGCTAAAGCACAAACTGGTGCACAAGCTGGCGACAACACCTTTGTTGCTGAATTTGAAGACAACAATGCAATCGCTTACGGTCTAAAAATGGGCTACCGCTTCTAATCAAAAATATATAAACAAAAAGACCATCCTTGTGATGGTCTTTTTTATACCTACCATTATCACGTAAATACAAATATAGAAAAAATAAATCAGTAAAATATTAACTATAAAAATACAATCAAAATTAATTATTTAACTCAAGCATCTTTCATGACTTTAGCAGTTCATTTATTGACATTTGTACAATATTTGCATTAAAAAAAATTATGTTACTTTGCGCTCCTTTCTAGTTCCATCTTGAAATGCGAGACATTTTTAATGAAGCTTCATGCTATTACTAAAGCTATTCTTTTGTGTACGGTTCCAGCAGGTTCAACATTTGCAGCTGCACTTGACCGCTCTGGTCAGTCGATTGCACCCTTCCTACAACCCAATAATTATTTTGAAGCAGGTCTAACAGTACTTGATCCAAATGTTACAGGTCAGGATACCTCTCAAAACAATACTGGTAATATGGCAAATCATTACTACTCTCCACATGCTGCATTAAAGATTCAAGCCACTGAACAACTCTCAGTCGGACTGATTTATGATCAACCCTATGGTGCTGATGCAGAATATAAAGGAAAAAGTAATTTCATTGAAAGTCGCCCCTTACCATTCAAAGGTGGTACATCAGTTACTGTTGATACTGAAAACTTAAATTTATTATTTGGTTTCCAACCTAACCAAAACTGGAATCTTTATGCTGGTGCAGTTTACCAAACACTAGACAGTACAGTCCTATTACGTGGAACGAGTTATAGCGCTTATAGTGGCTATGATTTTAAAACAGGTAAGGATGAGGCGGTAGGCTGGTTAGCAGGTGCAGCATATCAAATCCCCGAAATTGCTCTCAAAGCCTCGATCACTTACCGCGCTAAAATCAAGCATGAGATGAATGCTTATGAAAACCATGGTATTGCGGGAATGACGGGCAATGCTGGTTTTGATGCTATTTTAAATAAAATTAATAATTCTGAAGGCACAACTGAAATCACCACACCTCAATCAGTGAACTTTGATTTCCAGACAGGCATTATGGAAAATACAGTGGCATTCGCCAACCTACGTTGGGTGAACTGGAAAGATTTTGCGATTCGTCCTTACAAATTCGGTGCCGCTTCTGTATTACCACCAATTGTTGCAGCAACAGGTAAAAAAGATGGTTTTGATCTAGTAGCCTATACAGAAGATCAATACTCAATTACTGCTGGTGTAGGTCGTAAAGTGAATGATCATTGGGCAGGTAATGTATCGATTGGTTGGGACTCAGGTGCAGGTAACCCTGTGACCACATTAGGACCAACAGAAGGATATTGGAATGTTGGTTTAGGTATCCAATATAGCCCTGCTCCCAACTACTTTATTGCTGGTGGAGTAAAATATTTTTGGTTGGGTGATGCCAAAGCACAATCAGGCTCTCAGTTTAATACACCGAATTATGTGGCTGAATTTGAGAATAATGATGCTATCGCTTACGGTATGAAAATTGGTTATAAATTTTAATTATTTATTCAAGATAAAAGGCGCTATTTAAGCGCCTTTTATTTTTTAATTTTCCACAACATATTCAAAAGATAGTTGAGGGAAATCGATTATTCAGGGATATTACGTTGTGATACAGAACGAATCGCCTGTTTTAATGCTTCATAACCATGAAGTGGTGGAAATTGCGGGAATTCAGCAATCACATTTTCTGGCGCATCAAATAAAAAACCATGATCCGCTTCACCCAACATGGTCGTATCATTATAAGAGTCACCTGCAGCAATCACACGGAAATTTAAACCATGTAATGCTTTCACCGCCTGACGCTTTTGATCAGGCTGGCGTAATTTATAAGCCGTAATCATGCCATTTTCATCTGTCTCAAGCTTATGACAGAAAATTGTCGGCCAGCCTAACTGCTTCATCAATGGATGTGCAAACTCATAGAATGTATCTGACAGAATAATCAATTGAAAGTGTGTGCGTACCCATTCCACAAACTCTTTTGCACCTTCAAAAGGTCCCATGTCTGCGATCACTTCTTGAATATCATTTAATCCTAAACCGTGCTCTTTTAGGATGTTTAAACGTTGAGTCATTAAGACATCGTAATCTGGAATATCACGTGTGGTCGCCTCGAGCTCTTTAATCCCTGTTTTTTTTGCAAAATTAATCCAGATTTCCGGAACTAACACCCCTTCAAGATCTAGGCATACGATTTCCATGAATGCTTCCAATGTTGGTTAAAAATTGCTGTATCATACCATTAACATTTTCACTTTTGCGCTGTTGTTGAAGAAAACGATTTTATTCTGCAAGATTAAAGTCGAAAGCAAGCAAACGGTTTTGCTTAGAATGATTTACAATTGTGCCCAAGCCTATCGCCAGGAACATTCATGACTGTTATTCCGACTATTGACCATGTAGATGCGCTCGCTGCTGAATATGCAGATAAATCACCAAGAGAAATTTTAGAATTAGCCTTGAGTCAAGAAGGTGAAATTGCTATTTCATTTTCAGGTGCAGAAGATGTGGTTCTCATTGACATCGCATCTCGTATTGGCAAACCTTTTCGTGTTTTCAGTTTAGATACGGGCCGTTTGCACGCAGAGACCTACCAATTTATCGAAACAGTCCGTAAACACTATAATATCAATATTGAAATTTGTTTTCCCGAATCTGCTGCAGTGCAACAATTGGTCAATGAAAAAGGGCTATTTAGTTTTTTTGAAGATGGTCATCAAGAATGCTGCGGTGTACGCAAGGTACAACCTCTACGCAAAAAATTAGCGACTTTAGATGGTTGGATTACAGGGCAGCGTAAAGATCAAAGCCCGACACGTAGTGATGTACCTGTAGTTCAAGCTGACGTTGGGTTCTCAGGTGAAGGTAAACAACTTATCAAATATAACCCACTTGCAAACTGGTCAAGTGCCGATGTGTGGAGTTATATCCGCATGATGGAAATTCCATACAACCCACTACATGAACGTGGTTTTATTTCCATCGGTTGTGAGCCATGCACACGCGCAGTTCTCCCGAACCAACACGAACGTGAAGGTCGTTGGTGGTGGGAAGAAGCGACCCACAAAGAATGCGGGCTTCATGCAGGCAATCTCAAAAAATAAAAAATCACGAGATTAATAACTAAAACCACTGATTCATCAGTGGTTTTATTTTTATTAACTACTGTGTACAAAGTCATATTTTAACCAGAACAAACCGTATATACTTAGTTTAACGGTTCAATAATTCTAATAAGAGCTCAAAGAGTATCTTATAAAAAATGCAATGAGAGGCTATATCTGCTATGCGCCCATTACACCCTATTGATTTTATTTTTCTTTCACTAGAGAAAAGACAGCAACCTATGCATGTAGGGGGATTATTTTTATTTGAAATCCCAGAAAATGCATCTCCGACATTCGTGCATGATCTTGTTCAAGATATCCGTCAATCGAAGAGTATTCCGGTTCCTCCATTTAACAATCAACTGACAGGATTATTCTGGGGTGAAGATCCTGAATTCGATATCGATCATCATTTCCGTCATATCGCGTTACCCAACCCTGGCCGTATTCGTGAATTACTAGTTTATATTTCACAACAGCATAGCTCATTGATTGATCGCGCTAAGCCACTTTGGACATGTGATATTATTGAAGGCATTGAAGGCAATCGTTTTGCAATGTATTTCAAAATTCACCATGCGATGGTGGATGGTGTTGCAGGAATGCGTCTAATTGAAAAATCATTATCTAAAGATCCAAATGAAAAGCATGTAGTGCCTTTGTGGTGTGTTGAGGGTAAACGTGCAAAACGTTTAAAAGCACCAAAACCACCATCTGTTAGTAAAATTAAAGGCATTATGGATGGTATCAAGTCACAACTTGAAGTAACGCCGAAAGTCATGCAAGAGCTTTCACAAACCATCTTCAAAGAAATTGGTAAAAATCCAGATTACGTTTCAACATTCCAAGCACCACCTTCGATTTTAAACCAACGTGTCAGTTCTTCACGTCGTTTTGCAGCTCAATCTTTTGAGCTTGATCGTTTCCGTAATATTGCTAAATCATTGGGTGTGACGATCAATGACGTAGTATTAGCAGTCTGTGCTGGAGCTTTACGTGAATATCTGATTAGCCATGAAAGCTTACCGAAGAAACCGCTTATCGCAATGGTTCCTGCCTCACTGCGTACAGATGATTCTGATATAAGTAACCGCATCACCATGATTTTGGCAAACCTAGCTACACACATTGAAGATCCAATCGAGCGTCTACAAATCATTCGTCGTAGCGTGCAAAACTCTAAACAACGTTTTAGCCGTATGACTGCTAATGAAATTTTGAATTATAGTGCACTGGTATATGGTCCTGCAGGACTCAATATTGTTTCGGGTATGTTGCCAAAACGCCAAGCATTTAACCTTGTGATTTCCAATGTACCTGGTCCACGTGAACCATTGTATTGGAATGGAGCGAAACTTGATGCACTTTATCCAGCATCAATTGTGATGGATGGTCAGGCGTTAAATATCACAATGACCAGTTATTTAGATAAATTAGAAGTAGGGTTGACCGCTTGTCGTAATGCGTTACCAAAAATGCAAAATCTACTCACGCATTTAGAAGATGAAATTCAACGCTTTGAAGCTGCAATTTTGAGTTTGCCTAAACAGGCAGCTGAAGGTTAAACCTGAAAAAAATTAAGGGGCTTTAAATTGCCCCTTATTTTTTAATCGTTCTGCAACGCTGTAAAAGCTGATGGCAGGCTGATCGAATCATCGCAGTTGTGATCTGCACTTCTTTACCTTGGCTATCCACCATGTAACATGTATTAACTGGGTTACTGTCCAAAACATGTTTAAAACCGTGGTTCACTAATCTTTCACTTACATTCATAATTATAGACCTCAATTATTGTTGGCTAAGACATCCGAAGATGCCTATCGCTAATCTTATAGTTCTAGTATTTAAAATTCGTGATAGAAAGTAAAATTTCAGTTGTAACAAGGATTAAGCGAAATCTTGTTACAACTTTAGCTTAAAATGATATCGTATTGCTCTTGCGTATATAAATTTTCAACTTGGAATTTTATGACGCGGTTCACAAAATGCTCTAAATCCGCGACGGCTGGGGCTTCTGCTGTTAAAAGTCGATCAATCACGGCTGGATGCGCAACAACAGTAAAGCCACTCTTCGAATCAAAAGCACGTGCATAACGCAGAATTTCTCGAAATATTTCGTAACACACTGTCTCTGCTGTTTTCACATATCCACGCCCCTGACAAGTTGGGCAGGATTCACAAAGCAAATGTTCTAAAGACTCGCGTGTTCTTTTACGCGTCATTTCAACCAAACCAAGCTCAGAAACCTGAGTAATTTTGGTTTTAGCATGATCGCGCTCTAGCATTTTCTCAAACTGTCGCATGACTTCGGCACGATGCTCGGCTTCTTGCATGTCAATAAAATCAATAATGATGATACCACCCAGATTCCGCAAACGAAGTTGGCGTGCGATTACCTGTGTTGCTTCCATATTGGTTTTAAATACAGTGTCTTCTAAACTACGACCACCTACATACGAACCAGTATTTACATCGATCGTGGTCATCGCTTCCGTCTGGTCAATCATCAAATAACCACCAGACTTCAATGCGACGCGCGTCTGTAATGCTTTTTGGATGTCTTCTTCAACGTTATATAAATCAAATAACGGTTTTTCACCAGGATAATGGATTAAGCGGTTTTCAATAGAAGGCACAAACTCATGGACAAATTCACTCAATTTGCCATGAATTTCCCGTGAATCGACATATATCTTGGCAGTTTCATCGCTAGCTAAATCACGAACAATACGTTGAGGTAGAGGTAGTTCTTCGAATATCAGCTCTGGTGTAGAAACTTCTTTTTGTTTGCGTTGAATAAATTCCCATAATTTACTCAGATAACACATATCCTGAGCAATCGAAGCTTCATCCACGCCTTCAGCTGCAGTTCGTACAATCACGCTACCAGGTAGTTTATGTTCAGTCTGAATATGCTCAATAATACCGCGTAAACGATCACGCTCTTCTTCTTGTTCAATACGTTGCGATACACCAATATGATTTCCATATGGCATCAAAACCAAATAACGTGAAGGTATTGAAAGGTCTGTGCTCAGGCGTGCGCCTTTAGTCCCCAACATATCTTTCATCACTTGAACAGTAAGGGTCTGTCCAGGATGCAAAAGCTCGAAAACATTTGGCGTAGGCTGTGAACGCGGCCAAACCATGTCGTTGATATGTAGAAATGCTGTACGAGATAAACCAATATCCACAAAAGCAGCTTGCATGCCTGGTAACACACGCACAACTTTACCTTTATAGATATTCCCCACGAGACCACGTTTCACAGTACGTTCGACAAATAACTCGTTTACTGTACCGTTTTCAATTAAAGCTACACGACATTCCATCGGCGTAACATTAATCAGCAATTCTTCTGCCATAACCAACTCAAAACTTTTATAAAAATTCTTATACCCGAAAGTGTATTAGCCAAATGCCTTAACGCTTTCTAATAACTGTGCTGTCTCATGTAAAGGCAAACCCACAACATTGCTATAACTTCCTCTTATTTGAGGAATAAATCGCGCAGCAATACCTTGAATAGCATATGCCCCTGCTTTACCTATAGGTTCACCTGTGTCCCAATACGCTTCCATTGCGCTTGAGCTAAGCTGCATAAATTCAACCTGAGTACGTACCACATCACTTAACATTTTAGATCGAGATGCAACACATATGCCTGAATATACGTCATGCCATTGACCTGATAACTGAGTCCAAATCTCAAAAGCATGCTGTTTTGAATCAGGCTTACCAATAATTTTACCTGCAAAACTCAAACTGGTATCAGCAGCGATCACAATTGCATCAGGATACAGAGTTAAAACAGCTTGGGCTTTTTCACGAGCCAAGCGTTCAACATAACACTTAACGCTTTCATCAGGATAAACCGTCTCATCCACATCAGGACTATGAACCTTAAAGTCCAAGCCCAGTTGTGTTAACAGCTCCTGCCGTCGAGGTGAGCTTGACGCAAGAATTATATTCGCCATTTATGTAAACAGTAATACACAACAGGCCATGCCAAAGTTGTCGTCAAAATAGGTTGCCAATGACGAGCAATTGAGAAATGAGTACCTGAAATAGTCTGACTAATCCATAAAAACAACAAATGCGCGATAATCGCAAGTATCGCAATTACCCATGAATTGCCAAAAGTGAGAATACGTCTTTCGCGAATAAAATAACGTGTTCCAAACGTAATAAACACAAAACTAAGTGCGTTCAATCCCAGTGGTGCATCGAGCAATAGATCAGTAAAAATCCCTATTGCAAATGCAAACCACACCCCACACCATACAGGCTGATAAAGAATCCAAAACAACATGATCATCATCATGATTGGCGGGCGCCAACCCGCTGCTTCATATGAAATTGGATAGATGAGCAGTACTGAACCAATCAAAATCGAAATAATGATCATCCAAAGTGGATCTTTTCGTTTCTCATAATTTAGTCTAGCGATCGGCATAAGGTTGCTCCTTCGCTAAAGACTCTGAAAACAGAATAACGACGTGATGACCACTGGCCAATTGTGCTGCTGGTTGAACACCAATCTCAGCGAACTCACCCGATGTATGACGACTCACTTTAGACACTGTTCCGACTAAATAACCCGCAGGAAAGTGTTCACCTAAACCTGAACTAAAGACCTTATCCCCGATTTTAATATTGGCACTGGTTGGGACATAATCCATTTTGAGTTGCCCCAAATCACCTTTACCAGAAACGATCGCTCGCATCCCCGTACGCTCTAAGCGAACAGACAATGAATGTTCCTTATCAGAAAGCAACATGACGCGTGAACTATGCGGATAGACATCAACCAACTGCCCCATAATCCCTTTATCATCCAAAACTGTTTGTCCAACTTTTAGATGATCAACAGAACCACGGTTGATAATAATAATGTGACGTAATGGATCAGCATCTGTTCCAATCACTTCTGCGATCTGCATACGCCCATCAATAATTAATGGCGTATCCAAAAGTCCTCTTAAACGGTTATTTTCCGCAGAGAGTTCGGATAGTTTCTGTAATCGAACTTGAGCTTGTAGAAGTTCAGCTTGCATTGCGGTGTTTTCACGGCGCAATTGGGCTTCAGATTTGGTTTGTTGGTTAAGCCATTCTCTCGACAGTACAGGATAGCTTGCCAGCGCATAAATTGGATTATACGCGGCATACAAGACATCCCTTGCAGGTTGAATCACGTAAGGCATGCGCCAGTCAAAGAACAGCACAACCAAGCATGTAATTACCGCAATGACAAATGAGCGAAAAGATGGCGGTTGTCTTGAAAAAAGATTCGGTTGCACCGCCTAGTCCTTATGATTTAGCCAACAAAAAGCATGTCATGGTTTGGATTATCAAAGAATTCTAAAACTTTACCGCCACCACGTGTCACGCAAGTTAAAGGATCTTCTGCAACAACAACGGGAAGACCAGTTTCTTGAGCAAGAAGCTTGTCTAAGTTGCGAAGCAATGCACCACCACCAGTCAACACGATACCACGCTCTGCGATATCCGAAGAAAGTTCAGGAGGTGTCTGTTCAAGAGCTGATTTAACTGCACTTACAATGCTTTGTAATGGATCAGCAATCGCTTGGGTAATTTCATCAGAAGTTACAGTGATAGCACGAGGTACACCTTCAGCCAAGTTACGACCACGTACTTCGATTTCAAGTGTTTTGCCATCTGTTACAGCCATGCCGACTTCTTTCTTGATGACTTCAGCCGTTGTTTCCCCAATCACGCAACCATGTGCTTTACGAACATAATTAATGATTTGTTCATCAAATACATCGCCACCAATACGAAGTGAATCTGCGTAGACGCAACCTTGTAGCGAGATAATTGCGATTTCAGTGGTACCACCACCTACATCTACAACCATCGAACCACATGCTTGCTCAACTGGCATACCTGCACCGATCGCTGCTGCCATTGGCTCTTCGATCAAACGTACATCGCGAGCACCAGCATTAAATACTGCTTCACGGATCGCACGACGCTCAACCAAAGTTGATTTGCATGGCACACACACCACAACACGTGGCGCAGGTGGGAACAAACGCTTTTCATGTACTTTGCCGATGAACTGATTCAACATGGTTTCAGTTACTTCGAAATCAGCAATTACACCGTCTTTCATAGGACGAATTGCTGATATATTCGCTGGTGTACGACCTAACATTTGTTTAGCATCAAGACCTACAGCAGCAACAATTTTTTGCGAACCGCTATGGCGAATTGCCACCACAGTTGGTTCATTTAATATAATGCCACGGCCTGGTGCATAAATAAGTGTATTTGCAGTACCTAAATCAATGGCTAAATCCGGCGAAAACAGGCCAATTAGTCGTTTTAGAATCACGGGGGCGTTCTCAATTAAACTTTGTATGGATGCAAGGTGGCAACTTTAACGAAATGTGATGCTTTGAACAAGTCAATCGCTTATTATAACGCACGATATTTTGCAATTTTTTGATACTGAATTAGGTAAAGTTATGTCTACATCATCTGATGCTCAGCAGACAACGGACTTAAATGCACAGACCGTTTCAGCAATCGCGCACCTTGCTCGCTTATCACTAAGCGACTCGCAATCTACTGAATATGCTGAAAGTTTAAATAAAATCCTTGGTATGATGGAAAGCTTAAAAGGGATTAATACCGATAATGTTGAGCCTTTAAAGAGCCCATTTGACAATCCTCAGCCTTTACGTGCCGATGTGGTCACCGAAACGAATCATCGTGATGAATATCAGGCTGTAGCCCCTGCTACAGAAGCAGGTCTATACCTTGTCCCTCGCGTAATTGAATAATTTCTATTCAATTAACTCATATTTTATATTTAGAATGTAAAGAAATTTTTCATATGACAGATTTACATCGATTATCCATCCGTGAACTCTCTGAAGGCTTAAAACAAGCCCAATTTTCGTCACGTGAATTGACTGAACATTATTTAAAACGTATTGCCAAAATTGACGCAAAAGTAAAGAGTTATGTGACGGTTACAGCAGAACAAGCCTTAGCAGAAGCGGATGCCGCAGATGCTGCCTTGAAAGCAGGTCATGCACATGCACTCGCAGGCATTCCACTTGCTCATAAAGATATTTTTTGTACCCAAGGGATCAAAACCACTGCGGGTTCAAAAATGCTCGATAACTTCATTTCACCTTATGACGCAACTGTGGTTGCTAAAGCTAAGGCTGCAGGTCTTGTGACTTTAGGTAAGGTGAATATGGATGAATTCGCTATGGGTTCAACGTCTGAAAGCTCGTACTTTGGTGCGACAGGTAACCCTTGGGCATTAGATCATGTTCCAGGTGGTTCATCAGGCGGTTCTGCAGCAGCTGTGGCGGCAGATTTGGCGCCTATTGCGACAGGTACTGATACAGGTGGTTCTATTCGCCAACCTGCTTCATTCTGCGGCTTAACTGGTTTAAAACCGACTTATGGCCGTGTATCTCGCTTTGGTATGATTGCGTATGCATCATCATTGGATCAAGGTGGTCCAATGGCACGCTCAGCAGAAGACTGTGCATATTTGATGAATGTGATTGCTGGTCATGATGCTAAAGACTCAACTTCTGTAGACAAAGAAGTCGATGACTACGTTGCTAACCTAAATGGTACAGCGGTGAAAGGTTTACGCATCGGTATTCCAAAGCAATACTTCAATGTCGCTGGTTTGGATGCAGACGTGAAAGCCCGCGTTGAAGAGTCATTGAAAAAGCTTGAGGAAATGGGTGCAACTTTGGTTGAGATTGATCTCAACATGACTGAAGCCTACGTTCCGACTTACTATTTGATCGCACCTGCGGAAGCGTCATCAAACTTGTCACGTTACGATGGTGTTCGTTATGGCTACCGTTCTGAAAATCCAAAAGACATTTTAGACCTCTACAAACGTTCACGTTCAGAAGGTTTTGGTGCTGAAGTACAACGTCGTATTTTGATCGGTACTTATGCTCTGTCTGCAGGTTACTACGATGCTTACTATGTGAAAGCACAGAAAGTACGTCGTTTAATCCAACAAGACTTCCTCAAAGCATTTGAAAATGTCGATGTGATTGCAGCGCCATCTGCACCAACGACTGCGTACAAAATCGGTGCGAACCTTAGTCCAACTGAAATGTACTTAGGCGATATCTATACTCTTGCTGTGAACTTGGCAGGTCTACCAGCCATCAATGCACCTGTAGGTTTTGATAAAGACAGCTTACCTGTTGGTTTACAGTTGATTGGTAACTACTGGTCAGAATCACAATTGCTTTCGATTGTGCATCAATATCAACAAAACACAGACTGGCATACCAAACGTGCGGCAATTGCTGAGGAGAATGCATAATGGCTGAAGCTCAAAAGTTGAAATTAATTGACGGTTGGGAAGTCGTTATCGGGATTGAGATCCACACGCAGTTGGCGACCAAGTCTAAAATCTTCTCTGGTTCATCAACTGAATTTGGTCAAGACCCAAATACACAAGCCAGCCTTGTTGATTTGGCGATGCCGGGTGTATTGCCTGTATTGAATGCCGAAGTCGTTGATCTTGCAATTCGCTTTGGCTTGGGGATCGATGCGTATATCGATCAAGCATCTGTATTTGCACGCAAGAACTACTTTTATCCAGATTCTCCAAAAGGCTATCAAATCAGCCAAATGGATAACCCAATCGTAGGCTTGGGTCATATCGACATCCAACTTGAAGATGGCACTGTAAAACGCATCGGCGTGACTCGTGCCCATCTTGAAGAAGATGCAGGTAAATCAATCCATGACCAATTCGAAGGGATGTCAGGGATTGACTTAAACCGTGCAGGTACACCGTTACTTGAAATCGTGTCTGAACCTGATATGCGTTCGGTTGAAGAAGCAGTTGCTTATATCAAAGCCATTCACACCCTTGTGCGTTGGTTAGGTATTTCTGACGGGAACATGGCAGAAGGTTCATTCCGTGCCGACTGTAACGTATCATTGCGTCGTCCGGGTCAACCTTTTGGTACGCGTTGTGAGTTGAAAAACCTAAACTCATTCCGTTTCATTGAGCAAGCGATCAATGTTGAAATTGAACGCCAAATGGAAATTTTGGAATACGGCGGCGAGATTGATCAAGAGACTCGTTTGTTCGATCCAAACAAGATGGAAACTCGCTCAATGCGTTCAAAAGAAGAAGCGAACGACTATCGCTACTTCCCTGATCCTGACTTGTTACCAGTGATCATTTCAAATGAGCAAATCGAAGCGGCACGCGCTGCCCTGCCAGAATTGCCTGCTGCACGTCGTGAGCGCTTTATTGCTGACTTCGGCGTGACTGAATACGATGCACATGTATTAACGCTGTCACGCGAAATGGCAGACTTCTACGAGGCTGTTGTAGCTGCTGCTGGCGGTGCGAAGCAAGGTAAAGTTTCAGCAAACTGGGTGATGGGTGAATTCTCAGGTGCTTTAAACAAAGCAGGCCTAGATTTAGCAGACTCTCCTGTTTCTGCTGAGCAATTGGGTGGCATGATCGCACGTATTGTCGATAACACCATTAACGGCAAAATTGCGAAGCAAGTGTTTGGCTTTATGTGGGAAGCAGAAGGAAAATCTGCAGATGACATTATTGCTGAGAAAGGCTTAAAGCAAGAAACTGATACAGGTGCGATTGAAGCGATTATCAAAGAAGTACTTGCAGCCAATGAAAAAATGGTTGAAGAGTACAAGTCTGGTAAAGAAAAAGCCTTTAACGGTCTTGTTGGTCAAGTCATGAAAGCTGCTAAAGGTAAAGCTAACCCTGCACAAGTGAATGAATTGATGAAGAAATTGATTGGTTAAACTGATCTAATTTCTAACAAAACCCGCTTTAGAGCGGGTTTTTTATATTTTTAACTTATTACGATCATCATCAATATAGGACATTGTAATATCAATCAGAC
>Ga0247720_100457_pt1 | contig 14765 bp, 13 predicted proteins | sample MSEWel2015_12_15_FD_189078 | JGI IMG/M metagenome (GOLD analysis project Ga0247720, IMG submission 189078) | Subsurface sediment microbial communities from gas well in West Virginia, United States - MSEEL Well Study Marcellus 3H_2015_12_15 | ecosystem: Environmental > Terrestrial > Deep...
TGTGGGAATACAGCAGGTAACGCATCGTCTGCACGTGATGAAATAGTTAATTTAAGGCTTGTAAAACAGATGGTTAATGCGCTTTTTGGAGGATTTCGTCAGAATCGTTGCCGACCCTCGATTACCATTGAGGAGAATTCACCATGACTCAGAACGGTATGCGCCCTATCCATCCTGGAGAGATCCTTCGGGAGGAATATCTTCAGCCGCTGGAAATGAGCGTGAATGCGCTTTCCAAAGCACTCCATGTGCCGGCAACCCGGATGAATGAGATTGTTCGGGAAAATCGCGGGATCACGGCAGATACCGCAATGCGGCTTGCCCGCTATTTTGGCACTAGCGAGCGCTTCTGGCTAAACCTCCAGACTGAGTTTGAACTGCGCCGGGCTCAGATCAGTAAAGCCGAACAGGTAGCGCGGGAAGTTCAACCCCACGCGGCATGACTGAGACAACAAATGGCAGGACGCAATGCGTTCGAAATCGGCCAAAGGCACTGAAATAACGGTAAACCATGCGAAAACACGAAATAGAAGCACTCAGGAAGAAGGGGCTTGTGGACTCAGTAAAGGTCGTTAGATCACCCGCCGATGCAAGCGAATGGGTTGTGCTGTTCAAAGAGAACGACGGGAAGAGCTTTTTCCTGATTTCTGACAATGATCAGGTGTGTAGCTACGTAACTCTGGATGCCGCCGTCCAGGAGTTGGATGCCCTGGGGTTTGCCCGTGCCGAAGTCCTGTTCTGATCGATGGGTGGAATTACCTCGTGCGCCTCTATCAACCGGGGCAGGCTCTCCTCGACGGCAGTTGGTCATTTCCTGATCCGACGCCAGTGAAATAGATCTGAAATATACGGCGGTCAAAGCACCACACAATAAAGCAATAAATTTGACCGCTTTACGCTGCGCTCCAAACCCTATCAGTTACTCGAAATTGGGTTCATACTGAACGATGAAAGCATGGGCATCATACTAGGGTGGACAGACCGCATGAGTAAAAGCCAGGACAGAAAAAAAGACACGAAAAAGAAACCGCTTTTAACCGCCAAGGAAAAAAAGAAGGAGAAAAAAGCAAAGAAAAACGAAACCGATGTACTGGGCCATTGATTTAACGGCCACCGGTACTTAAGCCGTTTGTCAGAGCCGCGAGTCGGTAAGAACCAGATCAGCGTTTTGCCAGGCGTTGAGAAAGCGGCGCTGTACTTTTTCGGCTTCCTGTACATTCCCCTGTCGTCGAAGCGCCTTCATCAGGCCGAACAGTGACCAGCCGTTTTCAGGAAATTTCAGCAGGTCTTGCCGGTATACCTGCGCCGCACGCTCAGGCTGGTCGGCTTGCAACAAAACTGCGCCTAAAGCCTGGCGTGTCGGGTAATACCAGCTGGGAGGTTCGTCGTAGTTCAGGGCATCTTCGCGTTCTACCGCGCGCTCAAGCCTGTCGATGGCGGCTTCAAAGTCCCCCTCAGCGGCTGCGATCTCTCCGGAAAGCGAGTGGGCGGCAATTTCCAGAATGTGCTGGCTCTGGTTGATGCCCCAGACAGTCACCCACCTGAGACTCGGATCAGTCCGTAGCTCATCCAGTCTTCCCAGTTCATTTCTGGCGGCTTGTTGATTGCCCTGGCGGGTATAGGCTATGCCCCTGGCATAGTGGTAGACGGCCCGGGGGTAGACCAGGTCCTCGGCCGGCTCGTCCAGGTTCAGTATCCGGTCCCATTTGCCAAACCGGACGTACGCGTATACCGGTGTTATCCAGTAATGCTGGAGCGTGGTCAGCGGTCGCATGCGCATGGTTTGGGCATCGACCATGCCTGCCATGTCCTGTGCCAGCCGGATTGCCAGCTCACCGCGACCTTCAAGCGAGGCAGTGGACCAGCCGAAGTGATAATTATGGGGCACGTAACCCAGCCGGTAGACACTCTGGAGCTCCACCTGTGCCAGGTAACGCTGGTCGGCCTCGATGGCACGGAGATTGGCTTGAGTGGCGTTGTGGTACTGACCGACTCGCATGTATATGTGGGCCGGCATGTGTACCAAATGGCCGGCAGTCGGCACCAGATCCTCAAGCCGTTTGGCTGCATCCAGCCCCTGGCCCGGATCACCCGCCTCCACCGTGTGAATAAGTAGATGATTCGCGTGAGGATGGTCGGGCTTACGCTGCAGGACACTCCTCAAGGTATTGAGAATCCTTTCGGTTTGCGCTTTTGGCTCGCCATTCTCCTTCCAATAATCCCACGGCGTTAAATTCATCAGCGATTCGGCATGGATTACCTGGGCATCGAGATCGTCGGGGTAGTCTGCAGCAACCTGCCCCATTGCTTTGGCGAAGGCTTCATCCCGTGAGGATCGGTCGCCCATGGTCTCGGGCCCATAGCGCTTTGCCAGCGCATTGATATAGGCCTGTTCCCGCGCACTGGCTTTGCTTGCGCTAGCCTGGGCTTTTTGCAGTAGTTCCCAGGCCTTCGGGCCATTCTCGGGGTTCATTGCCGAGTTAATGTTGGGGCCAAGTACCCAGGCAGCGCCCCACCAGGCCATGGCGGCATTCGGGTCGAGTTGGGCGGCTTGAAGGAAGGACCGGTGAGCTTCGGGATGGTTAAAACCAAAGGCCAGCACCAAGCCCTGGTCGAAATAACGCTGCGCCAGCTCGGAGTCGGTGGTGATGGAGTGCTGATGACCGCCCAGCCCTTCAAATAATGGCACGCGACTGGTGTCGCTTTGGGCAAGCGTATTCAGAGGGGCGGTAAAGATAAGTACCGCTATCATTACTATTGCTTTGCACGGTTTCATGAGTTCCTCCCTGCAGGCAAAGCCTGGACAGGCATGTTGGAAAACACTGAAGAGCCGGGAGATAAGCACTGGTAAACAGGGTTCTCAGTGGTGCCTCTGCAAAACAACCATTCCTCCGGTTACCTTCTAGGATAGCACCTGCAAATTTTAGTGCTCTCTGTGGTCGCCCAACTAAAGATTGGACTCATCTGACAGTTCGCCCATAGCTCTTAAACAGTCTAACCAGATACTCAGGCTTGATTGACTGACATCATAAAAGAGTTCATGCACAACCCGGATATCGGACGGATCAAAAGTCCGGGTTCTTTGGCTCATCCGGGACACTAGTGGCGAGTTTTGGTGCGACTCGGTGGCGTGCCCTGTGGTCCTGGTTCATTTTTCACGTTGGCCGTTGCGCTCAGATACGCCGCCGGCATAACGCAGACGATCGTTTGAGTAATCTCAGGGCTGAGGTGTAGGTGCTGATTTATTGCTTACGTTACTATTGTTAAAGGCTATGCAAATTAAAGTCTGGAAGTGAAGCCGGGTATAACATGTTGTTAGCTTTTGATGGCACGTGCGAGGTATTTCAATATTGCATGAAGTAGACTATTCATCTATTATTGAATTATGAGTCAAGACAATGATGAAGTCGTAGCAAAAAAATTGGCCGCTCTCGCCCACCCCGTCCGCCTGGCGGCCATTCGCCAACTGGCGGCGGCAGGCCCTGTCGGCCTGGCAGCAGGCAGACTTGCCGAACGGCTGGGTGCGGCACCGAATGCGCTGACCTTTCACCTGCAGAAACTGGCCATCGCCGGCTTGGTGGCGTCACGCCGTGAGGGCCAGTTCGTCTATTACCGCGCGGAGTTCAATGCGCTGCTGGCATTGACGGATCATCTGGTTGGCGCCTGCTGTAGCGAATCGGACGAAAGCTGCGGGCCACACTGTCCCTCGGCCGTCACACATGTCCCGGACGCAAACTAATCTTTCCAGACCTGAGAGGAGACCGACTATGACACATTCCACCCCTGTATTACCTACCTGGGCGCGGGCGATTGGCATAGGGATTGGCGTGTCCGTTCTCACCGCCATTGTAATGGTGGCCTTGTTGAAAGCCGGGGTATCGCCTTTTCCGAAGCCGCCTTCCCTGGCCTTTGCCGAAACCCTGCTGGGGCGCACCCTCCCAATGCCCGTTGGCCTGCTTTTCCACACGGCCTACGTCACCTTCTGGTCAGTCGTGTTCGTCCGGTATTTCCCGCGCAAAAACCTGCTGACTGCGCTGGGCCTGGCCGCCGCGCTATGGGTGTTGATCTTGGTGCTGTTCTTCCCTGTGGTGGGCTGGGGAATCGCGGGTCTGGCGATCAGTCCCAAGCTGATTCCGGCCTCGGCATTGCCGCATCTGCTGTTCGGGCTGCTGCTGTGGGGGCTGGACCGCTACCTTGCCAAGCCATCTCACGCCTGAGCCCGGAGGTAAAACATGCCAACGATTGATACCGCGGACCCTGCGTGACTGGCAGATCCGCGGCCCTTTCTGGAACAGGTAGAGGCGGTTGCCGCTGCCGAATTATCGCTGGTCGCCCGCGTTTACCCTTCAGGATTGCTGGCCAGCTCTTTCAGCGCCGCCATCGCCTCATCGGTCCGATCACTGGGTACAAACATGTGGTCGTGATAAAACCCGGCAATGACATTGGTGGTAATGCCGCGTTCGGCCAGCAGGCTGGTTACCACGGATGTCAGCCCCAGAGCTTCAAGGCTGGAGTGGCCCTCGAGGGTAATGCGACGGAAGACCCTGTAGTAGTCCAGCCCCTCAGCTTTGGCCTGATCCAGGGGAATGACCAGTGTAAGACCTTCCAACTCGGCAATGCTGACAATGGGCTTGAGGTGTTCCAGCTCGCCATACTTGGCCTTGGGTACTGTGCAGTAGACGTAGGTCGTCGAGTCCAGCTTTGGTGAAAGCTGTTTGATCAAATCCTGGAGAAACTGTGATCGCTTCATCGTTTAATGTCCTCGGGCCGAAAATCATCGGTTTTTGGGAAAATTTCAAACTACCTACCCGAGGGCCTTCTCCACAGCCTCGAGAAATCCAATCATATCCACCACCTGCTCAGCATCCGGGTCCACGGTTTTACCCTTCAGATCGGCAGTAACAATGCCGCCGTCGACCGTATCGGTCAACGCCGCCTTCAGTTGCACCGCATACTGGCTCAGGGCCTCGTTCCCCTCTCGCTCACCCAGGGTTTCCAGGGCGTTGGCGAGCGCGAAGATCAACGCCGACGGATTGAAATGGGCGTCCCGGCCTTCGCTCTCCAGATACTTCAGATACAGATCATGGGCGGTACCATGGGGCGCCTCGAACAGCATGGTGCCGTCCTTGCTCTCGATAATCGAACTGGCGGTCGCCAGGCTGCCACCGAGCGCGGCGGAAATGTCCGAGAAGATATCGCCGTCCAGGTTCTGGGAGGGATACAGCGCGTTTCTGGGTGGGTCTGTGATCATCTTCTTGAGCTGGCTTGAAGGCCGCATGATCATGAACGATGGCGGCGGCGTGTGCTCGCTGGCCAGCTCCCGGCGCACCTCGGTAATCACGTTGCTGTAAACTTCGTCGTATTCCATGTACTCACGCTTGAGACCGAAATACACCTCTTTGTCCTTGCGCGAGGCATCACGGAACACCTGCAGCACCCAGTCCTTGATGGCTTCCCGGTCGTTGGACATGAGCAGCATGGGGTCGCCTTTCTTTACCCGGCGGGCATGTTTCTCGTCGCCGTCCACAATGACTTTGAGAATGCCATCTTCCCGGGCCGCCATGTTAAAGCTTCCGTACTGGTCGCCGCCACCGGCACTCATGCGGGAGATAGACACATGGGCCCCCCGGCCGGGAATGCCGAACTCCCGGAGCTGGTTCACCAGCTTGAGCAGCTTGCGCCCGGTGGTGTTGTCCGGAACGCCCCAGAGCCCCCGCTCCGGTGGGTTCGAGACAATGCGCGCCGCCTGGGCATCGATCAGTTCATAGTGGTAATTCAGCCCCAGATCCTCGATCTGCTTCTTGTAGTCACTGTGATAGATGTCCTCGATCACCGAGCGCATCGCGCCGTCGTAGCCGGGGATCACAGTATCCTTCAGGCCCAGGTACACATCCCGTCTCTCTGCGATTGCACGCTGAAAAAAGCGGTGGGCCCAGGCTTTAACATCCTCTATGTCATTAGTCGCCAGCAGCCAGGGATCGCCCTTGCGGATTTCACGACGATGCAGTTCCACCGGGTCTCCACTGCTGCCCACGAACATCAGTTTGACCACACCGGTTGCCAGGGACAGCTGGTTGAAGCTGTCCTTGATGCCACCGAACTCCATGGTGTCGACTTCAATATCGCGCCCTACCCAGTCCGGACGGCGGATATTGAGGTTGCGGAACTGGATGTCCTCCCGGGTGATGTTGCCGCTGATGCCCTTGCGAATGGCGCCGTTCGGCGATTTGGTCGCCAGGGGATGCAGGTTGCTGCCGTCCACATCCGGGTGCTTCCGGAGCAAATCCTCCAATTGCTGCCGATTCACGGTCATGCCCGCGTTTTTTACACCCACTCCATGGCGCTGGAGGGCATCGATGGCATCAATCACTACCTGACCATTAGTCAGCAGGCGATTTTCGGCAGAGAGATCAATTTCCTCCAACTGGATCTCCAGGCGATCTGCCACGAACTTTTTGAGAATGTGCTCAAACGCAACCTGCGCCATTTCATCCCCGTGAAGGATGACCAGAGGCGAGGTTACCTTGATCTTGTTGCCCATCGGTGTCTCCCTGCCGTTAGATTTCAGGCCGATCTTACTGCGCTGCAGAACCGGTTATACCCAGCCGTTTGTTGACCGCATCCCGAATCTCGCGATAACGCTCGGGATTTTTGGCCAGTGCGTCGAGATCGTCTTCGGGAAAGATCGCTTTCTTCTTTTCCCTGGTGTCCTCTCTTGCAAACATAGACGGAAACAGCTGCTCCAGGCAACGCAACATCACCTCCGGTGAAACCGAGGCGCCCGGTGAGGCCCCCAACAGCGTGGCGTAGGTCTTGTCACTCGAGACCAGAACCTCTGTACCCATCTGCAAGTCACCGTCTTTAATGATCTGCACGCGCTGGCCGGCCTCAACCGGTTTCCAGTTGAATTTTTTGCTCATGCCCGGGGCGAAGCTGTCCAGCTCTTCGAACATGGTCCTTTCACCCTTGAAGGTCTCCGATACCAGGTACTTCACCAGCGGAAAGTGCTCCAGGGCGACATTCAGAAGGCCCGGAATATCGTGCAGGCGCATCGACCGGAGGTAATCCAGGAAGCCTCGCCCTCTCTCAAGCACCGGCTTGAACGAGGCGAACGGCCCGAACAGCAGATAGTACCGGCCATCCGCAACACGTAAATCCAGATGTGGAACGGACATGGGCGGAGCACCCACCTTCGCTTTGCCGTAGGTTTTGGCGCGGTATTTTTCGGCCTGCTCAGCGCTGATCGGGGCCTGGAGGAATCGACCGCCCACCGGAAAGCCGGTAAAGCGTCTCGCAAATGGCAAGTGGCTCTTCTTCAGGATCGGGAACGCACCCCCGCCGGCCCCGACAAACAGAACATCCGCCTTGTACCGGATCGCGCCTTCCTTGCCTTCGGTTTCAACCAGCCAGCTTCCGGAGGGACTGCGATGCACACGCTTGACATGGGTGCCGTATTTTACCTTTACCCCAAGGTCGTTCACGGCATAGTTGGCCATCTGCCCAGTCAGAGCGCCGAAATTGACATCCGTCCCGGTCTCAACGACGGTCGCCGCCATTTTTTCATGGCGGGGGCGCTCCTCCATGGTGTAGGGAATCCAGCTTTTTATCTCGTCGAAGTCTTCCGAAAAACGCATCTGCTCGAAGAAATGGTGGGCGGACATTTCCCGGAATCGTAATCGCAGCTCTTCAATTGCCGGTTCGGGAACGATGGTGCAGTGCCTGGTCTGATTGATGAATGACTTGGGATCCTTGATGGCGCCTTTCTGAACCAGATAGGCCCAGAATTGTTTGGCAACGTTGAACTGGGCATGAATCTTCAGCGCTTTCTCGACGGAGATCACTTCTTCATCCACCGGAGTGTAGTTCAGCTCACAGTTTGCTTCGTGCCCGGTACCGGCGTTATTGAACACCCATGAATTCCCTGCGCCAGGCCCCTCCAGTCTTTCCAGAAGGGTAATGTCCAGCTCGGGTGCCAGTTCTTTGGCCAGGGTGGCAAAGGTGGTACCCATGATCCCTGCACCGATGATAATTACGTTCATTAGATCTGCCTGCCAGAGTCAGTTTGCTGATTTACTTGCATGAAAGAGGTATGCATTGACGGTAGCACGCTTCCGGCAAACACGGAAAACCCATCACGGGCGCTGCCGGCTTGTCTCTTCCCGTTTTTGTTCGCCTGCCTGAAAATCCCGCCAACAGGTCTACCCCTAAACCGCAGTTTACGTTAAGGTAAACATTGCCTGGCACGAATCACACCAGATTCTGCCAGGTTGTCTACAATGACATTAACGACACTCCCACAAGGAGTGTTTTGTTCCTCAGGCCAATACCCCAGGAAGAGGATTATGACAACAACAAAGTCCAAAGTTGTGTATTCCCCAGTGTTTACTGACGGTGCGGAATTCCGGATTCCCACGTTCAAGCTTCTGAAACAGGACGGCAAACTCTACAAGAGCGCCAAGGCTCCTGATCTCGACAAAGACAAGGCTCTTCGTATCTATCGGGCCATGGTCACCACACGAATACTCGATGAGCGCATGCTGGCCGCCCAGCGGCAGGGCCGCCTGAGCTTTTACATGCAGTGCACCGGCGAAGAGGCTGCTGTTATCGGCAGTGCGGCGGCACTGGATGATGGCGACATGATCATGGCGCAGTATCGGGAGCAAGGCGCCCTCGCCTATCGCGGCTTTACCATCGATGAATTCATGAACCAGCTGTTCGGCAACGAGATGGACTACGGCAAAGGCCGCCAGATGCCCGTCCACTATGGTTCGAAGAAGCTGAACTACATGACCATCTCCTCACCGCTGGCCACCCAGATTCCCCAGGCCACCGGTTATGCCTATGGCCAGAAGCTACGGGGCGAAGGCCATTGCACCATTACCTATTTCGGCGAAGGCGCCGCTTCGGAAGGCGACTTCCACGCCGCTCTGAACATGGCCGCCGTTCATCGGGTGCCGGTGATCTTCCTTTGCCGCAACAACGGTTACGCCATTTCCACACCGGCGGCCGAACAGTTTGCTGCCGATGGCGTTGCACCCCGGGCTTACGGCTACAAGATGGACGTGATCCGGGTGGATGGTAACGACATTCTTGCGATGTACCAGGCCACTCAGGAAGCCCGAAAGCTGGCTGTGGAACACAACCGACCGGTTTTGATTGAGGCCATGAGTTACCGCCTGGCTGCCCACTCCTCCTCCGATGATCCATCCGGCTACCGGAGCAAGGATGAAGAAGCGGTGTGGCGCGAGAAAGATCCGATTCTGCGCATGCGCCTCTGGCTGGAAAGCAAGAAATGGTGGAGTGAGGACGACGAAAAGCAGCTTCAGGAAAACATGCGCCGGGAAGTGCTTGAAACCATGAAACGGGCCCAGAAACGGCCACCACCGGCGCTTGAAACATTGGTGAGCGATGTCTACGACGAGGTTCCGCCGGCGCTCGCTGAGCAGTTCGACAAATTAAAAGCGCATATCCGCCGGTACCCGGACGAGTACCCAAAGAGTGCCGAACACGCCAAGGGAGGGGCCTGAGATGACCAAGATGAATATGCTCCAGGCCATCAATAATGCCCTCGACACCGCTATGGCCGAGGACGAGCGAGTGCTGTGTTTCGGTGAGGATGTGGGCGTCTTTGGCGGCGTTTTCCGTGCCACCAGCAACCTGCAACAGAAATACGGCAAGGCCCGTTGCTTCAACACGCCTCTGGTAGAGCAAGGCATCATCGGGTTTGCCAACGGCCTCGCGGCCCAGGGTTCGGTGCCGGTCGCCGAGATCCAGTTTGCCGACTACATCTTCCCGGCGTTCGATCAGATCGTGAACGAATCCGCCAAGTTCCGCTATCGTTCAGGCAACCTGTTCAACGTTGGCGGGCTGACCATTCGCGCGCCTTACGGCGGCGGCATTGCCGGTGGTCTGTATCACTCGCAATCACCGGAAGCCTACTTTGCCCACACTCCGGGGTTGAAAATCGTGGTGCCTCGCAACCCGCATCAGGCCAAAGGGCTGTTGCTTGCCGCTATCCACGATCCCAACCCTACCCTGTTCTTCGAGCCCAAGCGTCTGTACCGGGCCTCGGTGGGTGAAGTGCCGGATGAAGACTATCGCCTGCCTTTGGGCGAGGCCGAAGTCACCAAGGAAGGCACGGACGTGACGATTCTGGGCTGGGGCGCCCAGATGGAAGTGATTGATCAGGCCGTGGAACGGGCCGAGAAAGATGGCATTTCCTGTGAGGTCATCGACCTGAGGACCATTTTGCCCTGGGATGTGGAAACCGTCGCCAACTCCGTGTTCAAGACCGGAAGGCTGGTGGTCACCCACGAAGCTCCCCTGACCGGCGGATTCGCCGGTGAAATCGCCGCCACGATTCAGGAGCGCTGTTTCCTGTATCTGGAGTCTCCGATCGCTCGGGTTACCGGGATGGACACACCGTTCCCGTTGGTGCTGGAGAAAGAGCACCTGCCCAACCACCTGAAGGTCTACGAGGCCATCAGGGCGAGCGTTGAATTCTAGGCTGATATCAGGACAGGAGAGCGACTATGAGTGATTTTATACTGCCCGATATCGGCGAAGGTATCGTGGAATGTGAACTGGTCAAATGGCTGGTCAGCGAAGGCGATGTCATCGAAGAAGATCAACCAGTGGCCGAGGTGATGACCGACAAGGCCCTGGTGGAAATTCCGGCGCCCTACAAGGGTCGGGTAACCCGCCTCTACTATAAGGAAGGCGATATTGCCAAGGTCCATGCCCCGCTGTTCGAGCTGGTGGATGAGAGCGAAAGTGGTGGCCAGGCGCCGGCGGCCAGTTCTCCGGAGCCTGCCAAAGCAGAACCAGCCAGTGAGACCGGCACCGAATCCGCTACACGCCCGACGGCGTCCGACGATGACGCCACCGAGGACTTTATCCTGCCGGATATTGGTGAAGGGATTGTCGAGTGCGAGGTGGTGGAATGGCGGGTCGCCGAAGGTGACGAAATCGAGGAAGACCAGCCCGTTGTCGACGTCATGACCGATAAGGCCATGGTTGAAATTACCGCACCCAAGGCCGGGCGAGTGACCAAGCTTTATCATCAACAGCAGGCCATGGCCAGGGTTCATGCCCCGCTGTTCGCGTTCATTCCCCGGGATCGGGAAGACCCGGACGAGCCCAAAGCCAAAGCGGAGCCCGCTGCTCAACTTTCAACCGTAACGGGCTCCCCTGTGGCTACGGCCAGCCGACAGCGCATTCCGGCCAGCCCGGCCGTTCGTCGCCTGGTTCGGGAGCACGAGCTCAACCTGGGTGACATCGCAGGCTCCGGCAAGGATGGCCGGGTGCTGAAAGCCGATGTGCTGGCTCACCTTGAAGAGGGCCCGAAACCGGCTCAGACCCAGGCGCCCGCCGACGAGACGCAAGCCGCCACCACCGGCGGTGCCCGCAGGCAGCCTGCACCCGAACAGGAAGTTCGGGTCGAGCCTATTCGGGGCATGAAAGCCGCCATGGCAAAAAGCATGGTGAAATCGGCGACCACCATTCCTCACTTTATCTACAGCGAGGATATCGACGTTACCGACCTGCTCAAGCTGCGGGAGCAGCTGAAACCAGAGGCAGAGGCACGGGGTTCCCGACTGACACTCATGCCCTTCGTCATGAAGGCGATTGCGCTCGCCGTTCAGGAATACCCGGTGCTCAACAGCCAGCTCAACGATGACGTCACGGAGATTCGCTACCTGCCCCAGTGCAATATCGGCATGGCAGTAGATGGACAAGCAGGGCTGATGGTGCCGAACATCAAGGGCGTTGAAAGCCTGTCATTGCTGGGCATTGCCGACGAGGTCGCGCGCCTGACCGAAGCGGCCCGATCTGGCCGCGTCAGTCAGGATGACCTCAAGGGTGGCACCATCACCATCTCCAACATTGGCGCACTGGGCGGCACCTACGCAGCGCCCATTATCAATGCGCCGGAAGTGGCGATTGTGGCCCTGGGCCGCACCCAGAAACTGCCCCGGTTTGACGCCAACGGCCAGGTGGTGGAACGGGCCATCATGACTGTGAGTTGGGCCGGCGATCATCGCATAATCGACGGCGGCACCATTGCCCGATTCTGCAATCGCTGGAAAGGCTACCTGGAATCGCCCCAAACCATGCTCCTGCATATGGGCTGACGGTTCATCATGGCGCAGAAGACGCAACTGCAGCAGTTCTACATCCCCGAAGAGCAGTCGATCTATCTGCTCAGCCATGATGATGCCAAGAAGCTCAAGGACTGGGTGGCGCTTTGCGCTGCCCAGCTCCGCCAACTCGGTTACCAGGACATCGAGCTGATTGGCAAGGGCGCCTATGGCTTTGTGTTCGCCGGTCGCCTGCCAGGTACCGCAATCGGCGGCCCGGAACATGTGTTCAAATACACCCGCATCAACCTGCCCAGGCACCTTCAGGACCGGCTTGAAGATGAAGCCTATATTCTGGAGCAGGTCCGGCACCCCAGGGTGCCCCGGCTGATTTCCTACCAGCGCGCCAATAACCAGCCGATTCTGGTGATGGAGCGTGCTGCCGGCCTGAATCTGGAAGAGGTTTCCCTGCGTGATGGCCGCCTGAAACCACGACTCATCATCCGCATCGCGGACCAGCTTGCCGACATCCTCCGTAACTTGCGCCGCGGAAACGGCCCCGCTGGCAGGCCGATCGTTCATGGCGATATCAAGCCTTCCAATCTGGTCTTCGACGCCAGCACCGAAAACATCGCCCTGATTGACTGGGGCTCCTCCGTGTTCGCTCAGCTGGATGCCAATCTGCAGTTCATCACCGCCAACGTGATGGAGCTGATGTCCGATAACCTGCAGCAGACCAACGCCCGGCTTGGGGATGTCTATTTTATTGGCGATGAACAGCTCAACGGCGGGCTGTCTTCTCCCCGGTTTGACGAACAGGGCGCAGCCGGCACGCTCTATGCCCTGGCCTCCGCGCAATCCTGCCGTTTTGGACATCGGGCGATCCCGGCAACTTCCCTCGGGCTGCCCATGGAGTTCGCCCGCATGCTGGATGGCATGCTTTCGCCGGATCCGGACACCCGTCGAAAAGCCGGTGACTACTATCTTGAAGAAATGCCTCGGATGGCCCGGACGGTGATGATCGATCTGCCCGAAAAACCGGTCACGGCGCAGGTACCTGTGTGGGTGCGCACCTCAGACCAGGAAATCGATACGGTGGTTTACAGTTCCCGCAAGTCGTTCCTGCGCGAGGAAGGCGCACCGGAAACCCTGAACGACGTCAATGACGTACAGCTGGACCGCTACTACAAGAACTTCATGCAGGGCATGGGCGAAACCGAGAAAGCCTTCCTGGCCGCCGTCAGCCGGCTGGGGCGTTACCCGGTGGAAGGCGGCCTGGCCGTGCGCTGGGAAACCGATGGCATCTACATTGACACGTCGCTGAATCTGCACGATCCGGCATTGAAGTCGGCGTTTATTCAGGCCGTCAACAACATGGTCTACCTGGCCCAGGCAATTTACCGGAAGGGTATTTTCAAAAGCTGTCTGTTCAATGCCCGCAACACCCTCCACGTCGATCGCGACGAACTGACCCAGCCCTTTGTGGTATCACCGGAGATGAAGCTGCATTATGAGGTAAGCGCAGCACCGGAAGTAGAAGATGAAAGCCGAGTCCACTCCTACTTCGAGGACGGCCCGGACCCGGAGGAATTCCTGGTGTTACCCGACACCATTATTCATGCCCTGGAAGAGCTTAACGCCATCCATCATACCGGCATGATCATCTTCGAAGCCCTGCCCCGCCATCTCAAAATCCACAGCCATTACCGGCTGCTGGACCCGGACCGGGAGCAGGAATTCCGCCGGTTGCTGGATGAAATCCTGTCAGCGGTGGAACAGATTACCGGCCTGGGCGTTTCCGGGTTCATGAAAATGCCCTACAAAGACACCCGTTTTTTTCCCCATATCGAACGTTTGCCGGAACGCTATTACCCGCGCAATCCCAGGACTGAAGTCGAGATTTCTTGACTCTCGCGGAGCATGGTGCGTTCGTCAGTTTCTGGACGGCTAATTATTCCGGTTGTTAACTGCGTCATGGGCCGTCTTTGGCATAGCTGATACCGTCGTAATTCGAGTTACAGAATGTAAAAGGACCATCCCGGAGGGACCCCGCCATGACCCGCTTTCATCGCAACAGGAAATCAGGTTTCCGTGGCCGTGCCATTGTTTTGCTGGCAACGACCGCTTGCATGGGCAGCGCCCACGCCGTCGAGCCGGAGAGAGTCATTTTTGCCGCGGAAAATGCGCTTTACGGGGCCGGGTTCGACATCGGGCGTGCCGATGGCTGGATTGATGGCAAGCTTCAGGAAGCTATTCGCGGCTATCAGACTGCGAATGGACTTCAGGCCAATGGCACTCTGGATGCGGCAACGCTGAAAGCGCTTGGCGTCCATGCGGCACCAGCCACAACCATCGCCGCCAATTCTGTAGCCAGCCGTCAACAATCGGCAGAGGTACTGGGTCTGGCCTCTCCTGCTCCCACGCCTCCCGCCCCGACCGTTGCGAAAGCTGAAACAGAGCCCACACCCGAACCTCAATCTGAGCCACAGGCCACTCCAGAGCCAAGGAACCAACCGGAGAAAAAAATCGAAACAGTGGCCGAGTCAGCCCCTGAAAAACCTGCAGATCAAAGAATTAGCAAGGAAACCTCAACTCCAATTGAAGTTGAAGCCACCGGAGGAACGGTGGTGGTTGCAGAGAAACCCGAGCCCGCGACTGCAGAAACTCCGGCCCCGGCTACCGAAC
>Ga0247720_100458_pt1 | contig 14761 bp, 11 predicted proteins | sample MSEWel2015_12_15_FD_189078 | JGI IMG/M metagenome (GOLD analysis project Ga0247720, IMG submission 189078) | Subsurface sediment microbial communities from gas well in West Virginia, United States - MSEEL Well Study Marcellus 3H_2015_12_15 | ecosystem: Environmental > Terrestrial > Deep...
GAAATTCCCCAAAGGTGCTGATGGCTGTTTTATCCCGAAACCCGACCACCTTCCAGGTGCTCCGATCACGTTCATTCATCAGGCGGGTATCGAGCTGTTCCAGTGCCCAGGTGAATATTTGGTTGCTGACCTTCTGACAAAGTTCAAGTCCTTGCAACTACCAAGTAATTCAATTAGACCCTTAACGAAAAGAAGGACTGCACCCACTATTTGGCGAATATTTAGCATGAGACCTCACACTCCTTTTGCTTGATTTCTGGTGTTTTTGGGGCGCGTGAGGTCTCATTTCTTTTTCAGGGGGCTGATCCCCTTCTGTTACCTACTGAAATTTTACACGGCCGGGGGCTAAATAGCGTCTTTGACCAGTTCCTCATAAAGCAGGGTGCCGAAAAGGCGGGGATTGGCTGCCTTCTTTTCCCGGATTTTCTGGGCCATTTCTTCAGTTATCCGGCGGCTTTTACCCCGGTCCGAACGGTACCCGGGCTTTAAACCCTCCAGTCCGTGCCGCCGGTAAAGGTACAGCCACCACATGAAACTCTTTATGGAATAGCGCCTGGGACCGTAGTGGGGCATTTCAATTGGCCGGGCCGCCAGGTTTTTAAAATATTCCGTTTGGTTCTGTACCTGGCCGTTTAATACCGGTGCGATTAAAGAAAATTTCTTCAGGGCAATGGTTTCCCTTTCCTGGTCGGTGAGCATAAACTACCAGTCCTCCCTGTTACATTTTCTGGGAGGCTCTAAGCGCTTAAAGCCCTTTGACGCGTCACCAGCATAATAACACTTTCTCCGGTCGGCCCCAAGAAAAAAGGTTTGTTGGTGGTATCATGAACAGATTCCGGGTACTCTAAAGGTTCCTTTTATGCTAAAATATTGTGCAAAGGAGCCATAAAAGAGTACCCACATTGGGCATAAAACCTGCTGGAGAAGGTCTGGATCTGGGGAAATCCAGCTGCCACAATGTGCAGTACCTTTCTGGCTCCTTCTTTTTTGTCCGGGCTGTCCTGTGGGAGGCTGACCCTGGGGAGAAGCTGGCGCAGGCCCACTTTGATGTTGTTTAAGTTGGCTAAAAATCGCCTCACGTAAAATTGCAGATGGCTTGCTTCCCAGTACAGGTTCTCGAACAATTTTTTCAGCAGATTTAAACACTCGGAAAATGAGTGGTGGGAAACCAGAGCATGCCAAAGGGTAGTAAAGATTATCTCGACCGTGTACTGAAAGTACGGCAGGCAGAAAGAAGGCAGATACGAGATGGTGGTCCGGCAGTATTTGCAATAGTAGCGGCGGATGAGAATCCGGCCACAGAAATTTGCCGCGATGACGTTGCGTTGATAAAAACCGTGTTTTTGAGGGGGTGCCTTGACCAGACAACCGGGGTTGGGGCATGAGGTGGGTTAGGGAAAATGAAAATCTTTGCCCAGGCGGGCGTATTCTTCCGGCGGTACAGGCGTGTAAAATATCTGCTGCATGGCGGTCACTTCCAGCAAATATTCTACCTGTTCCACAGCCGGAAGAAAAGGGGTCAATCACTGGTTGTCATATTCTGGTGAATAGACGGACTGACTGACCTGAAATACCAAAACAATATGCGAAGCAGTTGCAGATTATTCTGGTATCGGAAATAGTTGCAGATTGTTTAGTCTGCGAAAAAGGGCAGGGGTTGGGCTAAATTAAAGTGAGAATTGACGCCCAGAAGTTCCGCGAGGCGCTTCTGGCTCAAGCCCAATTTGGCCCGCAGTCGCCTGATCCGGTCCGGATAATCAAAAGGGATATACTCCACTCTCGCCCCCCCATTTTCATCCAGCAAAGGATTCTCTTGCTAAGAGCATACAGGATCGCGTGGCTTATGTCAAGGCTATATCAAGTGCGATAGGGAAACAAAGACATCAACCAAGTGCGGGTCGAAATGGCTTCCCGCGCACTTTTTAAGCTCTGCTATCGCCTCTTCTTTGCTCCTGGGCTTTAGGTACGGCCGCCCGCCGGTCATGGCGTCAAAGGCATCGGCAATGGACAGGATGCGGCATTCCACCGGTATCTCTTCTCCTCTCAGCCCCAGGGGGTATCCCTTCCCGTCCCACCTTTCGTGGTGCTTGAGAATCAAGTCCGCCACCCCGGCGAGGTCGGGGGAGGACAGGGCGATGCGGTAGCCCTTTTCGGGGTGCTGGCGCATGACCTCCCATTCTTCCTCTGTAAGCGGGCCTTTCTTGAATAAAATGCTGTCCGGCACGGCAACCTTGCCCAGGTCATGGACCTGGGCCAAAAGGGCCAGGTCTGCCATCTGCCGGAGAGAAAGTCCCAGTTTCTCGCCCATTTTAAGGCACATTTCTTTCAGCCTTTCGGCGTGCCCCGCGGCGAGGTAATCCTTTTCTTTGAGGGCTGCCAGCAGGGCGCCCACGATCTGGTTTCGCGCGCCGGCCCTGTGCATAAGCTTATGGCGGTACATGAGGTCGTCGGCCTTCTTGAAGGTGTCTTCGAGGGATTCGTCCCCGCTCCGGCACGTGGCAAAGCCTGTAGATACGTGCAGGGGCAGCTCGGGGTGTTCCTTGTTGTACTCACCGATCCGGGAGCGTATCCGGTACACAATATCTTCCCCGGTTTTTTCATCCGTTCCCGGCAGAAGGGCGGCGAATTCATCGCCCCCTATGCGGGCCAGGATATCGGAACGGCGCAGGGAATTTCTCAAAACATCTGCACAGGCCTTCAACATTTCATCGCCTCTGGCGTGACCCAGGGTATCGTTGACCAGTTTAAGGCCGTCCAGATCGGCCACCAGGATGGTTATCGGGTATTCCCGGCTGAAAGATAAGCGCCTGAGCTCTTCCTGGAAAAAGGCCCGGTTGTAAAGGCCTGTCAATGGGTCGTGCAGGCTCAGGTATTTCAACTGTTCTTCGTAGCGCCTGCGCTCGGTGATATCCAGGGCTGCTTCCACGGTCCCTATCACGTTTCCCTTTTCGTCCTTAACGGGGGAGGCAGTAATACTCCACAGGCGGCCGTCCGGCGAAGCCACCTCCCCCGCGCATACCCGGCCGGTCTCCATAGCCTGCACCACCGGGCACCCCTGACAGGGATCGCTCCTGCCGTGCCATATTTCGTGGCATTTCGCTCCAAAAAGATCTCCGGGGCTCCTGCCGACGGATTGGCCGGCCGCGCGGTTGGCCCAGATGATCTGCATGTCCCGGTCTATAAATATAACCAGCTCCGTAAGGCTGTCGAGAATCAGGGATTTTTCTGCCATCAACCGCTGCAGCTCTTCTTCCAGAATCCTGCGCGGGGTGATGTCGGTCAAAAAATGCAGGGTGGCGGGCTGCCCCTCCCATTCGACCACCACGGAGTTTGTTTCCGCCCACTTGATACTCCCGTCCCTGGCTATTATCCTGAAGGGAAATGCGTATAAGATGCATTTATTCTCCAGCAATTTCCTGTAATGTTCCCATACCGCCTCCCTGTCTTCCGGGTGGATGAAGTCAAGGAAATGTCTGGAGACAAGCTCTTCCGTTGTGTAACCTGTATGGACCGCAGCCGCCCGGTTGGCAAATTTGACCACACCCTCCTGAACCACCACAACGGCTTCGGCGGCGTTTTCCACCACCGCCCTGTATTTCTTTTCCTTGTCGCTTATCTCCCGCCGGTATTCCTCCAGCCTGTCCAGCATTTTGCCGATTTCAGCGGAAAGAAGGGCAAGCTCATCCCTTCCCCCCAGAACCGGGAACCCGGAGGAAAGGGGAAACTGGTAGCCCGTGCTGGTTACGGCAGCGGTAAGCTTTGCCAGCCGGGATACGACAGCACGGTTCAGCCAGAACAGAGCCAGGCCGCAGCACATGATCGCCGCCAGCGCCAGGTAGAGGCTGAAGGCCTTTTCGGCGGACTGGAACACCCTGGCAGCGCGCCTGTCCGAGTTAACCTGGAGGATTAAAGCGGTTTTTCCCTGCAGGTCTTTAACTACGGTAAAGCCGGCGCTTTCCCCAGGGGAAATTATCCTGGCGTAGCAGGCCTCCCCGTTCTCTAAAGAGCCCGCCGGCTGCAGGTCGCGGAAGTCCACGGCCCCCGGCGGGTGAAGGGTGAGGGGCAGGCGGGTAATCTTCGAGAGCTCTTTTAAATGCTTATCATTTAAGATACGGCCGAAAATCAGGGTTCCCCGGGCAGGCCCGGTGTCATCGCTTTTTAAAACGGGCCTGGCGGCCACCAGCACCGGCCCTTCCGGCGTCACCACCAGCCCTTTAAGACCGCCTGCTTCCTGGCGGACCGGAAGAACAATCTCCCGGGGTACGGGGATATCTTTCCCCTCTTCCGGATCGTATCCCCTGGCGTATACTGTCTCTCCTCCGGTGTTTATAATCACTGCGTAGTTGATCTTAAGAACCTCAAAGGTGCTGTCGACCAGGTTCTTTTTTATGTATTCCTTGTTTCTTTCTTTCACAAATATATACGTATCATCCCATGCAGCCCAATCTTCGGTATATTTATCCAACTCCGCCATTTCCCTTTCCAGGGCCTGCAGGGCCCGCTCAATATTCTGCTTAAGATCATCTCTTTCCAGCTCAGCTACAATGTTATTTGCGATCACATGAGAAACCGCGAAAAAAACAAGGGCAAGAATGGCAAAGGCGGCGCAGAGAGTGAGAACTATCCTGGTTTTTAAGGACATCCCGGTATCTCCCCCAGGTCCTGGCCGGCAGCCGGGTTCCCGTCACCGCATGAAGGTAAAGCGGCGAGCTCTCGGTGCAGCGGGGGGTATATTCCCCGGCATGTTCGGTTTTATTACTTTACCAAATTAAATGCCGTTACCAATAAAGCTTCAATATCTGGGGAAATTCGACACTTTAGCTCGATTACCTACCAGTCAGGGAAATTTTTTACCTCTTCGCCAGATCGCGTGAGCAAACATCTGTTCCCAGTTTATTGTTGTAGCGGAAGGGCAAAAATCCTCAAATTTGGAGTAACAAAAAAGCCCCGGCAAAAATTCTTACCGGTGCTACTGGTTCTCTGACCAGGATACAGCGGACTTTAAGCCTTTCACCAAATAACCTCTACCGGGTAACTGGCAATTTTGGGATCCGCAGTTATAATGGGCAGATTTTCTAACTGAGCCTGGGCAATCAGAAGGCGGTCAAAAGGGTCCCGATGGAAATCCGGGAGGGTATAAACGTGGAGGGCGTGGCGCATCGAAACAGCCAGGGGTTCAATGGCATTTACGGCAAGTTGTTCGAGAATGAAGGGTTCCGGGTTATCCGGCAAAGAGAGCTTGCCGAGCCTGGCCTTAATAGCCATTTCCCAACCGCTGGCAGCACTGAGGTACAGCTTATTTTCTCCACTGCTAATGATTTTCCGGGCTCGCGGGGACAACTGAGGATCGTCGGTAATCCACCACAAGAAAACGTGGGTGTCCAGCAGCGCTCTCATTTTTCAAACGCCTCTAAAATATTCTCGGGAAGTGGCTCATTAAAATCTGTGCTGATACCGACTCTCCCTTTTGCGCTGCCGGGAACGCGCCGGGCCGGCCGCTCCGTTACTGGAACCAGACGGGCTACTGGCTTGCCGGCTTTTGCAATTACAACCTCCTCGCCCTCTTTTACCCGCGCCAAAAGCCTGGAAAAATGGGTTTTTGCCTCATGAATATTCACCTACACCGGCATCCGGATTCACCTCCGTTACCGGTAGTATAGACTAAGTTATAGACTAAGTCAATATTGCCTTCGGCCCTCTTCGCTTACCAGCCGCGGTTTTTCTTCCTCCAGGGATAAGCTCTGAATAATACTCATAGCACCAAATAACGGCCCGTTTTCTAATTTGGTGCCGGTGCAAAAAGGGTTTATAATCTGCCGCCTGATCAAGAAAATTATGCCGGACGACTTGATTTATCACGCAAATAGGTGATACACTCAGTTACGTGGAGGTGGAGCATGTGGAGTACCAGAATGTTACCCTTTCGCTACCTAAGGAAGTGCTACGCCGGGCGAAACATATCGCTATTGAGCGGGGGACCTCGCTCTCCGGTCTTCTCACCCACCTGCTCGAGGAACTCACGCGCAGGGAAGACGAGTACCGCAGGGCAAAGGAGTACCACCTAGCCATGCTGGACGAGTTTGACCTGGCGACGAAGGGAAACGCCACGTGGACCAGGGGCGATCTCCATGACCGGTAAAAATGGCGACCGGCAGTTTGTGGATACCAACGTGCTGGTTTATGCCCACGATACCTCGGCCGGGGAAAAGCACGCCCGGGCTAAAGCTCTGGTCGCAGAACTCTGGCAATCGGGCAACGGCTGCCTCAGCGTGCAGGTATTGCAGGAATTCTACGTGACGGTAACGCAAAAGGTCCGCAAGCCGCTTGCGCCGGAAACGGCATCACGGATCATTGAGTATCTGTCGAACTGGCGCGTGCATACGCCGGATGCCTGTGACGTGCTGAAGGCCATCAGGATTCAACAGAGGTACGCCATATCCTTTTGGGACGCGATGATTATTCGCAGCGCTGAGGCACTGGATTGCAGAGTGATCTGGTCCGAAGACCTGAACCCCGGGCAGTATTATGGCGAGGTGAAGGTCGTAAATCCTTTTTCACGGTAAAAGCAATCCCTTTCCCCTCTTTTGCTTACATTTTGGTTTTCCTATTTTTCCAGGTACCTCCGGGGAGCTCGATAAGTTAATAAGTTAAGTGCCTGGCACCACTGCTGGACCTGCGGTCTTTTACGTAAACGCTACCCGGCAGGGACTTGGCGTAGCGTTTGAGCTGAGCCGCCTTTTCCGAAAATTTTTTCTGGTCGTACAGGCAATCGTGGCCAGTGCATTCAACAATGGCCATGGATATAGAAATTAAAGGGAAAAAAGTCTCCCCGCCGCTCCGGTCGCAGCCGCGTATTCCTCCCGCCGCACGGTCCTCCGGGTCGTAAAAGCGGCGGATCAGTCGGTCGAAATACCGGGCAATTTTTGCGCATAAAATCTCTGCCTTTTCCGGAACGGTTATGATGATAAAGTCATCGCCCCCGATGTGGCCGATGAAATCATTTCTGGCGCCGAACTTTTTTACGACACTGCTCAGGAGAGCGGCGGTAAACAAAATCACCCGGTCACCGCTTTCAAAGCCGTACCTGTCGTTATAAGACTTGAAATGGTCCAGGTCCAGGTAGATCACCGCGCAGTCCTCATTTTCCCTGGCCCGCCTGGACAGTTCCTGCTCGATGGCTATATTCCCCGGCAATCCGGTCAGCGGGTTGGCGCCCCTGGCCATTTCCAGCCGGATTCTGGTCATGGTATCAAGTAAAGTCTGGACCGATACAACCCCTTTTAACAGCTGATTTCTTGTAACAATGATATAGTCGTAGAGCTTGAGCCTGTTCCGGTTCATGGCAACCTGGGAGACTATTTCAATGGGAGTGTCTTCCTCCACCACCAGGGGAGAAGTGTCCATTAGCGATGTTATCGGGCGATCGAAATACAGGGGTACCCCGTACTGCATCCCCAGGTAGCGGTCCAGGCGGTAGCGCATCACCAACCCCACGGGTTTTCCCTCTTCTACCACCACCACTCCATCAAGCAGGTCATTTTCTTCCAGTATTTTCTTAACTTCGCGAACCAGACAGTCTTTGCGGACACTTACGGCGTTTTCCGCGATTTCTCCTACCGGGAAGGCATGCTTCCAGGCCCTGTTGCGCCCGCTGGAAGCCAGCCGGAGCACCTTAACCTCCACAGTCTCATCCAGATAGGCTTTCGGGAATACCGGCCTGCCCAGGAAGTAGCCCTGGCCGTAGTGGGCGCCGATATTGGCAAGGGTGGTCAGTTCCTCCCCGGTCTCAATGCCCTCGGCAATAATGGCGCAGCCGATTTTTTCGGCAAAGTTTATAAATGTCTCCAGCAGGACCCGCTTGATAGAGTTAAGGTTGATGTCCCTGACCAGGGACATGTCTATTTTAATGAAGTCGGGCCTGATTTCCGCAATGGACTGCAGGGAGGAAAATCCGGAGCCGGCATCGTCCACGGCCACCATATAGCCCTGGCTGCGGTAATGTTCCAGGGTTTTGTTAAAATTGGGAAAGTCCTTGATGCAGTGCCGCTCGGTAATTTCAAACACGATACTGGAAGGTTTGAGGCCCATCTCCCCGATCAGCCTCATGGTCTCTCCTCTGACGAAATGGGGGTCGCTGATGGTGCGGGGGTGAATGTTCAGGAAGAGCTTCTGGTCCGGCCCCAGGTCCCCGAGGTTTTCCAGGGCCAGCCGGCGGCAGACCCTTTCCAGGGGATAGAGCAGCCCGGCTTTCTCAGCAAATGAAAAAATAATCTCGGGGCTGCGGAAATAGCTCTCCCGGGGCCCCCTGGTCAGGGCCTCCCAGCCCAGGATACCGCCGGAACGCAGGGAAACTATGGGCTGGTAGACGATCTCAAACCGGGCCTGGTCGAGAATTTCCCTGAACTCGGATAAGAGCATGGCCGTCTCCAGGCTGATGGACCCCCTGGCCATCCCCTGGGCCTCGCGCAGCGCCGTATAAAGCTGGCTCTCCACGTTTTCCGCCTTAAAACTGAGGACGGCGTACCCCACGTGGATGTCCGGTTCCCGACCGGTAATTTTCAAATACTCCTGCTTTATCCTTTCCCCGATGCCAATGCGGGAAGTGACAGCTATTTTCTGCAGTTCACCGTGCTCCGGCCTGCCTTCCATCGCCATCAGGACGACAAAGTCGTCACCCCAGAGATTTTCTACGGCAAGGATTTCGATACCGGGTAAAATTTCAGGTATTTCTCTTTCCAGGCTTTTTTTAAACATGGCCAGGATCTTCGAGGCAGCCTGAAAGCCGCTCACCTGCTCCACCTCGTGGAACTTCACCAGGTCAAAATAAAGGAGCACCACCGGCCTTGACTTTTGGAGGTTTTCCCGAACCTTTCCGGCCAGGCCGGGGTCCTTCAGGCTGTGGCTCCGGAATATGGTCCTTCTTTTAAAGCCGGGAAAAGAAAAGAACCTGGAGGCGGCTTCCCAACCCTTGATTATCCCGGAGATCACGGCCACTCACCCGACTTTTTAATACAAGCTTATTGCAGCAAGTTTAAGGCATTATTACTTTTCCAAAAAAGAAAAGCAAATTTCCGGTTAAATTTTCTTTAATCTCCCGGCCTGCCGGCCGTCCGCAACCCCTTTACCCCCATCCCTGCCATATTCAACTTATTACGGCATCACCGACCTGACGGAGGACGAAATCAAAGCAATCAAAGAAGCCAAACCAGGCAGGTTAAATTACGTTGTAGGACCGATGATTAGCAAGCGGGCCCATATCGGGTGGACCACCAACGGCCACACCGGCGAAGATGTGGTTCTGTACGTCTACTCGCCTACCGGCGACCGGCCCACAGGAGTGATTGAAAAAGCAGTCCGCGCATTGCCGCCCTCTTGCTTGTAGCCCGTCTGCTCCGGACATGGGGCAGGCGGGCCACTTTACCTGCCAGAAACACCTCAAGATTCTGTCTTCACCTATCCCCAGGCGCTTCCTCGACTCTGACGGGATGGCGAACTATCCTTTTCCCCATACGAATGGGTTCCCAAAGCACCTGATTTTGTCAATATTAAAATACCATGACAAAGGTAACAGCTCTGCACTTCCTTCAATGCTGAACGGAATACCCGCAAAAGGGATTCCAGGTACCCCCGGGGGCTCGATAAGTTAATAAGTTAAGTGCCTGGCACCACTGCCCTTGACCAAAAAGGATAAGCACACCGTTGTCATCGCAGTAACTGACCACGGTAACGGTGGAATCACCACCGGAGACCGGGAGACCAGCAAAAATTATGACGAGCTGCCCCTTTCCACATTTATCGAGCCTTTAAAGAGGGCAAAACTGACCGGTGAAGGCGTCGAGAAAAAATTAAACGCCGGCGGGCGCCGGGTCTATGCCACCGCTAAAGGGACCATCACGAGATTCCTCTCCCGTCAAACTAAACGCTCGTTTTGGAGCCGGACTTCGCCCGGTAGCACCCCAGGATTAGTTCGTCCATATTTCCTGCTTTCTTGTCCTGTGCTTTACCCCGAGTTAGTCCGGATATCCATTCTTTCGAACCGCCAGCGGCCAAGGCCGTAAAAAAGGCAGCCCGCTGTCAAGCTGAGCAACAGAGAAGCTAACGGGTGAGCCTGGATCAACTGCGGTAGATTTGTTTTTTGCAGTTCGATAAGAACGGCTACAGCCGCACCTATGAAAGAAGCCTCGATAAAGCGGGCATACCGTCGGTTACTGTTGCCGGTAAACAAATACACACATGCGCTGAGCAGAAAAACGGCAATCAGCCAGACCGACTCCAGCAAGTTGAGCGCCAGGAGGCCGGGGAACAAATGCGAAGTTTTCCAGGGAGGAAGGGTAAGAGCAAACAAAGAAGGTAATATCACCAGGAAAACGATGGGAATGCCCCCGGCCAGGACAATGCTGTGATAAACTTCCCGCCTGGAAACCGGCCGGGCCAGCAGAAACTCCATGGTACCATCCCTGAATTTCCCCACAAACAGTCCTCCGCCCCAAAAAATTGCCCAGAACATCCCGAACCACAGGAAATCCACGTGCTCCCAATGTACCGGTACCGGTTGACCGGGGACAATGAGGCATAAGGTAAAAATGAAGTTGCCTAACCAGAAGAGCAGTACCCCGTAGTACCACCAGCGCAACCGCCGTATCTCCCACCGCAAAAGAGGCCTGCTAATCATTTTCTCCCGCCTCCCGGTTAACTTCCTCGCCTGCTGCATACTCCACGAAAATGTCCTCCAGCGTCTGGTCCAGCACCTCAAAGGCTACGCCCTCGTAGCGGTTTAACCTGCCCAGCACCTCATCCAGGTGGCCGGACAGGGAAATCAACAGGTGCGAACCCTCCCGGGCAACCCGCCTTACACCCGGCCATCCGGGCAAATCCGCCGGAGGGGATCCGGGAAAGAGCACGCGCACCTTCTTTTCTTCGCCCAGCAACTGCTCCAGAGGCCGGGAGAGGATCAGTTTCCCCCGGAGGAGAAAACCCACCCGGTCGGCAATGCGCTCCACGTCCTGCAACTGGTGCGAGGAAATGATTATGGTGCGGTCTCCCCCGGCCATTTCTTCCACCAGCAGTTGCAGGACCTGGCGGCGGCGCAACGGGTCCAGGCCGGTGGCCGGTTCGTCCAGAAGCAGGAGTTCCGGCTCGGGACCGACGGCCAGCACCAGGGCCAGCAGGGTGAGCTTTCCCTTGGACAGCTCGCCGACGCGGGCATGGGGCGGTAATTCAAAAATTCGGCAGTAACGAGTTACCCTTTCCGTATTCCAGCGCGGGTAAAGGGACTTGCATAAGCAAAACAGTTCTTCCACCCGGACCCTCGGGTAAAAGCGCTGGGTTTCGGCCTGGTAACCCACCCTCCGGCGCACGGCTACCGAGTCTTTCACCGCATCCTGACCCAGTACCCGGATCTCGCCGTCGGTGGGCTGGAGCAGGTTCAAAAGCAGTTTGATGGTGGTGGTTTTTCCGGCCCCGTTAGGACCCAAAAGGGCAAACACGCTGCCCCGCGGCACTTCCAGGTCCAGACCGTCCACGGCCGGTTGCCCGCCAAAAATCTTGGTGAGACCGCGGGTGAGCACGGCCGGCTCACTCATCGTCATGCTCTATCTCCTCCTTTTGGGTATCTTTGCCCCCCATACCCGCTACCTTTTTCTTTACCGCGGCAAGCACTTCCGCGGGCGTGCAACGAAGCTGGTAGGCCTCCACAAACAATTTTTCCACCGCTTCGTTCAGCCGGCGCAGGCGCTCCCGGTCGGTCAGAGTGTGGGAGGGGGCGGCCACAAAGGTACCCCGGCCGCGCAGGGTGTAAATTATGCCTTCGTGCTCCAGCTCCTGGTAGGCCCGGGATACGGTGTTCGGGTTAATAGACAGCTGCAGGGCCAGCTCCCGCACGGAAGGCAATTGTTCCCCCGGCGCCAGGACACCGCTGGCCACGGCACGGCGGATCTGCTCCATTAACTGCACGTAGATTGGCACGCCCCGGCCGGGCTCCACACGAAACCACATTCTATATCCCCTACTGTACTTATGTACTGGTGTATTAATATTATAGTACAGTACCGCAGTTGATTATGTCAATAATTAAAATCATCATGGTAAAGGTATCTTCCTGAAAAAGCGTCAAGAAAACCCTGTCGAACATTATCGACAGGGCCGGTTTCCCCCAAAACTATCAGCCGGAATCTTCCCCAAAATTCCCGCGTCATCCTACAATCTCCCACTGCAGTCCGCACCGCGGGAAGCGTGCGAACAGCATACCGCTAAGCCGCAGTGCCGCAAAGCCGGACCCGCAGCACCTCGCAGAACTTCTGCGGCTCCGCCGGGGAAAGAAAGTACGGTTCCCGGTCGGTCTCCAGCACCACCATCTCGCCATCCCAGGACGTGGCGTAAACCCTGATCCACCCCAGGCGCTCCACCCTGAACCGGCCGAAATAGCCGAAGAACCCCCGCAGCGGGTATGAACCTAGCCAAACAATATTAGGCGGGCCGGGAAACTGCCGCAGCGCAACTCTTCTCACCCGCGCGTAAGGCACGAGCACCGGGCGGGCGAAACGCCTGGCAATCCTTATCCCCTGCGCGTCCAGGATGTAAGCCGTAGGTGTAAAAGCGAAGAGAACGGCCACCAGCAACACTATCACCAGTACTACGCCGCCCAGGAAGGCCAGAAACCCCGGCAGTTCCGCCGGGTCGGATATGCCGACCGCTACACCCACCAGGGAAAGGACCCCGAGGGGAACGGTTAGCACTAACAGGGCAACTGTGGTCTCCGGGTCGGCAGGCGCCAGGGCGAATTTCTCCTCTGCCGCCATACACACTCGTTCAGGCTCGGTCAAGAGCATCCCCTCCTTGTCCGCACGTACAGTTTACTGCCGGCTGGAATACCAAGTAAGAGCTGCTGAACCGCATCATGCCAAAACGTGCTGGCCCTTCCGGTAGTCCGGCCATCCGCAACCCCTTTACCCCCATCCCTGCCATCCCGGTAAACCTGCTTTCCCGTTGATCTAAAAAAGGAACTGTCGTTCAAGCCGGCCCGGCAAACTATTGGTATTTAACACCTGTTTAACAATATTTAATAAGCAGTTATCTGGTCATCAATTGAAGCTTAACATAAATCTGTTAAGATAACGCCAAAAATATTTTTCCCGGAGGTGTCGCTATGACCAAAACCGTGAAGAGAATCCCGGCTATCCTCGTTATTGTTTTGCTCCTGTTGGTCAGCGTTTCTGTCCCCCTCGCCAGCGCGGCAAGTGCACCTGCCGTAAAGAATGTTATCCTCATGATCCCAGACGGCATGAGCGTCGGCGGGACAACTCTGGCCAGGTGGTATAAAGGCGGTACGCCCCTGGCCATGGACGAAATGGCCTGCGGCCTGGTGAGAACTTACTCCTCCGACGCAGCCATCGCTGACTCCGCACCTGCGGCAACGGCCTTCACCACCGGCTTTAAGTCCCATACCGGCTACGTGGCGGTTTTGCCTGACGTGGCCGACATGCCGGGCCTTCAACCCATCGCCAGGGGCGATGAAAAGAAACCCGTGGCCACCATCCTCGAAGCAGCAAAACTGGCGGGAAAAGCCACGGGACTGGTGGTTACCTGTGAAATACCCCACGCCACCCCGGCAGCTTTCTCCGCCCATTACCCGGACCGGAACAACTATGATGATATCCTCGAACAACAAGTATATAGCGGTATAGACGTGGTGCTGGGCGGCGGTTCCAAATACCTGACACCCGAGGCCAGAAAAGACAGGGAAGACTTAATTAAGGTAATCAAGGACCTGGGTTATGATTATGTAACCACGCCGGAAGCACTTCGTAAGTCCACTTCCAACAAGTTGTGGGGCATGTTTGCTCCCAAAGATCTAAGTTATGATTTTGACCGTGACCCGGCAAAACAGCCCAGCCTGGCGGAAATGACCAGCAAAGCCATTGAGGTGCTTTCTAAAGATAAGGACGGATTCTTCCTGATGGTGGAAGGAAGTAAAATAGACTGGGCCGCCCATGCCAATGACCCGGTGGGCGTAATCAGCGATATCCTGGCCTTTGACAACGCCGTAAAAGTGGCCCTGGACTTTGCCAAAAAGGATAAGCACACTGTTGTCATCGCAGTAACTGACCACGGTAACGGTGGAATCACCATCGGAGACCGGGAGACCAGCAAAAATTACGACGAGCTGCCCCTTTCCACATTCATCGAACCTTTAAAGATGGCAAAACTGACCGGTGAAGGCGTCGAGAAAAAATTAAACGCCGACAGGAGCAACATCAAAGAAGTAATGGCAACTTATTACGGCATCACCGACCTGACGGAGGACGAAATCAAAGCAATCAAAGAGGCCAAACCGGGCAAGTTGAATTATGTTGTGGGTCCAATGCTTAGCAAGCGGGCCCATATCGGGTGGACCACCAACGGCCACACCGGCGAAGATGTGGTTCTGTACGTCTACTCGCCGACCGGCGACCGGCCCACAGGAGTGATTGAAAACACAGATATAGCTAAGTACATGGAGAGAATACTGGGCCTTAACTTACAGGAAACCACCAAAAAGCTCTTCGTGCCGGCAGAAACCGCTTTCCCGGCCAGGGGCGCCAGGGTGGAATGGGATGACAGTGATCCCAACAACCCCGTGTTTGTGGTTACCAGGGACAATGATAAATTAAAATTGCCGGTAAACAAAAATCTTGCCGAAATCAACGGTAAGCTGGTTAAAATGAACGGCCTGACTGTTTATAATGGTGTGACCACCTTTGTACCACAGGAAGCACTTGATTTA
>Ga0247720_100459_pt1 | contig 14742 bp, 14 predicted proteins | sample MSEWel2015_12_15_FD_189078 | JGI IMG/M metagenome (GOLD analysis project Ga0247720, IMG submission 189078) | Subsurface sediment microbial communities from gas well in West Virginia, United States - MSEEL Well Study Marcellus 3H_2015_12_15 | ecosystem: Environmental > Terrestrial > Deep...
TGCCCCTTCTTTTTCTCGGTAGTCCCTAAGGGCTCGCCATCCGCAGCGGAAGATGACCCGGGTACCGCCGTGCGCCCGGGTTATTTCGTTTATCTTGATGAGTCCGATGCTTCCTGTGGAGGTAACATGGGTTCCCCCGCAGGCACAGGCGTCGAATTCGCCGATATGCACCACACGGATTTTTTCTACTGCCTTAGGCAGCCGCCGGCGCACCCCCTCCGGCAGCTCGTCCGGCAGGTACTCGCGCGCCATAACCGGTAGGTTCTGAAAAACCACTTCGTTCGCCAGCCGTTCTACCTTTTCCACCTCCTCCGGGTTAAGGTCAGCCACGTCCAGGTCGATGCTAGCATAGTCGGCCCCCAGATGAAAGCCCGTGGTGTGCGCGCCCAGCGTTTGGAGAAACGCCTGGGATAGAATATGTTGGCCGCTGTGCTGCTGCATGTGGTCGAAGCGGCGCTCCCAGTCGATGCGGCCCCGCACGCGCGCCCCGGCGGCGAACGGTACCTTTGGTGCTGCCTTATCTCCGGCCGGCAGCGCCACCAAATGCACGATGGCGCCTTCTTTTTCCCGCACCCCTTTCACCCGGTAGAGCGCATCTTCGCCCTCAAGTTGCAGCACGCCGGTGTCCGCAGGTTGGCCGCCGCCTTCCGGATAAAACAAGGTGCGGTCCAGAACGACCCCCAACGTCACGCCGCCTTCCCCGACACCTTGTCGGCCCAGGTCAGGTACGGGACCCACGCGCGTAACAACGGCAGTAAACTCTGTGCTGTTGGGTTCTTTCCAGTAAAGGCGCTCGGTCACGCTCTCCCTACCCTCTTTCCTTCGAAAATTCCGGCAAACCCGTTACCCAAAAGTTCCGTCCTAAGCTTCGCCGCCCGTGGGGCAACTTCCTCTTTAGTGTCGCCGGCCGCCAGAAAAAAAGACCCCCGGTCCCCTCGTAGGCCGGAGGTCCTTCGTACCTGCCCTTCTTTTACTTAACTAAGTAATAGCAGTACTCTACGTCACCCGGAGGGAGCTTCGCCAGCGATGCCGCCAGTTCCTCAGCCCGCCCGCTTGCATCGGCATTATAGTCATGCCAGGCCGTCTTCAGCACCACCCGCGAGGCGTGGGATTCCGGGTTTTTTTGGACGAAGTCCACTATCTCCTGGATCATCTCGCTTTGGGAAATCTCCACCGCCAGCACCTCCCTAGCCCTAGTTTGCTGCACCTGCCCAAGGCTATGCACCACGGGCCACGCCGGCCTTTGGCGGAAGTAGTACCTGGTGCCGACTAGAGCCGGTAAATGCCCTCGGTAGCGACCATATTTTCTTCAATGGCCGCCTGCACTTTTTCCTGCAACTCCTCCGGAAAGCGGATGGCTATACCGCAACAGGTGCTCAGCTGCCGGGGAGTCGGGACAATGGTGAAGTTTACCCCGCGTTCGCGCAGAATCTTTTCTAACCGGAGCCCCTCGTGGGTGGAAGGAAAGAGCACATAACAGAAGCCGCTACACGTCATTTCTTTCACCTTCTGCGTACAGGGCAGCGCCGAGAGCCCCTATTATTTGGGGGTTGGGCGGAACAAGAAATGCCGATAGGTTTAGCCGCTCGCTCAAAAATTGCGGAAAACCGGGGATGCCGGCCACCCCACCGGTGAATGCCACCGGCGGCCGTGGCCCAATGCGGCCCAGAAAAGCTCCTATTCGGTCACAGATGGAATTGAGGACAGCCTTGGCTACCGAACTGACCGCCGCCCCCGAAGTAAGCAAGGACACTACTTCCGATTCTGCAAAAACTGCACACATGCTGTTGATCTTGAGCTCTTCCGGTGATGTGCTGGCTATAGCGACCAGGTTTTCTAAAGAGATGCCCAGGCTGCCGGCCATTATCTCCAGAAACTTCCCCGTCCCTGCCGCGCACTTGTCGTTCATTAGAAAATCGACCACCCTGCCGTCTTCCGCTAAAAGAATCACTTTGCTGTCCTGGCCGCCGATGTCTAAGACGGTCCGGCAGGAGGGAAAAAAATATCGCGCTCCCAAAGCATGGGCTTTTATCTCCGTGATCAATTCATGGGCAAATCTGGCTCTGGCGGCATGGCGTCCATAACCGGTGGCCACTATCTTATCAAAGTAGGCCTTATCCCCAATAAGGCGTGCCGCCCGTTCCAGGGGAGAAGGACCGCTATCGATAACTTCCGCTTCGACGATTTTCCCTTTTTCCAGCACGACCTTGCCAATGGTTCGAGAGCCGATGTCCACTCCGGCAACTGCCAATTGCGCCCTCTCCTACTTCAACATTTCAATAAAGGCCTCCACGCGGTTACGCACCTGGCCCAAATCTTCCTCGCCGTAGTCGGTCTCGATCTGAAGCACCGGAATACCGGCCTCTTTAAGCGCCTTTTCTACCATCCTGTACTCGACATTGTAAGTATGGCAGAACGGCAGGTTGTAGTACACAACGCCATCCACCCTAAATTCAGAAGCCAAACGCAGAATATCTTTCACGCGGCCGGTATTAGGAGTAAAACACGCGCAGTTTATCTTCAGGTACCTTTCTGCCAGACTTTCAATCTGGCCTTCGAGGGTAGAAGCGCCTTCCGGCACCAGGTGCTCGAAATAACGCGTGCCGGTGCAAGTTTCTTCGCAAACCACAACCGCGCCGCTCGTTTCAATGATATGGTGTAGTTTCCAGTTGGGGATGGCCATGGGGGTACCGGTCACCAATATCCGCGGAGTGCCGGCCGGGAAAACACCTTTCCCTTGCCGCGCCCACTCTTCAATCTCCGCGCACAGCTCCGTGGTTTTAGCAATAAACCGCTGCGGGTCGTCGTAAAAAGCAATCTGCGACACCAGCAACGCGTCTTTGCCGCTAATCGGCACCGGATCTGCTTTTCTGGCCTCGTATAGGCGCATCAACACCTGCCGCCGGCGGTTGGTTAACTGAATGGCCCGGGCAAGGGCTTCGGCAGTTACTTTGTTCCCGGTAATTTCTTCCACCTTGTTAAGAAACGCTTTTATCTCTTCCTTCCAGTCTGCCACGTCTTTATCTCGTTTCATTTGCGGCAGGTTCATTACGTATACCGGTGCGAACTCTTCCAGAATCTCCCATGCTTTCTTTTTGCCGTCGCAGGTTGTCTCGCCCACCAGTAAGTCGCAGGACAGGAAATAGGGGCAGGTTCTGCTGACGGCGGCACCGACCGAAGCCTTAATCAAGGGACAAAGGGCTCGAGGAAGCACTTTCTCGCCCTCGGGTACCCAAAACTGCGAACCTCCGCACAACCCGATGCCGATCCCTTTGGCGGCCAGGATAATCTCGTCCGGAACAAAGACGCAAAAAGTCCCAAAAACTTTGCCGCCGCCCGCCCGGTAATCGGCCAGCTCCTGAATTCTGAGGCCGTGGATTTCGGCAACCACCAAATTAAAATAATTCATGGCCTCAGGCCGGACGTTCTGGCTCAGGTAGGTATTTTCGTACAAGCCGGGAAGTGCCGCGCAGAGTAAATCATGCTTTTCCAGGTCGACCCCCAGCGTCTTCCACAGCTCCCGGTAATCCGGCATAAGCCCCTCCCCTTCTTTTTCCGTATTTGGCACCGTAAACAATTTTAGTCCGTCCCGACTGGCTACTCCAATCGAAATTTCTTTTCGACCCGGTCGTAGCACGGGGTTATAAGTCGTTCCTATAGCAGTGCTGGCCTTCCGGTTTCAAGGGCAGAGAAGGCAAACTTTACCAAAAGTTCGGTCGGCCCGGGACCGGGCCGACCACCAAGGCGTAGCTACCGCAAACCTGTCCTCAAGGGCTTTATGCGAGGCAAATCTGGCGCAAAGCGGCTAAAAGCCGTTCAACATCGCCGGCGCTGTTGAAGTAGCCGATACTCGCGCGGAGCGTCCCCTCCGGAAACGTACCAATGGCTCGGTGCGCGCTAGGTGAGCAGTGTAGCCCTGCCCTCAGTCCGATACCAAAAGCTTGGTCCAGTACGGTTCCCAGCACGGCCACATCCTGCCCGGTGATCGTGAATGAGACGATGCCGCTTTCCGGACCCTCCGGCGGACAGTATAATTTGACAGCGGGGATATTTTTCAACCCCTCCACCAAGGTCCGCGCCAGATGCGCCTCTTTAGCCGCTATGGCCTCAATGCCGACGGATTGAATAAAGCGCACGCCGGCCGCCAGGCCGGCAATTCCCGGCAGGTTCGGCGTCCCCGCCTCCAGGCCCCAGGGGAGGCTCTCCGGGTGCAGGTCGTCTTCTGATCGGAAACCGGTGCCGCCTTCCCGGAAGGGGCTTATTTTCACCCCTTCCCCGACCACCAACACCCCTACTCCCATAGGCCCCATGAGGCCCTTGTGCCCCGGCGCCGCGAGGACATCAATTCCCAGCCGCTCCATATCGATGTTCACGGTGCCGGCGCTCTGGGCCGCATCCAAAACTAATATGCCTCCGGCCTCGTGTACGGCCATAGCCATTTCCCGAACAGGTTGAAGGCAGCCGGTCACATTGGACGCATGCGACACCACGGCCACGTCAACGCCGCGGGCGCAGAGCTCACGGAAGTGATCAAGATCAACTTTATAGTTCGCCGTCCCCCGCGCCACCTCGACTTTAACGCCGCTTTCTTGCAGGCGGCGTAAAGGCCGCATTACGGAGTTGTGCTCATAGGGGGTGGTGACGACCTTCATCCCCGGCTTGATTAGGCCCTTGAGCGCAATGTTTAGAGAGTCGGTGCAGTTAAGGGTGAAGAGCACGTGGTTCGGCGACGGAGCGTTGAAAAACCGGGCTAAAAGCACCCTCGCGTCTTCGATGGCCTGTTCGGCCAAGATCGATAGGCGGTGCGAGGACCTGCCGGGGTTGGCGCCGAATTCCCGCAGGCATTCATTTATGGCCACGTAAACACTGTCCGGTTTCGGCCAACTGGTGGCGGCGTTATCGAGATAAACAAAGTCTTCTCTAATGGGTTTATCCACCGATATACCTCCCGTATAGGCTCTTGGCAACGTTGGGGTCCGCCGTACCGAACACTATGGCCCGGCCGTCGCGGAAAACCACCAGCTCGTATTCCTCCACCCGCAGCTTAAAAAGGTACCCGTTGCTCTCGACCGGAAAGGCTTTCGCCAGCGTGGCGAGCGTGAGCTCAAAGTTAAAGCCCGCGGATGCGGCAGGCACCAGCTGCACCGCGTTCCGGCCACAGAGAGTAGTTGTCGTGATGCGGTCACGCCGCTTTAGAAGAGAAAACTTCTTGTGGCCACACACCGGACATTCAGGGTCGCGCTGCACCGGCACCAGATCCACTTCGCCGTTCCAAAGGTCAAAAAACAGGAGCTTCCGGGAAATGTTCGCCTTCCGGCCGGCAAGTATCTTCAAGGCCTCTCCTGCCTCCCAGGACGCCACCGCAAACGCCGTCGGCCCGAGGACGCCAACGGTATCACAGGTATAGGGCGAAGTCATGTTGGAGGCGTGCGGGAAAAGGCAATTGTAACAGGCCGTCTCTCCGGGTAGGATGGTAACCGAAGTGCCGTAGGTGGAGACACAAGCGCCGTGAATCCAGGGAATCCCCAGTTTAACACAGGCTTCGTTTATGAGCGCTCGGGTATAGAAATTGTCCAGGCCGTCTATCACGACGGAAGCACCGGACAAAATCTTTTCCACGTTGCCCGGGTTGACGTCGTCCACGACCGGCTCATATTTTACCTCAGAGTTGATGCGGCTGAGATGTTCCCGAGCTGCCATGGCCTTTGGTAAAGAACGGCGGGCATCTTCTTCGTCATAAAGCCCCTGTCTCTGTAAATTGCTCCAGTCCACAAAATCCCGGTCTACCAGCCGAAGCGTTCCTACTCCGGCTCGAGCCAGAATGTTGGCAACGGTACTGCCGAGAGCTCCAAGGCCGATGATTACGGCAGTAGATTCTTGGATGGCCTGTTGCCCTTCCACGCCGATGCCGGAAACCAATATCTGGCGGGAGTACCTAACGTCTTCACCGGCCAAGGTAAGCACCTCCTTCACGAACCCTACCCTCAACAAGCGAGGCAATCGTAATTGAATCGAGGGCAGCTTCGATCTGCCGCTCAAGTACTACCCAGGCCGGCCTGCTGAGACATACGGCCTTTCTGGGACAGCGGCTGGCCGGATCCTTGCCGGGACTTTTCAGGCACCCGACGGGAGCGAGGGAGCCGTCCATGGCCCGAACTACTTCCCCCACGGTCAGCTCGCCTGGGTTCTTGGCCAAGCGAAAACCACCGTTCGGTCCTCTTTCTGTCTCCACCAGCCCCGCCTTCTTAAGCTTATGGAAGATCAGGGCCAAATACCTGACGGAGATACACTCTTGTTCAGCTATCCGCGACAACGGAACAACGCCGTTTTTCCCGGCCAGAAGCGCCAGCGCGCAGAGGGCCCGGACACCATACCGGGACCTGGTAGAAAGTTTCATACCACCCCTCCACAATCATTAGTAATTTACTATTATTCACCCTTAATGTACCCTCCTGTTTAAGTAGTGTCAATACGCCCACGGTGCCGGCTTGCTCCGCACCGGCCGCCGCATTCTACAAGGGGCGGAAAACGGGTGACCTTCCAACATACGCGTGGTTTGACTTGGACACAATTCAGATGGTACGATTTAGTCAACCGTGCTGGTGTACAAGGAGGAAAGGAGACAGTGCCGGGAACCAAGGCAGTCGATCAAACAGAAATCATAAAGAGAAGATACAACCGCGCCGCCCTTTTCTATGATTGGATGGACCGCATGATCAGCCCTGCTCTCAGGAGGAAGGTGTTGGCTCTAGCCCGGGGGAAAGTGCTGGAAGTCGGCGTTGGAACCGGCAAAAACCTTCCTTATTACCCGCCCGGCTGCGAGGTCACCGGTATCGACTTCAGCCCCCGTATGCTCGCCAGGGCCAGAACGAAAGCCCCTTCGGCACCGGTTCCAGTGAATTTGATGGAAATGGATGTCCAAAAGCTCGAGTTTGCCGACAACACCTTCGACACGGTGGTAGCTACCTTTGTCTTTTGTTCGGTTCCCGATCCGGTCAAAGGCCTTCGGGAAATCCGTAGGGTTTGCAAACCGGAGGGGCGGATTATCCTCCTGGAGCACGTGAGAAGCGAAAACCCCCTGCTGGGAGCCCTCATGGACATACTGAATCCCATACCTCTTTATCTCATCGGCTCCAATATAAACCGGCGCACGGTGGAAAACGTCAAAGCAGCAGGACTCAAAATACACGACCTTACCGACGTAAAAGGAAAGATCGTAAAACTCATCATAGCCAGCCCGTAAAAGGCACCGTCTTCAACCTTTCTTATTTTTTCACCTGAGGCTTTGTGAGCCGGCCCTTCGCCGCACAAGCTCCACTGCCCGCCTTGCCCGAGGACCAGAGGGCATCGTTTACCGTAGCAGTGCCCACAAAAAAGCAGCACCCATGCCGGGTGCAAGGCTACGTTACAGCTCTACAGCTCGTCCTTCTTCCGCGGACCAGTATGCAGCGTAAATGGTTTTAATGGTTTCGTAGGCTAGATCAAAACCGGAAACAGGCTTCCTGTTGAAAAGTACACATTCAACAAAATCTTCTAGTTCACCGGCATACCCCCGTAACACTTCGTCGGATACGAATACGTGCTGCCAGCCTACGTACGTCGGAAGCATTTCCGCAATGGCAACTTGCTCAAGGCCTTTTTCGTCTAAGAAATACGCATCCATATTACCAGGAGGAGTTAACCTACAGATTAAAGAAGTATCATGGGCGTAAACCTCGATGTAATTCTTCGTACCACCTAGCACGGTATCTGCGGCTACTATAAGAGCCTTAGTACCATCAGAGAAAGTAAGCGTAAGCGTGGCCACGTCTTCAACATCAATTGGATTGGCTTTGATATAGCCACGTTCCGACTCGACCAGGGCAGAAGTAGCCGTTCCTACATCACAGCAGACTTTTTTCACCGTGATTTTTTCTCCTCTTGCCCTAGCTTCCACTTGCTTTAACCACAGTACCCCCGAAAGCGGATGGCAGCCTGTTCGAATGAGAGGCCCTCCACCTGTTTTATTCCAGTAACCGGCGACAGGGGAACTTGAACCGGCCAAGCTTTCTTCGCCCTTCATGAAAAGGATCTTGCTTTTCTTGTTCTGCATTATTTCCGCTGCCTTTTGTACTGCGGGGGCATATACATAGTTTTCGGCGTACATAAATAGCTTTTCACTGCTTTCAACTATCTGGCGCAAGTTTTCGATTTCTTCCAAGACGTGTTCGTACATCGCTCTTTTAGGTACCCTTTTTCCTATTGGCTGTGGGTCATCCTTTTTCCCAAAGTAGCCTGTCAAGGGTTTCTCGCATATAACATGTTTGCCCGCGGCTAGGGCTTCTTTTACCATTTGCGGATGGAGGAAAGGTGGTGTACAGATATCGATCACATCTATTTCTTCGTCCTCTAACATGGTCCTGAAGTCCCGGCATACGTTGTCTATACCAAAAGCCGCAGCCACCTTTTCCGCCTTTGGCACGTCCACGTCACAAATTGCTTTTAGCCGAACCGCTCCCCTACCTATTCTTTTGTAGCCGTTGCAATGCAAATGACAGGCGTAGCCAGCTCCGGCAATCCCAATAGTAACAAGCTCTTTATGCACGGTTTTGCCCCTCCTCGTATTATAGTTTTCGGGACAAACGCCGATAGCCTCGCGGCGGGATTAAAAACTGAGGTAGCCGAAATCGAAGTCGAGTATTTCAAACGAACCGCAGCTAGCCCCAGGTGCGATTAGAGCTGGCAATTTGCCAGGTTTCTTGCCAACTTATGAACTTCTCAAAGAGCTGATTCCAGTACACCTAACTTAACCCAAGCTTATTGCCCGGTTTAAGAAAGCTATGGCTAGCGATAGCGGGAAAGACAACTCAGTAGATGCTCTAGCCACCCTCGAACGTTGGCTAGCCGACTCCCATGCCGCCTTGCGCCCGACAATCGCTACCTACTACCGCAGCGTCTCACCCGCTATCGTTGCCACTTGATTAACCGTTCAAGAGAAGAATTATTTCCTTATCCTACCTTCCCCTCAAATGCAGGAGCGCGTTCAGCAACAGCTTTCTCTAATCCCTTTTGCGGAGCAACAGCATACTACCATCGCTGCTGGGATAGTGACTTTTTGCGGTCGATTTTTTCGTTTTTATATCAATACTGTGTAATTGACTACTCTTTCTCCACAGTGAAGGTATAAGCACTAGTCGTAACCCCATCTGGTGCGACAATCTTGATGTTAATGACCGTACCATCCTCGACATTTATAGTGTTTCTCGACTGATATCCTATTCTTTTCCCATTCAGCGTGATCGACTGAACCTTTGTGGACATGGTGGTGGGAATGATCGTGATACTTTTTCTAGACTTAGGCACTTTTATGGTATACTCATATGTCCACGGATCAAACTTGTTTGGCAATGCGTTTTTTACAGTTATTTCTCTGCCAGCCCAGGTGAACTTTTTCGGGGGCGCCCACTCCACTGTTGTTCCAACAAGCTCTCCGCCTTCAATTTCAATATTGGAGAGCACAGAATATTTTTTATATCCGTCCTTGCCATTGTAGTTTATGGGGGATGAAGTTAAATACTCCGAGTTATCGCCCATTATACCCTTGAGCTTTAAGGCTATCCATTCGGTCCCATCCCTCCACATGTCCCCAATTATTGTTGTCCGGGAGTACGGAGCATCGTTATTTCCGCGCAGGGTTGGAGAGCATCCAGCCTCGCCGTTATCAATGACCTGCTGCAAGGCTGCCTCGAACAGCCGTAAGTTTATTTCTTCAAGCGGCGACTCGTCGTGCCCGGTGAAAACCTTAATGATCTTACCACCCTCTTTTTTGAAATTGGAATAGGTTTGCTGGGCAAGCGATAGGAGCAGATCCGCCGGCAATCCTGATACATTCACGTTATCTGCACTACCCGCTCGGGTGCAGCCGTAGATATCGGACGCGAATATCAACCCGTTAGCTTTGTCTTGAAGGATGATATCACTGTCGCTGTGCCCAGGCAAGGCATATACATATAGATCGCAACCCCCTAGATGAAATACATCGCCCTCGTCAATATTCTTGATCTTTGCTTGATCGTTCGGGTTGGTGACGAGTGCGGGGAAAGGGCCACCCGAAGTTGAAATATCGGCCCACCCGCGCTCATTGATATAGACGTCAACTCCCGCTTTCAAGAAATTTGGTACCTGTGCATCATGATCTCCATGCGTGTGCCCGATGACCACTGAATAAGGCTTCGTCGCAATACTTCTATCAATATATTCTTTTAGGTTTTTGACTGTAGCTGGAGTCTGCAAAGCGTCGAACAGGATACCCCTCTCCTGCCCTTCGATGTACCAAGCCATTGGTCGAACAGAGTCCGCATCGTTAAATATTTGAAATACTGCGGGACTGGTCGGAGTCTTTTCCATAATAAGGGAGTGACTAAAATCTGACTCCTTAGGACGATAGAGATGCCACGTAAAAGTCTGGACGGGGCTCGGCACCATTCCCTCCTTAACAGCGAACGCCTTGTATACTACATCACGCTCAGGTAACTGATTAGCAGACAACATCTCGTTAATGTGCCCTTTGGACTCCACCGTATATATTTCGCTGGATCTGGTCGGTATCGAGCCGTCCCTGGTAAAGTAGATCGTAGCTCCCGGAGTGGGACAATACAGCTTGATATAGCGCCTTGGAGCCACGGAGTTCGGCGGGGGCAATGCTTGGACAGGGGCAACCCTCGTTCTGGTTATTTTGTTGAAGATCTCCTCCACCTCCGATTTCGTGATTGGCTCATTCGGCATAAACAAGGTGCCTTTCTTCGCAGTCATGTAGCCCAAGGCTGCTAATGTATTCACGGCAGCCCTAGCGTCCGGCCTTATACTTGCGTTGTCAGAAAACATCACTTTGTCCGTCTCGGGGATTTTAAACGCCTTAACAAAGATAACTGCGGCATCCTGACGGGTAATCAGGCTGTCGGGATTAAAGTTACCCGAATCGTCCGGACTTATTATGCCTGCCTGGTAAGCGGCTTCAATTTGCTTACCGTACTTATCCGTAGTTTTCACGTCGTTGAACGTCTTAAGGGGAGCTTTCCAAATATCATTATAATCACTCGGATGTGGCCACTGGAAAAAGTCGGCAATTTTCGCGACAAATTCAGCCTTTGTGATCCTTTCTTCACTCGGAATGTAATTTGCGTAGGCGAAGGTTGATAATGGCATCACGATGGAGACCAGAGCGATCATAGTGCATAATAGGACACGATCGACGCTTTTAACAATTTTTAACATATTTTCCCTCCTCTGCCTCTAAGCTCAACATTTTTATTACATGCCTAGCCGTCCCTGCTCAGTGGCAGCCTAGAGTTGCTATACAAGAGTACGGACGTGTATCTGTAAAAACCTGTTCCTTCATTCGGGCTTGATCAATAACCGGTTATGCAATCCGGTAAGGCGCGATTCCGAAATGCGCAAAAAATCTTAAGCCTTTTTTGATCTCCTCTGGGTAGTCTTGAAACATGTTCGCCTCGATGGAAATAATCTCCTTATAGCAGATCCTCTTAAGAACCTCAATAAACGGGCCGTAGTCGAAGCCATCCTCAAGAGTTGGAATGAACCTCTGCGGGAAAGTAGAAAGGGGATTATCCACGTGGATATGCTTTATATACTTTTCATACGTAGCTATATCTTCAACATCCCGATTCATTGGAAAAAGATACCTTAGGTCACACATAGTTTTAAGGTTATAGCGGCCAAATTTTTCTATGAATTCCACTGCCTCCGGAATAGAATTGATAAAATTAGACAAACTTGTTGCCAACGGCTCAAGGAGCACCGTAATATTATGCTCGGCAGTAACTTCGCAGAGTATATTCAAGAAATCAAGTAGCTTCTCTCGCGCTCCCTCCACGTCTCCTTCAACAGGCAGGCTCCGCGACCTGCCATTGCCGAAAACGTAGTAGCGAGCGCCCAACTCTGCCGTCCGTAAGGCCCCTTTTTTCAAGTATTCGGTCCAATACTTTAGATCAAAATCCGGCGAGGTAATGGAAATATTTAATGGTACAGGATTGTCAAATACTTCTAGGGTAATCCCGCTGCTTCTTACCTTTTTTACCGCTGCTCTAAACTCGTCTTCACTTAATTCTACAATTTCCTTGATCTGCAACTCGGCACAATCGTAGCCGGCTGCAGCAATAGCGTCAATATCTTTCAAGGTGCCGAAGCACGAAAGTTTCATTCGCATTTGTACCTCTCCTTTCATTTCTTTTTTTACTCAGTCACTTCTATAAGGATTTTGATGTCGTTGCTGGTCCCCGAGGCGAGGCGTTTAAAAGCTTCGGGGGTGTCGGCCAGTGAGCACTTAGAAGTAATGAGCCGTTGGAGGTTTAGTTTCTTCTTCGCCAGGTAGTTCATGACTTCTACCATTTCGTGCGTGAACATATAACTACCGTAGACCGTTAGTTGCCTGCCAACGATATCTACAGGGTTCACAGTAACACCAGTCCTTATTAAAGCCACTAATACAATGCTGCCGCCGTTGCGTACAAGTTTTAGGGAATCACTTACGGCGCTGGGTGCTCCGGCCGTCACTATCACCCTATCAAAACCGATTCCCGCCGTATAATCAATTACCCTTTCAATGGGAGTTGTCTTTACATTTACAGCCTCATCAGCGCCGCATCCTCGTGCTGCCTGCAGTCTCATATCCACCACGTCGGTGGCCACGATTTTCCCAGAGCCAAGTGCTTTCAAGAATTGAATTATCATCAAACCGATGGGCCCTGTTCCGATAACCAAGACATTTTCGCCAGGAGCAAAACTGCTGGCCTTCGCAGCACAATAGGAAACTGCCAATGGTTCTAGTAACGCTCCTTCTTCCAAACTAACCTCATCAGCAAGCGGTACGAGTGAGAATTCTGGCACACAAACGTATTCGGCGAACCCGCCGTCGCAGCGTTTCTTTTCTACCCCGAGCGTCCGACCTACGCTTCGCCGGTGATTGCAGAGATTGATAAGACCGTTTTTGCAGTAGTAGCACTGGCCGCAGTAAAGAATGGGATTAACGCTTACCCTTTGTCCTATCCTCTCTTTGGAGACGCCCTGACCGACTTCGACTATTTCTCCCGAAAACTCGTGTCCAAAAATAAGCGGCGGGATACTTCTATCCGATCCAATTTTGTATTCTTCTATATCTGATCCGCAAATAGAGGCAAACCTAACCTTAACGCAAACCTCGCCTTCCTTCGGCTGGGGCCTGGGAACATCCTCATATTTCATGTTACCTGGGCCATAAAATACAACTGCCTTCATCGTTTCCATAAATTCTCGCCTCCCCTTCGGAAGCACCATTTTTGGTGACCTTAATAGCTTATTCCTAAATTATGCATACCAGGAGGAGAGTGCGGCGGTAATACCGCCACACTCTCTCCAGCAACGCTTTATGAAGGCCACGCTATGGTATAGAGGTGCTTTCCTCCTTTTGTCGGTCCCTTGAGGAGTGCCTCTATTTCTTTCGGATCTCTCTGGCTAATACGCTCTGCAGCCGGCAGTTTGCCAGGCGGGAATGTCTCTAATATGTCGTTATGCAATTTGAGGAGGTAGTCACAGGCTCTTTCTATACACGCCCGTGCCTTTTGGGGGTCTGCCTTCGTTGCTTTGCCCAAGACGCCCTGAGGGGCCGTTATGCACTCAATTCCCACATTACCAACTTGGCAGTGTCCAGGGATAGGATAACCGTAGATATCTCCGCCTCGGTCAACATGGCCAGCAGGTAAGTAGCCTTTTACATTTGTGTCCTCTGCGTTCTCCATGTCGCAGAACTCCGGAAAGAGCGCAAGGGAAATAGATGTCTCTGGTTCATCTGCATGCTGGAAAGGCGTGTCAAAAGGACCGCCGTGTTCTTTGTCCATTAGTGTTTGGCCCATCACCCGCGGGAGGTCAACGAAAAGTATTAAGGCGGGAAGCTGGTACTTCTTGGCCCATTCCTGAATGGCGGAAGGGACAATGTATTCTTGTCCGTGCATACTGATGAAAATCTGTTTTCTAAAGCCAGTGTTCCAGTAGCCGGATATAATGGCTCTTATCATAGCCGAGAAAACATCGTCTGGTAAAGGTACCGTGCCCGGTTGACCGATATGATGGAACGGATGCGAACCGTACCAGAGCGGCGAGGCAATCGTGCATCCGGCTTTCGCCGCTACCATTTCGGCAATCCTAGTCACGATAAAGGTATCTTCTCCCATCGGACCTGCATTGCCGTGGTTTTCTGTAGAACCGACGGGCACTAGAATAATGTCGTTAGTTTTTAGCCTTTCTTCCACATCTTTCTTGGTCATCGTATGGTAGTACATTTTAATCGGCTTTTCTAAGCAGCCTTCGTTCGGAAATTTCCAGTCGCCCATTCTTGCTTCCTCCAGTTCCGTGTTTCCCAACCTCAATCTCAATCATTGTAAAGTATTACCTTAACGTCTTTGCTTCTTCTTGACACAAGCTCGTCAAAAATCCTCGGACCTTCTTTCATCGGATACCTGCCGGTGATTATTTTCTCAACGTCCATTTTGCCCGTCTTCAGCATATCAAGGGCTTCCCGCATTTCAGTGGTATACATGTAGCTGCACTGGAAATCTATTTCTTTGCAGACAGCATGTTTGTAATCGAGGGTCTTGCATAATTCGTTTACCGAAGGGCAAGAGACAGTAGGACAAGGTAATGTGCAGAGTCGTCAGTTTAAGATGCAGGAAATCAAACGGTAGCAATACTTGGTGTTGGTCGGGGCCTGAA
>Ga0247720_100463_pt1 | contig 14648 bp, 12 predicted proteins | sample MSEWel2015_12_15_FD_189078 | JGI IMG/M metagenome (GOLD analysis project Ga0247720, IMG submission 189078) | Subsurface sediment microbial communities from gas well in West Virginia, United States - MSEEL Well Study Marcellus 3H_2015_12_15 | ecosystem: Environmental > Terrestrial > Deep...
CATCCGCAAAATGATGAAATTGCTTGTATAATTTCCTAATAAGCCTTTTACTCCCACTAAGTTCTCCCTCATCCTTATCACAACAATCTTTTTTAGGTTCTAACATCTCATAACCCAATACAATATGAGGATCAGAGCCCACAGTTGCACAGACTACTGCTTTATGATAATAATGGGTTACTCCTTGTTTATCAACGCGAGTAAGACATCTCTCACAACTCTTCTTGGTACTCTCAAATACCTCCACTCCGTCAATTGCTGCAACCTTTAGCCCATCTATTGTACCCTTCCTAAATACCTTATTCCTGAACGCGGTCTTTACTATATGCTCATGCATGCCATTCAAACTATCTATATCAAAACTACTCAACGAACGCCTAATAGTATCTATCCGAGGTAATTTCCTTCTCCTTGGTAATAATTTTTTAAATTTCTTATTCTCCAGCCAACGCTCTAGTCTATTAAAACTTTTAAGCCCACAGATAAATGCAAACAAAACTATAAATGCTATAGTCGAGGTTTCCACTTGGGGTCTTATCCTCCCGTCTTTTAACCTCTTGACTTCTTCTCCAAGATGATATATCCTGGAGAAGTAGGAGAACATTCTTTTTATATGACTTTTGATCATATTGGACCATCCTTTCTTTTTTGGATTTGTTATACAAAATTTAATTATAGAAAGGATGGTCCCATTTTTTAACCCTAAATTTTTTCCAGTAAAAATCGGAATTTACGTATTTCGAGTATTATCCTTTCCAAACCTCTAAATATCAAAGGATTACGCCTTTTTTATTTATTAATTTGCGAAACTTCTGGGAAAGAACCAATTATACACCGGCAGTGACAATCTGACTGGTCGTTTTATGTTCTTGGTATTGTTACACAAATGCTTATGGGAAGCATAACTTTTTCATATGGACGATGAAAGCTGGAAAGGAATACATATATTGTAGTCAGTATTGCATCCGTAGCGTATGTAGTTGAGCTGTGTTGGCTTATTGGAAGCTATCGCATTCCCATTATAACATAGCGACATGAACTTGTGGTTGAAACGTATTAGCCTAATGGAATTGATAAAAAACCATCATTGTATTTGATTAACGCTGCATCATCAGGTTGTATGTAAGTATGGCAAATATAAACACGCAGTACTAGCAATCAAATGGAAAGATTTGTAATAATTTTAATTATGATTTGGAGAGGAGTGAAATCCCTTGTGCGGGATTGTTGGCTGGATAGACTGGGAGAATGATTTAAGGCGACAGACCGCGATACTGAAAAATATGATGGATACCCTCGTAAATCGGGGCCCCGATGCATCTGGAATGAGGGTATCCCAGCACGTAGCTTTGGGGCACAGAAGGCTTATTGTAGTGGACCCTGAGGGTGGAGGGCAACCCATGGAACGCAAGATAGGGGATAAAAGCTTCGTCATAGTGTACAACGGAGAGCTGTACAATACGCAGGAGTTAAGGGATCAGCTCAAGGAGCGCGGATATGAGTTTCAATCCTATTCAGATACTGAGACTCTTTTAGTTTCTTATATAGAATGGGGGCCTGAATGCGTAAAGCGCTTAAATGGGATATTTGCTTTTGGCATCTGGGATGAAATGAATGAATGCCTGTTTTTAGCGCGGGACAGGTTCGGCGTTAAACCCCTTTTTTATGTAAAGAAGGATAATGCCTTATTTTTTGGTTCCGAAATAAAGGCCTTATTGGCCCATCCTGATGTACAGCCGTGCGTTGATGAAGAAGGCCTGGCTGAGATCTTTGCCTTGGGCCCGACTCGAACGCCTGGCCATGGCGTATTTCGCGGTATAAAAGAATTAAAGCCGGGCTGCTGTATGCTATATACACGGCGGGGTACTAATGTGTGGCGGTACTGGGTTTTGGAAAGCTTACCCCATACCGATGACGTTGATACCACAGCGGTCAAAGTGCGCTATCTGTTACAGGATGCTGTAGAGCGGCAGCTGATAGCAGATGTGCCGGTATGCACATTGCTGTCAGGGGGCTTGGATTCCAGTGCTTTAACGGCTTTTGCGGCAGAGTCGTATGATAAAAAAGGGATGGGACCTTTGCATACATTTTCCATTGAATATGAAGGAAACGAAAGTTTTTTTAGGCCCAACCAGTTTCAGCCGGAATCGGATGAACGGTGGGTACGGCTGGTTTCCGAGTTTTTAGGGACGTGTCATCGCACTGTCAAAGTTGACACCCGTCAGCTGGTGGATGCTTTGGCAGCGGCTGTTCGTGCCCGCGACTTGCCCGGAATGGCCGATATAGATTCTTCGCTGTATCTGCTGTTTCGAGAGGTTAAAAGGCATGCCACTGTAGCGCTGTCGGGTGAGTGTGCTGATGAAATATTTGGTGGTTATCCCTGGTTTCATAGGCAGGACCTGCTTCAAAGCGCCACTTTCCCGTGGTCCAGATCTCTGGATAAGCGGTTGTCCGTGCTCTCTGAAGAGCTGCGTTCAAGAATAGATTTTAAAGGATACGTAGCCGAACGGTATAGAAGTACACTGGCCGAGGTACCCTATCTTGACGGGGAGGATTGGCTGGAGAAGCGAAGGAGAGAAATGTTTTATCTTAACATAACGTGGTTTATGTCCCAGCTTCTGGAAAGAAAGGACAGGATGAGCATGGCCAATGGGCTTGAAGTGCGGGTGCCTTTTTGCGATCATAGATTGGTGGAATATGTATGGAACATTCCCTGGGAGATGAAGACCTGGGGACAGCGCGAAAAAGGGATCCTGCGTAAAGCGCTGGAGGGAGTACTGCCAAAACCTGTACTGAACCGGAAGAAGAATCCCTATCCTAAAACGTATAACCCATCATATACGCAAGCGGTGGTGTGTGAGCTTAACAGGATAATAAGCTGTCCTTCGTCGCCCCTTGTGCAGTTGATAGATGTTGCTGCTGTGAAGGCTTTGATTGAGCAAGTAATAAGCGGTCAGGATGATACGCCGTGGTTTGGCCAGCTTATGACGGGGCCTCAATTTTGTGCATATTTGATTCAAATCGACATGTGGCTCAGGCAATATGGCATTAACGTAGTTATCTGATATGGCTTATGGAATGCACGAAGAATATAATCCTGCCTTATATATTGAATAAAAACCGTGAATTTTACTGGTATCCTCAAAAGAAATATAATTAACACTGGAAATGCAAATGAAAATCTGTTGTTTGGAGGGTTATGTGAATGGTTAAGGCTGTTGTAGGTGCCAATTGGGGCGATGAAGGGAAAGGTAAGATTACCGATATGTTGGCGGCAGAGTCGGATATAGTGGTCAGGTTTCAGGGAGGGAGCAATGCGGGGCATACAATAATAAATAGTTACGGGAAGTTTGCTCTGCATATGCTGCCCTCGGGAGTGTTTTATCAGCATGTAACTAATGTGTTGGGACCGGGCGTTGCTCTCAACATAGAGGTGCTTATAAAAGAATTGAAAGCTTTGGAAGAGAAAGAGGTGCCACGGCCCAACATTCTCATATCTGATCGCGCTGAGGTGGTAATGCCGTGGCATATACTGCTGGACAGATATGAAGAAGAGAGGCTGGGCAGCAGGCAGTTTGGCTCTACCAAATCAGGTATTGCGCCGTTTTATTCGGACAAGTACTACAAGGTTGGAATACAGGTGTGTGACCTCTATTATCCTACCGTATTGAAGGGAAAAATAGATTCTATACTGGAAGTTAAGAATTTATGGCTCAAAACCCTTTACAATGCTCCTCCTATAGATGGGCAAAGGGTTTATAACGATTTTTTGAGGCTGGGCCAAGAGATAGAGCATATGGTATGTGATACCACTGCTTTTTTGCACAAGTCAATTAAAGAGGGCAAGAGGATTTTGCTGGAGGGGCAGCTGGGCGCGCTGAAGGACCCCGACCACGGGATTTATCCCTTCACCACATCTTCGTCTCCGTTGGCCGGCTTTGCTGCCGTGGGTGCAGGTATTCCACCTTATGAGATAAACGAAATTATAGCCGTCGTCAAGGCCTATTCCACATGTGTCGGAGCAGGTCCCTTTGTATCCGAGATATTCGGAGGAGAGGCGGCAAATCTTCGCGAGAGGGGCGGTGACGCCGGAGAATATGGGGCTACAACCGGTCGCCCTCGAAGGATGGGATGGTTTGATGCGGTTGCAACAAGGTATGGCTGCAGGGTGCAGGGTGCGACCTGTGTGGCACTGACGCTGCTGGATGTGCTGGGATATTTCGATGAGATACCTGTATGCGTTGCTTACGACGTCGAAGGAGATATCACGCAGGACTTTCCTGTTACGCCCTTGCTTTTGAAAGCTAAACCTGTATATAAGATGTTTCCTGGCTGGAGATGTGATATAAGCAAGGTCAGGAAGTACAGTGACCTTCCGGATAATGCTAAAAGATACGTGGAGTTTATAGAGGAGTTCATAGGCATTCCAATTAAGATGATATCAAATGGCCCGAAGAGGGAAGACATAATATTGAGGTAAATACCTTTGTCATATGGAGCAAGCTCTCGAGTCTTGCAGATTATTATATAGTTGGTTACACCGGTCAAGATCGCTTTCCAGGGCTGGATGAATGCGATGGCGTAATCCTGCTTGGATATCACTCTATGGCCGGAACTGCTGGCGGTATGCTTGAACATACTATGAGCTCAGCGTCTGTACAAAACTATTGGGTCAACGGCCAGAAGGTGGGGGAGATTGCCATTGATGCTGCTATCGTGGGAGAACGCGGCAAGCCTGTCATAATGGTTTCGGGGGATGACAAGGCTTGCCGTGAAGCCGAGGCGTTTTTGCCGGGAGTGGTCACTGCCGAAGTGAAAAAGGGTATCACTTGGAAAGGCGGGATGTTGTTGCCGCCAGAGAAAGCCTATGTTCTCATCAAACAAAAAACAAAAGAGGCAATTTTGAAATTGCCTCATCTGAAGCCATTCGTCTTTGAAAAGCCAATAAGATTGCGGGTTGAGCTTACAGAAAGAGGTATCCTGCCGCCACAGTATTCAAAACCGTATATGAAGATCATCGATGGCAGGACATATGAGGTTGAGGGGTCTACCATGGAAGAGGCGCTGTTTAGGCTTTAGCCCTCTAATTTTTTTATCAGCAGTTCGTTTATAAGTTGCGGGTTGGCCTTGCCTTTGGTAGCTTTCATGGCCTGCCCCACTAAGAAGCCGATTGCCTTTTTCTTACCCTTTTTGTAGTCGGCCACCGAATTGGGATTTTCCTGGATCACCTTTTCGACCACTTGCAGGAGGAGCGATTCATCGTTTAAAACCTCCAGGCCCTGCTCCTTGACTATTGTCTCGGGGTCTTTGCCGGTGTCAAACATCTCTTCAAATACCTTTTTGGCTGTAGGGCCGTTTATTACTCCCTTGTCTATCAAGGCCACCAGCTTGGCCAGATAGGCTGGCGGGAATGGAACCTGGGACACCTCAAGGTTTCTCTCATTGAGTATTCGCAGCATATCTCCCATGACCCAGTTGCTGACTGCTTTGACGTTGGTGCTTACCTTTGCTGCCTCATCGAAAAAGTCGGACAGCTCCTTTGAAGATGTTAAGACCCCTGCATCGTATTCGGGTAAACCGTACTCCGATATATACCTCTGCTTTCTGGCGTCGGGAAGCTCGGGCAGCTCATTTTTCAATCTTTCAATGAGCTCTTTTTTAATTATCAAGGGAGGCAGGTCGGGTTCGGGGAAATACCTGTAATCCTGCGCGTCTTCCTTGCTTCTCATGGGATAGCTTTCTCCCTTGGCATCATCCCAGCGCCTGGTTTCCCTGTGGATCACCCCACCGGATTTTATGACCTCGATTTGTCTGGCCACCTCGGCCTCTATAGCCCTGTATACAGCCCGGAAGGAGTTCAAATTTTTCATCTCCGTCCTCTCGCCCAGCTGTTTGGAACCTTTGGGACGAACAGAGATATTGACGTCGGCGCGGAGGGAACCTTCCTCCATCTTGCAGTCAGAAACCCCTATGAACTGCAGTATGGCTTTGAGCTTCTCAAGGTAGGCCTTTGCTTCTGCTGCCGAGGATATATCGGGTTCGCTCACTATTTCAATGAGCGGCACCCCTGTACGGTTGTAATCCACAAAGGAATAGTTGCCGTGTTCGCTGTGTACCAGCTTGCCGGCATCTTCCTCTATGTGGATTCTGTTTATGCGTATTTTCTTTTTCCCGTTTTCGGTCTCGATTTCAACGTACCCGTCCTTGCATAGCGGCAGGTCGTACTGGGATATCTGATACCCCTTTGGCAGGTCGGGGTAAAAGTAATTCTTTCGGTCCTGCTTGGTAAAAAGGGATATTGTGCAGTTTGTGGCCAGTCCGGCTTTTATTGCATATTCAACTGCCTTTCTATTTAAAACGGGCAACGTACCAGGCATGCCTAGGCAAATGGGGCAACAGTGGGTGTTTGGCTGGCCACCAAATTCGGTGGTACATGAGCAGAATATCTTTGATTTGGTGGATAGCTCAGCATGTACTTCCAATCCGATTACCGCTTCGTATTCCATCGGTTTCACCTCTATCATAGTTTTGTCCAATTTTGGTTAGAATTTAATTTTACTCGTTTAAACTGGGCCTCGCTTTATGAAAATCCGTGTTCTGCTCAAATGTATATGCAGCCCTTATGATGGTTGTCTCGTCAAATCGCTTTCCGATGATTTGAAGCCCTATGGGCAGGGACTTGCTGTCAAAACCGCACGGGATTGATATGGCAGGAAGCCCGGCGATGTTGACGGGCACCGTGAATATATCTTCCATATACATTTGAACAGGGTCGTTGATCTTTTCGCCTATCCTGTATGCTGTTGTGGGGGACACCGGTCCTATGATGATGTCGTACTTCTCAAAAGCCTTATTGAACTCACGGGTTATGATAGTTCTTGCTTTGAGGGCCTTTTTGTAGTATGCGTCATAGTATCCCGAACTCAATACATATGTGCCCAGGAGTATCCGCCGTTTTACCTCGGTGCCAAATCCTTCGCTCCTTGACCGCATGCAAAAGTCCAGCATGTCTTTGGGGTTGGCAGCCCTGTAGCCAAATTTTACGCCATCGTATCTAGCAAGGTTGGAGCTGGCTTCCGCAAGAGCTATTATGTAGTATGTAGGTACCACATATTCCATAATGGGGATTGAGATCTCTTCGCATTGCGCACCCAGGTCTGAGAACACTTTGACGGCGTTGAGCACAGCATCCCTTATATCCTTTTGTACGCTGTCATCGATAAATTCACGGGGTAGGCCTATCTTCAATCCTTTTACATCGTTTACCAGCGCTTTTGTGTAGTCGGGGTGTTGCCTTCTTGAGGAGGTTAAATCCATCGGGTCATGGCCTGCTATGGCGTTCAAAACCAGCGCACAGTCGGTTACCGTCTTGGTCAAAGGTCCGATCTGGTCAAGGGAAGACGCATAGGCTACAAGGCCGAACCTCGAAACCAGGCCGTAAGTCGGCTTTAAACCGACGCAACCGCAAAATGAGGCAGGCTGCCTTATGGAACCGCCGGTGTCCGACCCAAGAGCGTATATGGCTTCCCCTGCGGCTACTGCGGCCGCCGATCCACCGCTTGATCCGCCCGGTACCCTTTCGGTATCCCACGGGTTTTTGGTCTTTTTAAAGTGGGAGCTTTCTGTAGAGCTTCCCATGGCAAACTCGTCCATGTTCAGCTTGCCAAGCAACACTGCCCCGTTGTCGTAAAGCTTTTTAACCACATGGGCATCGTAAGGCGGTACAAAATTGCTCAGCATTTTGGAAGCGCAGGTGGTGGGTATGCCCCTGGTACATATATTGTCTTTAATGCCCATGGGTATGCCCGCCAAGGGAGAGGTTAAAGTGCCTTCGTCTATCATCTTTTGGACCTTTTCGGCCTGTTCCATGGCCTGCTTTTCAGTGACGGTTATATAGCACTCAAGCTTTGAGTCCAGGCTCTCTATTCTGTCTAGCATGTATCTCGTCAGTTCAGGTACGCTGATCTCTCTTTTGCTTATCAGGTCATGCAGCTGGCTTATGGTGTATTCATGAAGTTTCACGAACTTCCCTCCGTTCTCTTAAGCGTTGGATGTTATGTCGTTTTTTGGTAAAAGTTGTAAATAAAGCTTTTTGTTGTTATTTTTATATGCTAATTTTCTGAGACCGTATCTTGCCCGTAAAAGAGAAAAAACGGCACTAAAGGATAGACGGATTGGCTTTTGGAGCCTCGTTTTTACCATGATGCAATTCCAGAGTTATTCAACCACCCGTGGCACAGTGAAGTATTCTGAGCCTTCCTCTTCTTCGGGGTGCAGCAAATCCTCCCTATCGTATGATTTGCCGACGATGTCGTCCCGCAGAGCGCCCTCAAATACGTCTTCATCCATGACAAGGAATTCCATGGCATTTATGTTGGATGTATCCAGCTCTTTTAACTTGTCAAAGTAAGAGATAATTTTGCTTATGTCTGCCACCATGCTGTTTTTTTCGTTTTCATCAAGCTGCAGCCTTGCCAGCATTGCGATGTACTCGATTATTTCTTTTGTTATTGCCATAACAATTTACCTCCAATATCAAAAATCAACGCAAAAACATCACATATATGAGGATAAACCTTTTATTTTCCGGTTTCAAGAATTATTTTTAAAAATTTTTACGATTTTATTTTAGAAATACTTATAACATCATTTTTATTTTAGAAATACTTTAGAAATACTTTAGAAATACTTATGATAGCATTAAGTTATGCTTATGGAAGCGTGAAAGGACCTTTGTAAAGCCACGGTTGGTTTAAAGTTAAATCAGCGTTGTGTTGCAGGTTTTTGGCCGAGTTTAACGCTTTTTCTATAATCCGATGGGGATAGCGATGTGATGCTCTTGAATGTCCTTCCAAAGTGTGCCACGCTTCCAAACCCCACTCTTTGAGCGACTTCTATGATTTTCATGTCGGTGCCTTGAAGCAGCTTTTGGGCTTCCTTTACCCTTATGAGGTTTAAATATTCTACAAAATTGAAACCCGTTACCCGTTTAAAAAGCCTGCTTAGATAATACGGGCTTATATAAAATGTTTTGGAAAGCGTTGTGAGGCTTAGCTCTTGGCTGTAATGCCCGTTTATATACTGAACGATCTCCGAAATCTTCTGATGCAGAGGATCAGATGCCTCTATGGTTTCTGCCAGAGATTTTCTTTTCTGTTCCCTTAAGCGGCTGAGCAATACCAGCAGCTCAAGAAGATAGGCCTTAAGGCAGATGCTGGACCCCGGCGCCTTTGCTTGTTCCTCCTGCAGCATCTTGTTTAGCAGGTGTTCTACCATTATCTGTTCATAGGGTTCAAGCCTGATGACCGGGCTGTTCATGTCAAAGGCCTGCAGGAGCAGGGCTCTTTCCTCGGAAGACACGGCATTTAAGGCTTCGTCGGTAAAATCCACCAGCAGCCTTTCATGGTCGGGGATCGAGCTATCGATGGTCCTGTGTACCACATTCTTATATATGAGAACTATATCGCCTTTTTTTATGGCGTAAATCCTGTCCTGGATGAAATAGTTTCTCTCGCCGTTTAGCAGATAGTATATCTCATAATGTTCGTGGTAGTGCTGAACGGGCATGGTGAAGTGCCCCTGCCTCTTTGAATGGGTGACTTTTACCAAAAATGGAGTGCTCTTCACCTTGTGTGTGCTGTATCCTGTCATCTTCCCTTCATTCTCCTCCTCAATTAAATATTAACTCAAATTTGCCGATTGATAAAGCAAAATATGAAGTGTTTTTAGCGATTTAAGCAAAAAATAAGCAGAAATTATAAAAATATTGCTCTATAATAGACGCAAAAAGAGATTTAAATCCGATAGGGAGGTAGTCAAAAATGGCTAGAAGAAAGAGATATGCCATGGTAGGCATAGGCGGGAGAGCCAGGCTGTATTATGGGGCCATTGTCAGCACCTTTAAGGATACATGCGAGCTCGTCGGTTTCTGCGATATCAACAGGGTGCGCATGGACTATGCCAACAAGGTTTTGCAGGAGGAATACGGGGCAAAGCCTGTGAACACTTATACGCCGGATCAATTCGATGATATGATCAGAAATGAGAAGCCCGATGTGGTCATCGTCACCTCCATAGATCGCACTCACCATATTTACATCATTCGCGCCATGGAGCTGGGATGCGACGTAATAACCGAGAAGCCCATGACCATAGACGAGGTGAAATGCCAGGCCATCTTGGATGCCGTAAAGAAGACCGGGAGGAATTTGAGGGTCACCTTTAACTATCGCTATGCACCTCACAACACCAAGATAAAAGAGCTCATAATGAACGGGACCATCGGCGATGTGCTGTCTGTGCACTTTGAGTGGTTGCTGGATATCCACCATGGCGCCGACTATTTCAGGCGTTGGCACAGGGATAAGCGCAACAGCGGCGGGCTGCTTGTCCACAAGGCAACTCACCACTTTGACCTGGTCAATTTCTGGCTGAACACCCAGCCCAAGACGGTATTCAGCATGGGGGACCTCATGTTCTATGGCCGTGAGAATGCTGAAAAGCGTGGCATATACAAGTTCTATTACAGGGCATACGGCAGCGAACTTGCTAAGGATGACCCCTTTGCGATACACTTGGATAAGAATCCTCAGCTCAAAGCCATGTACCTGGATGCTGAGAAGGAAGATGGTTATTTGAGGGACCAGAGCGTATTCGGCGACGGTATAAGCATTGAGGATACCATGGCGGTCATGGTTCGCTACAAGAACAATGCCATCATGACCTATTCGCTGAATGCATATATGCCATGGGAGGGCTTCAGGGTGGCCTTCAACGGCAACAAAGGCCGTATACAGGCAACGGTGGTTGAAAGAACGTATATAAACGCAGGTGGCGATGTGACCGAAGAGGGTGCCGTAAGAAAGAAGAGCATCACGGTATTTCCAATGTTTGGTGCACCTTATAACGTGCCTATTGAGGAAAGCGAAGGGGGTCATGGCGGAGCGGATCCCATAATGCTCAACGATTTATTTGGTATCCCCGCTGAAGATCCTTTCAAGAGAGCGGCATCGCACATAGACGGCGCCATGTCCATATTGACGGGCATTGCGGCCAACAAGTCCATAAGGACGGGAATGCCCGTTGACATAGACGACTTGGTCAAGTTTTAATGATTTTTTCTTTAGTCTTGATAAAGATGCTGCCTTTCGGTTTAAAGAGCCAAAGCCGGAAGGCGGCATTTTCTTTTTGGACAAATAAAATTGCATTTAAAAAAGGAATTCTGGGTGTCGATGTCGTATATAAAATAATGGAAGGCGCATTTGATTTGAGAAGGTTGTGATTGAGGTGAAACCTGTTATAATCAGGACGGAAGGCGTAAGCCGCTGTTTCCCTTCTGGCAGGGAAGTGGTGTACGCCTTGAAGAACGTCAGCATTTCTATAGAAGCAGGCACTTTGACCATACTAAGAGGACGTTCAGGTTCTGGCAAAACCACCCTCATAAATCTGCTGGGAGCTCTGGATAAACCAAGTAGCGGCAAGATATACTTCAACGGCAACGAGATCACCGGTATGCCGGAATCCAAGCGGGACCTGGTACGGCAGAAGGAGATGGGGTTTGTCTTTCAATCGATAGCCCTTATTTCCATGATGTCGGCTTATGAAAATGTGGAGTTTGCTTTGAGGGTAGCGGGGTATGACCCCAAAGAGAGGAAGAAGAGGGCTGAGGAGTGCCTTGCATTTGTGGGGCTTCAAAAGAGGATGCACCACAGACCTCATGAGCTGTCTGGAGGGGAACAGCAACGCGTGGCCATCGCAAGGGCTATTGCGCATCGCCCGCGGGTGGTGTTTGCCGATGAGCCCACCGCTGAACTGGATACCCATACTGGCCTGCAGGTGGTAAAAGTTTTCAAAGACCTGGTTGAGAAGGAGGGGTTGACGGTGGTCATGACCACTCACGACCCCAGCATGGTGGAGATAGCCGACAGGGTATTTACGTTAGAGGATGGGGAGATTGTGGATGAGCGATGAAGATGTAAAGTACATGGTGGTGTGCGACAATTTAGTCAAGATCTACAAGGTGGCCGACATCGAGGTGGTGGCGCTACAGGGCCTGGACCTGGTGGTGGAAAAGGGCGAGTTTATGGCCATCATCGGGAACAGCGGCAGCGGCAAGTCCACCCTCCTTAACATACTGGGCGGGCTGGATCGCCCTTCGGCGGGTAAGGTTTTTGTTAACGGCGAGGACTTGCTGAAGCTTACAGATAAGCAATTGGTCAGGTATAAGAGGGAGACTGTGGGGTTTGTGTGGCAAAACAATGCCAGGAACTTGATACCCTATTTGACCGCGCTGGAAAACGTGGAGCTCCCAATGCTCTTGACCGGCAGGGCCAGAAGGGAACGGGCATTAGAGCTGCTTGACATGGTAGGATTGTCGCACAGGAAAAAATATAAGTTGGAGCAGCTATCGGGTGGCGAGCAGCAGCGCGTGGCCATCGCCATTGCCCTGGCCAATAACCCCAAGCTGCTTCTGGCGGATGAGCCCACCGGGGCGGTGGATACCAAGACGGCATCTCAGATACTGGACGTGTTCAGGGAAATAAACAGCGCCCTTGGCGTTACCATAATCATAGTCACTCACGACCGGCAAGTCGCCAGAAAGGTGGATAGGGTGGTGGCTATACGCGATGGCAGGACCAGCAGCGAGTTTATTCGAAAGAAGTCCTATGCTGAGGAGCTGGCTGAGCTCAGCAACGATATAGGGACTGTGGGTAGGGATACGCATGAAGAGCTGGCGGTTCTCGACAGAGTGGGACGACTTCAGCTCCCACGGGAATATCTTGAGGCCTTGGGGTTAACCGGCAAAAACAGGGTAAAGGTTGAGCTGGAAGGAGACAGGATTGTGATCATGAACCCGGATCGTTCTGTAAGTCCGGGTTAATCTATCAGGGGTTGACTGCAGAAATGCCCTGGATGATGCATTTTTGCAAAATCCAGGGCATTTTATTTTACACAAAAAGTTCTTCAGCTATTATTAATCGCTATAAAATTTTTGTATGACCTGCAACCGAATTCGCCTGTATTTGTTCGGGAAACCGGGTTTTGCGCATTCACACCGGCAGCCCAGGACAAACATCCAAACACCATTGCGGGCATCATGCCGTATATGGATTCCGGCGCAATTATTTTATATTTTATAGGCGTCGACGTATTTTCTGAGCTCCAGAGACAGCTCGCTTAAGGTTTTTGAGTACGATGCGATTTGCTCTATCACGCTCCTCTGCTCGGTGGTGCTGGCCGCCACTTGCTGGCTGGCGGCGGCAGCCTGCTGGGAAACTGCCGAGATATTCTGGATGGCTTCAATCACCTTGTCCTTATCTTCTTCTATGGCCGCTATGGATTGACTTATATTGTTTATGCGGCTTATTATGTTTTCAATGCCCTTCGCAATGGCGTAAAATGCTTCATATGTATTGTCCACCGCTTTTACCTGGTTTTCCATGATGGTCCTTACCGAATCTATTATAACCGACGCTTTATCAGCTTCTTCTATGATGTTTGTCATTATCTCCTCCACCTGTTCAGTGGCTTTTTTGGTGGCGTCGGCCAGCTTTCTGACCTCGTCGGCAACAACCGCAAACCCCCGGCCGGCTTCACCTGCCCTTGCCGCTTCTATGGCCGCATTGAGGGCCAGCAGGTTGGTCTGCTCCGCTATGCTGTTGATGGTATTGACGAATTCGCCTATGCTCTTGGATTTTTCGGCCGACGAATTGATGAACTCCAGCACTTTGGCGGCGGCCGTCTGGCTTTGCTCGTTGGAGTCGCGCAGGGTTTTGACCGCTTCAAGCCCCTGTTCATTCAATGCGCGCATATTGTTGGAGTCTTCCACCACTTTATTGGTATTTTCATATACCACTTGGATCTGCTCTGATAGCCTGGTTATCAGGCTTACCCCTCTTTCGGCCTCTGCGGCCTGTTCGGATGCCCCGTGGGCTATCTCGTTCATGGATGCCGATATGTCATCGATGGCCTGATTAACCCTGGTGGTATTGCTGTTTAAAAGCTCGGCTGCGTCCACCAACCGTTTGGTGATGTTTTTCAATGAGGACATTATGGATTTGAGGTCGGTTATCATGTTGTTGAAATTGACTGATACTGTCTGCAGGTCTTCAAACTCCGAAACGTCTACCGTGTAGGACAGGTCCCTATTTTTTATGCGGTCCATTATGTAGGCTATGGATTCTACTTTTGAGTGTATCGCTTTCATCAGTATGTAGGCTATGAGTTCCAGTATGGCCAGCTTAAATAAGAATAGAATGATGACGGCGATTATCCCAATATCTGGTGCAATCAGTTTTTCTATTACAGCTGATATTACTGCAAGTATGGCTGCAAATACGAATGGTTGCTTTACGGCAAATTTCATAATTTTTTGTTTTAACCGTTCCAGGATTTCCATATGCATCCTCCTTTTTGCTGTATTTTTCGACTTGTTTCTTATTATATCACAATATACAAATTGGCAAAATAAAACTTTTTTCCCTTTTTTAATTTGTGAATTGCTGCGCAACGAGTTACTCGCAACAGCGCTGAGGAGTAAAAATTTTTCGGGCTAATTGTAGGATAAAATACGCCAATCTCTTTCAAAAAAGTGCTAAATATGGTATAATAATACTATAAAAAGTCAGCAAAATAGCACTTTTGGGAGG
>Ga0247720_100464_pt1 | contig 14634 bp, 14 predicted proteins | sample MSEWel2015_12_15_FD_189078 | JGI IMG/M metagenome (GOLD analysis project Ga0247720, IMG submission 189078) | Subsurface sediment microbial communities from gas well in West Virginia, United States - MSEEL Well Study Marcellus 3H_2015_12_15 | ecosystem: Environmental > Terrestrial > Deep...
TTTCCCATAGCGCTTCCCGTTCGGCTTTGGTCATAAGAAAAAATCCTCCTCATCGAGCTTTTATCTGAGGAAGATTATCCCTTAAACTTGGGTATTATGCCAAGGTGGGTTGTATTTGACGCTTACGATCAAATTGAGCCAGTCAGATATTAGTTCGGCAGTTGCAAGTAGAGAATGGTTCCTGGAGCGCATCAAAAATGAGATCGCAAGGCGTACTGACGAGCCGGTGCTTTATGGGCCTGAGCCGTTTGTCCGGTTTGGCAGCTATTTTAAAAGAACCAAGGTTGCCGCTGTAGATGAATTTGATATCCTGGTGGTGCTTGACTGTAATAACGGGCGTTTTGTTAGCGGCGGGGTGGAAATAGGAAAGGGTCTCGGCTCAGTGTCACCCAACCCAAGATACTATGATAAATATATGAAATCGGATGGGTCAGGGGTAAGTCCTGCTAAGATGCTCAACTGGCTCAAGGGCGTTGTTCAAACAGTTGTAAGCGGCTTCGGGGGAGAAGCCCCGGAGCGCAATGGGCAAGCGGTTACGGCAATAATCAAGAGTAAAGACCTTAAGATAGATTTGGTGCCGGCCGGTATCTTTCAAAGCTCCAACGGCAGGATTTTTTACGATATTCCTAAAGGAGATGCGAATAACAGCTGGATTTTAACTGCCCCCAGAGAAGATATTGATCTTCTCAATTCTGTAGCAAAGAATAAAGAGTATTTTCGCGACGTAATTCGTTTATGTAAGTATATCCGTACAGCCTACAACTTCAAAGTTTCTTCGTTCGCTATTGAGACTGCCATCGTCCAATATGGCAAGTCGAATAACTGGTTTTCGTCATTGGCCTTGAATGTTTATGAAACTTTGTCTCATCTGGCTTCGGTATTTCGATCCGGTGTTATTAATGACCCCCTTGATTTTATCGATAATAACTTAATTGAAGGAATTGAAAGCCTCGACTGGTATGCTGATCGTATAGACAAAATCGTAACAGATCTAAAAGCTCTTGAGAAAGAGCCTGACCAAAAAAAGGTGCGCCAAAAAGTCGATAGGATATTTAAGAACATATAGTGCCGACACTGGTTAATGGAATTATGGTTAATCCCCGGAGCCCGGGCTGAAGTACAGAGGATTGATCCTGCAAAGCATGGGAAATAGTCGCATTTTTAGCACCCTGGGGGGTGCTTTTGTGTGTGCGCCCGGCATGAGCATTAACTTGGTGGTGAAAGTCCACTGCAGGCGAGGCAGCACGAGTCTGCTAGCCAAAGGCAAGGGTGTCCATCGTGAGGTGGAATCGGATCGGTGCGCCGGCGGCAAAACCACGGCCCGATGAACAAGAACCCCATAAGAGGCTAGACCGTTCGGATGAGCTGGCGAAACACAGCGAAATCCCAGGCTGCCAAGGGACGGTAGAGTAAATGGGGCAGGCGCGGGATGAAGAGAGGCCTGTCGGATAAGCCAGGCAAAGCTGGTAACCCGTGTCGAGAGGCACGGCTGAGCCGGCAGGAGTCAGCAGAGGGCATAGTACCCTGGGGGTCATGAACTCCAGGGGAAGGCCCGAACATCAAGTCAGAGGTGAGACCGGTGCGTTCGCGAGGAGGGCGAAGACAGCAGAAAACCCCGGAAGGGGCCTGCCCGCGGGAGGAAGTGGTGAAGCCACGGGGGACCGCGGGAGGGCCGAGTCCTTCTCCGGCACAAAGCGGGATGGCACCTCGCGGAGACCAGACGCTATCAGAGTCTTCGTCAAGCTTGGTGAACCGCCGGATGCGGACCCGCATGTCCGGTGGTGTGAGAGGACGGGGGCTAGCCGCCCCCTCCTACTCGATTTACCGCCCAATTGCCGCAAATTAATTACCTGCCGCCGCCTGTTACCGCCCGAGCAACTTATCAAGCCTATTCAGGTCACGGCATACGTCTATAACGATAGTCCAGCTCTTGTCGCTGTTCTTTCCAGGTAGCCGGGCATGGGAGTACCTCTAAGAGTTTTACATAAATAGTCGTCAGCCCCCGTTTAATTGGGGGCTAATTGAAAAATATATTTAAATTGTGGGTATAGTTTCTGTGCGATTACTTTATTTTTCTTATAGTCAATTATTACAAAGCCCGTAATCCTTTCATCTGTAACAGAACGTTTAATTATTATTCCTGGGTACTCTTCATCATCATAGGATGGAGCATACGGAGGGAAAAATATGTGTAAGACATCGTGTTCGTCGTCATACTTATGTTGATATGTACTTATTTTTGTTATGTTTTGCGTCATATACAATCCCTCCTTCTCCGAAAATAGACTCCTTGGAAAGGTTTCTCTTGATTATCCAGGTAACTACCTCTTGGGGCTGCCTGTCTGTATCAACTATTACCACCAGTGCCTGTATATGATTTAATTCCGGCAATCCAATTAGGTCTATGTACCGATGGCGCTTGTTCTGTTCATAGTCTCTATCGCGATATATGTAACGGGGGTTTTCTATAGTTTCTCTTACGTTTTTCTCTATTTTTATCATATGTTCAATTTGTTTTTGTGTCCTGTTATCTGACATGATGTGCTTTTCGAATGTTGATTCTTTTAAGACAACCCTATTTCCCAGGGGGTCACATACCTCCCAACGATACTCAGACATAAAATGCCCCCTTAAAAAAATATTATTCCCTTTGCTCTTTAATTGCAATCAGATTATTATTGAAGTAATTGGTGACTTTTTCCTTTTCATTTTCCAAAATATGGTTAAATAGTTTAACAATCTAGCTTGCGACGTAAAACCGTCTGCTAGTTGTCCAACAGCTGATGAACGGGAATGGATATTCCCTTTTTGTATTCCTTTTACCTTATTCTTTTTACCTTCTGGCCTGCATAAAGTTATTAATATTTTTTATCAATCCGCAGACAAATCTTGACACCAATATAATAATATAGCTAAATTTATAGATAAAATTGCCAGTTAATGAAAAGAGATGAGGTCGTGTAATTATGAAAGAATTTTTACACCGGGAAATTATGGAGCGCCTGCCCTGTGCCTACGCCTACCACAGGGTAATTTATGATGATGGGGGCTCCCCCGAGGACTACATTTTCCTTGATGTTAACTCTGCCTTTGAAGAAATGACCGGGTTCAAGAAAGAAGATATCCTGGGGAAAAGGGCAACGGAAGTCCTGCCCGGGCTGAGGGAAGGCAATTTCGACTGGGTGGACTTTTACGGCCGTTTGACCCGCAGCGGCAGGGAAGAGGAATTCGTGCAGTATGCAGATGCGGGCTGGAAAGAGGACCGGGCGCCATAAGGCGCCCGGCCGGGGTTTATTGGGCCTGATAGGGGAAGAAGCCCCTGCCGAAGAACAGCAGAATCAGGATCAGGAAGAGAATAAAGGAGAACTGGCCATAGTAGTAGCCGGGATCGGGAGCCATACGGTTGCCTCCTTTCTATATTTTGGTATAGCTGGTTTTTAATAATAGGGTATGAAAAAATCCGGTAAAAGGTGAGGGGATAATAAAAGGAAAAGGGGATCCTGATAGACCCTGATCATGATATAATATAGTAGGGTTACTTATAGAAAAGATAAGCTCCGGAGAACCCGGGGGCCGGGCTGCCCCTGCGGAGCGAGGATGAGGTGGTGGGGGTCCTTGAATTCTCTGGAGGAGTTTCACTTTTACCTTTACGTTCCGGAAGGCGCAGGGGAGATGGGTTCTTATTTTGCCAGCCGTTTACCGGGAGTGGGAAAGGTGCCGTGGTTTATTTGTGAAACCTTTTCCTGCCTGTTTGACGACCTGGGGGAAATGAATCCGGGTTATTCCGGTTTTAAGAAGATGGCGCAGCATTTTGTCCTCTCCATGTTTGACCGGGAGGGTCAGCCGGTGGGATTCTGTTCGTTTATCCCGGAACGGCTGGACCTGGTGCAAATCGATATCATACTGATTAAAAAAGATCTGCGGGGAAGGGGATTGGGCAGGATTTTGCTGGGTTACCTGGAGCAGGCCTTGCAGCATGGTGCGGTGCTGTATGTCAGGCAGGTAACCGGTACGGGGAGAAAGTTTTTCACCCGCTGCGGGTTTTCCCGGGATGTGCAGTTGTTTAAAGTTTTGAAGCCCGGGAACCGCCTGTACAATGCCGGGCCTGGCCGGGTGCCGGCGGCGGGGGCATGCGTATAAGATTTTAAAAGCGGGGCATTACTGGATCAGGGATGGTCACTGCGGAAAGGCAACATAAAGTTATAAATTTCCTTTAACATCGCCTTGACTTTTGAAAATGGCCCTGTTATAATATCAAATGCTGGCGGGCAGGGTTGAACCCTGCACGGCAGTATGTGGTGGATGTAGCTCAGTTGGTTAGAGCACCAGGTTGTGGCCCTGGGGGTCGTGGGTTCGAGTCCCATCTTCCACCCCACGCTGGGGCGTAGCCAAGCGGTAAGGCAGCGGGCTTTGGACCCGCCATTCGTTGGTTCGAATCCAGCCGCCCCAGCCAACATGATAACCATAGTTGGTCGCTGCTGCCACTTTTTAAGGCCGGCGACCAACTATAATTTTATATTTGGGTAAATTTTATGGGCCATTAGCTCAGCTGGTAGAGCACCTGACTTTTAATCAGGGTGTCGGAGGTTCGAGTCCTCCATGGCTCACCAACGCGGGCGTGGCGGAATGGCAGACGCGCCGGACTTAGGATCCGGTGGGGCAACCCGTGTGGGTTCAACTCCCACCGCCCGCACCAAAAAGAGAAAAATCAAGGGCCTGCGTTCCTGGGATCAAATACCACCGGCTACGGGAAAAGTCCGGTGGTATTAAAAAGGTACGCAAGCCACACCGCATTCAGCCTCCTTCGGTTACCCGTTACGTAAAAACCTGGGTAGCGAAGGAGGTTTGCTTTTTATGGCGAAGGGAAAAGTTTTAATTGTTAGCTTCTTGAAATCGCGGTTTGGGCGTACCCGAATAATTCTTTGCCATTCCCGCCGTTTTCCGGGTAAACCGCCAGGCCAAAGCGCCACCCTTTTTCAGCCACCCATTCCTGCAGCTTTTTTATTACTGTGGCTGCTCCTTCCTTATCTGTTAAAGGAAGTACCAGCGCCAGGAGGTTATCATCAAGCATCAGTACCTCGTCAATTTCACGCAGCTTTTTCTGCAGAATCCTCTTTACACTTGCTGTGTTAAACCTGCCGGCCGCTGTTCTCTGCGCCAGTACCAGGGAAAATTTTGAATTTCCTCTCTTGGCGCGGTTAATTTCTAATCTAAGCAACCTTTCTAAAATTTCGCGGGGGTCTTCGCTGCGTCCAATAAGCCTTTCTACCCGCTGCAGTAATTGTTCGGAGCTGAAAGGCTTGCAAAGGTATTCGATGGCGCCCACCTGGATGGCCTGCTTAACCGTGGATATCTTTGCTTCAACAGTCAAAATCATCACCGGAACGTAACGGTAATGCGGGATGGCCTTTATTTTTTCTATAGTGGTCAGGCCATCGATACCGGGCAGGTTAATGTCTATAATAACAAGATCAAATGGATCGAGCCTTTCCCTTATTTTGACCAGAGCTTCTTCCCCGCTGGCCGCTTCTGCTACTTCATAACCGTTGTTTTCTAAAAGCCTTCTGGAATAAAACCTGGTTAATGTAGAGTCTTCCACCAGAAGTATTGATCCTTTGCTACGGCTCAAAAACCCCACCCCGTCTCACTCCTGTAAGTCCAGATTAGATAACAGGGCCTTTTTTCTACATCAAAACAAAAAATTCCTGCATTAGAAAATATAGATCCTGTCCTCCCGGGCTTGTCCCGGAGGAGGTTCACATTTTACGGCGAAAGATTACAAAGGCAGGTGACAACCATGAGCCTCTTAAATAAATTTGATCATCTGAAGAAAATCCTGGAGAATCTGGATGGTTGTCTGGTGGCCTTTTCCGGAGGGGTGGACAGCACTTTACTGCTTAAAGTGGCCCGCATGGTATTGGGGGAGGAAAAAATCCTGGCGGTTACGGCTACCTCGGAAATTTATCCTGCGGGTGAGGTGGAAGAGGCGAAAGAGCTGGCCCGTTTAATCGGGGTAAGGCATCTTGCTGTTAATGTAAGGGGCCTGGACAACCCGGTGCTGGCCGCCAATCCCCCGGATCGCTGCTACCACTGCAAGAAGGAAATTTACGCCCGGCTGTGGGAAGTGGCCCGTACCCACGGCCTCAATTGCGTGCTGGACGGCGCCAATGCCGGGGATGCGGGCGACTACCGGCCGGGTCTTAAGGCCGCCCGGGAGCTGCGGGTCCGCAGCCCCCTGATGGAAGCGGGTTTGACCAAGCAGGAGATCCGCGCCCTGTCCGGCCGGCTGGGCCTGCCCACTGCCGGTAAGCCGGCTTCCCCCTGCCTGGCCACCAGGTTCCCCTACGGCACTCCCATCACCCGCCAGGGGCTGGCGCGGGTGGCCGAAGGGGAGAATTTTTTGCGGCAGCTGGGCATACCGGAGCTGCGGCTCAGGGATCACGGCAACCTGGCCCGCATAGAGGTGCCGGGGGATTATTTCCCTCTCGTTATCCGGCATTCCGGCAGGGTTGTTGAGAAACTGAAGCAGCTGGGTTATACCTATGTGACGCTGGATATACAGGGCTTCCGGAGCGGGAGCATGAATGAGGCCTTAAACCTGTGAATCTTCCCGGCAGGTGGGCCAGCCCCGGGAATGGTCCGCCATTGGGGATTCCGCTCTGGAAGCGCTGCTCTGGATGAGCCGGTAGAACTTTTCACTTATTTCTTCCAGGGGCTCGCTATTTTTAAGCGCCTCCAGCCACTTCCGGGGGATGGCCTCGAAACCGTAATATGTTCCGGCGAGGCCCCCGGTGACTGTTCCGGCCGTATCCGTGTCGTCACCCCGGTTGACTGCCGCGATGAGGGCGTCTTCAAAACTTTCGGTGTGCAGGAAACACTGCAGCGCTGCGGCCAGGGTATCCAGGGCGCTGCCGTGGGGGGTGACCTCCGGGGCGCCTTCCTGGATGTGGCGGATGATGTACCAGAAAAACTTGCTGGGCTGGATGTTCAATTCACGGCAGTGCTTGTCCGCCAGCTGGAGAGCCCGGGTTATCGCTTCCCGTTTGCTTAAACTCCTGCAGGACCCCAGCAGGTAGATCAGGAAGTTGTAGAAGAGGCAGCAGGTGGCTCCCTCCTGGCTGTAGTGGGTCATATAGGCAATCTGGACCGACCACCTGGCCATGGCCGGAAGATTGCCCCAGTAGCCGAAGGTCACCGGCAGGGTGCGCATCAGGCCGCCATTGGAGTCGAGCTTATTTAAGGTTTTGGCGGTCAGGCGGGAGGCTTCATACCAGTTGCCCGTCAGCAGGAAGTTGCGCAGGGACATTAAGGTGGTGTTGCCGATATCCCGGGGCCCGGACTGGTACCAGCGGATGAAGTGGCGGCCTGTTTCTTCAATGGGGGAAATGGGATTGGCCAGGATGCCCCGGGCTACCGCCAGGGTCATCTGGGTATCGTCGGTATATTCCCCGGGTTCCAGGTTCAGCCAGCCCCCGCCGACCATGTCCTTCAGGACGCCGTACTTTTCCCGGATTTCCCCGGCGCTCATGAATTCCGCCGGGCCGCCCAGGGCGTCTCCCACCGCGGCGCCGTAAAAGGCACCCTTAATAATGTTTTTCACCATGGTCACCTCCGTAAAGATAACGGTAGACCTGGTAGTTCCAGAGCACCTTGCGGATAAAATCCCTGGTTTCGGCAAAGGGGATCTGGTCCAGCTTGCTTTTTTCACCCGTCCAGCGCTGCTGTTCCAGCCACTTTTGCACGTTGCCCAGCCCGCCGTTGTAGGCGGCCAGGACCAGGATGGGATCGTTATTGAAAGTCCGGTGCAGGTGGGCAAGATACCAGGTGCCGATATGAATGTTGAATTCCGGGTCGAACAGCAGGTCCCGGTGGTAGTGGCTCAGGCCCAATTCCCGGGCCGCCCAGCTTCCCGTTTCCGGCATTATCTGCATCAATCCCCGGGCGCCCCGGTGGGAGGTAGCCCGGGAATTGAAGTTGCTTTCCGTTTTGATCACCGCTGCCACCAGAAAGGGGTCGACCCCATAGCTGGAAGCATATTTGAAAATCGTTTCCCGGTAAGGGAAAGGATAAATAAGCCGCCCCAGATGATCAAGGTTCAGGATGATCAGCAGTATGAAAACGAAAAAAAACAAGCGCACCTTAAAGCTTTTATCTTTTTTTATCTTGAGGTGCCAGGACAAATATCCATCACTCCAGATTGCAGCTTGCAGGCGGAGAAAGTGCGCTGATTTTTCTTTGGCCCGCTATAAAAGCAATTCGCTCAACAGGGCCGGGTTCCTGCAGGCTTTGCTGCATTAATACAGCTTGAACAGCCCCAGCAGGATCAGTATACAGCCGGGCAGAGCGGAAAAATGGCGGCCCAGGGCGGTGGCCCCGAACGTGCGGCCGGCCAGCAGGCCTGCGTAGGTGGTAATTACATGCCCGGCCCCCACCAGAAAGGCGGTGAGCATCAGGTCGAAGCCAAGCATGGAGAAGGCAAAGCCGGCACCGAAGGCGTCCATAGCCAGGGCCAGACCCAGCAGGATGGCTTCCCCGGCGGAGATTACGCCCGAGCGGTCCAGGTCGGCCCGGTGGGGTTCCCGCAGTACCTGGACCATAACCCCCAGGGTGCGGATCCTGATCTGGACCAGGGGCCGGGGTTCCTCTTCCCGTGCGGGTTCCACTTCGTTATTTCCTTCTCTCATGGCCTGAAACAGTACCCAGAGCCCGATGAGGATTAAGATAATCCCACCCAGATGCCGGGCGAAGCTTATGGAGATGGCCCTGGCTACCAGGTTCCCGGCAATCATGGAAAGGCTGATGGCCGCAACCGACATCAGGCTGATGATCAGCACAGAAGAAAAGGGCAGCCGGATACCCCTTACACCATAGGCTACCCCGGCTGCGAAGGCGTCCATGTTCAGGGCAAGGGCAAAGATGAGGATGGTAAATAACTCCACTGACCGCTCCCTCCCAGGTGGTTTTTGGGGTCTCCTAACCATTTGTATGGGGGGAACGGTCGAATGGTGATTTGTTAGAGCCCTGGTTACTTCTGGCATTCGGGGCAGAAGTATGTGCTGCGGCCGCCCAGGCGCAGGCGCGCGACGGCCAGGCCGCACCGGGGGCAGGGCTGCCCGCTTTTGCCGTATACCCGCAATTTTTCCTGGAAACTGCCCGCCTGCCCCGTGCCGTCCACGTAATCCCTCACGCTGGTACCCCGGCTGGCAATCCCTTCTTCCAGGACCTCCCGGATGGCCCGGAAGAGGGCTTCCGCTTCAGCCGTGGTGAGGGTGTTTGCCTGCCGGGCGGGGTGCAGTCCCGCCCGGTGGAGGGCTTCATCGGCGTAGATGTTGCCCAGGCCGGAAATGAATGTCTGGTTCAGCAGGAGGGGTTTCAGGCGGGTGCGCCGCTTTTTCAGTTCCTTTTTGAGAAAATCCACCGTAAATTCCCCGCTTAAGGGTTCCACCCCCAGATCTTTCAACCCCCTGACGGCCTGCAGTTTTTCTGCCGGCACCAGCCAGAAGCGGCCAAACTGGCGTGTATCGGTGTAGCGCAGCTGGTGGGCGTTGCTCAGGTAGAAGATCAGGTGGGTGTGCTTGGGCCTGGGTGCACCCGGGGCGGTGTAAACCAGCTGCCCCGTCATGCGCAGGTGAACCACCAGCACCAGCCCCCGGGAAAGGGAGAGCAGGAGGTACTTGCCCCGGCGGCCCACATCCAGGATCTTTTTACCCACCACCAGGCGGCAGAATTCCTCCGGTGAGGGCGTTTGAATGATCTTGGGGAGGAGGATATCTGCGCCGCGTATGGTAAGGTCGGTTAATCGCTCCTTCAGGGTGCGCTTGATCGTTTCCACTTCCGGTAATTCAGGCATTTGCTCCGCTCCTAAATTTTCTTTACCTCGTACCAGTTGGGCCCCAGCTTCATGTCCACCACCAGCGGGACATCCAGCACCAGGGCGTTTTCCATGTGCCTCCGGACCAGTTCGGTCACTTCCGCCATTTCTCCGGCGGGCATGTCGAATATCAGCTCATCGTGTACCTGCAGGATCATCCTGGTGGCCAGCCCCCGCTCCTTCAATTCCCGGTGAATGCGTACCATGGCCAGCTTGATGATATCGGCGGCGCTGCCCTGGATGGGCGTATTGATGGCCGTGCGCTCGCCAAACATGCGCACGCTGCGGTTGGGGCTGAAGAGATCGGGCAGGTAGCGGCGCCGGTTTAAAAGGGTGGTGACGTAACCTTTTTCCCGGGCCTCCCGGATGGTGCGCTCGATGAATGCCTTTACTCCTGCGTAGCGGGCAAAATAGCTTTCGATGTACTGACGCGCTTCCTGGCGGGAAACGTTGATATCCCGGGCCAGGCCGAAATCGCTGATGCCGTAAACAATACCGAAGTTAACCGCCTTGGCCCGGCCCCGCATGTCGGTGGTAACCTCGGTGACGGACACGCCAAAAACCTCGGCGGCCGTGCGGGTGTGGATGTCCTCCCCCCGGCGGAAGGCATCCAGCAGGTTGGGGTCCTTGGCCATGTGGGCCAGCACCCGCAGCTCGATCTGGGAGTAGTCGGCGGTAAGAATGAGGTTTCCTTCCCGGCCGGGTATGAAAACTTTCCTGATCTTGCGCCCTTCCTCCAGGCGGATGGGGATGTTCTGCAAATTGGGGTCGGAACTGGAAAGGCGGCCCGTGGCCGTCACCGTCTGGTGGAAGGTGGTGTGCACCCGGCCCGTTTCGGGATTGATCAGGGCGGCCAGGCCGTCCACATAGGTGGACTTCAATTTCATCAGCTGCCGGTATTCCAGCACCAGGGGGACGATGGGATGGGCCCCGGACAGTTCCTCCAGCACGGAAGCATCGGTGGAGTAACTGGTTTTTGTTTTTTTAATGACCGGCAACTCCAGCTTTTCAAAAAGGATGTGCCCCAGCTGGCGGGTGGAGTTGATGTTGAACTGTTCCCCCGCCAGCTGGTAGATCTGTTCCGCCAGGGAGGCGATCTTTACCTCCAGTTCCCGGGACATCTCTTCCAGGTGCTGCCTGTTAATGGCCACCCCGGTCATTTCCATATCCGCCAGGACGGCTACCAGGGGCAGCTCCACCTCGTAATACAGCCTCTCCATCTCCGCCAGGCGCAGTTTTTCGGCCAGCAGTTCCGACAGCCGCCAGATGGCATCGGCCCGGGCCGCCAGGGCTTCCTCGCCCCGGCCGGGCAGGACGATCTTTAAATGCTCCAGGGCCAGGTCGGCCAGCTCCTGGCTGGCCGCGGCGGGGTTGAGCAGGTAGGCCGCCACCATGGTGTCGAAGGCCAGGTTGTTTATGGTAAGGCCGTACCTGTGCAAAAGCCACAGGGCGCTCTTGCCGTCGTGGAGGAGCTTCTCTATGCCGGGGTCGGCCAGGATATCTCCCAGAATCTCCAGGGCCTCCTGCCCGCCGGCGGGACTCTCCGTTCCCAGATAAAAAACGGACAGCTCCGGGCTTTCACCGGGGGATTTCAGGGCCACGGCGGCTGCCGCGATACCTTCCCGGCGGGTTCCGCTGAGGGCTACGGCCACCCTGCCCGATTGCCGGCTCAGTTCCACCAGGCGGCACAGCTCTTCTTTCCCGGTCAGGTGCCGGAAGGTCACCCGGTAGGTTTCCACCTCCCTTACGGGATGCCCGCCTGTCTCCTCCTCATGCTGCCCCAGTTCCTGCCTGATGGCCCGGATCAGGGTTTTAAACTCCAGCCTGCTGAAGAGGGCCAGCAACCGGTTGTAGTCCGGTCCGGGCCAGCGGAGAGCGCCCACGTCAATCTCCAGGGGCACCTTTCGTTCTATGGTGGCCAGCTGCTTGGACAAAAGGGCCTGTTCCCGGTAGGGACGTATTTTATCCCGCAGGCGGGCCGGCAGTTCGTCCACACGGGAGATTATTTCTTCCAGGCTGCCATATTCCTTGAGCAGGGTCCGGGCCGTCTTCGGTCCTATTCCCGGAACACCGGGGATATTGTCCGACGTGTCGCCCACCAGCCCCTTGTAATCGGGAAACTGGGCCGGGGTGATGCCGAAGCGTTCCCACACCCGGCCCTCGGTGTATTCCTCCAGCTCACTGATCCCCTTGCGGGTAAGTAAAACCCTGGTCAGGGGCGAGACCAGCTGCAGGGAGTCCTGGTCGCCGGTGACGATGATGCTGGCTATCTTCTCCCCTTCCGCCCGGCTGACCAGCGTTCCGATTAAGTCGTCGGCCTCATAACCCTCGCATTCCAGCACGGGTATGTTCATAGCCGCCAGCACTTCCTTGATCAGGGGGAACTGGGGACGCAGTTCATCGGGGGTTGCCGGCCGGTGGGCCTTGTATTCCCCGTAATGTTCATGGCGGAAGGTGACCCTGCCCATGTCAAAACAAACGGCTACCAGGCCCGGTTGCAGTTCTTTTATCACCTTTAAGAGCATATTGGTAAAACCATAGACGGCATTGGTTACCAGTCCCTGGCTGGTGGCCAGGTGGGGTATGGCGTGAAAGGCCCGGTGGGCCAGGCTGTTGCCGTCCAGGACTAAAAGCGTGTTTTCCTGCAAAACTGTACACCTGCCTTTATAAAATTATTTCACCGTAGATATATCCAATACCTCCCTGAATTTCTGGCTCTTTTGCGGCTCCCCGGCAGGATATTCAGCCCGGCGGGGCGAATTACCATATATGGATCTTGCTTGCCATTTGAGGTGAATACCTTGCGCACCAGGCTTGTTTTTTTACTGGCGGTATTTCTTTTATTCCTGCCTGCCGGTCCAGCCGGGGCGGAAGGGGAGCTGTACCGGGAGGAAAAAGCGGTAGCGGAAGTGATGGACTACCTTTACCGCTACCATATTGCCCGCCCCGATGCCCGGCAGTTGATGCAGGGGGCCATTGACGGCCTTTTGAACAGCGTGGGCGACCCCTACACGGAGTACTTCAGCGCCGGGGAGCTGGAGGATTTCGCCCGGTCCCTGGAGGGCAGCTTTGCCGGGGTGGGCCTGGAGCTGGAGGCCTGTTTTCCTTACCCCCGGGTGTCCGGGGTGTTCCCCGATTCCCCGGCATTCCGGGCCGGGATCCGGGAAGGTGACCTGATCGTCCGGGTGGATGGGGAAGAGACTTCCGGGCTCGATCTTGCCCGGGTGGCGGAAAAAATCCGCGGGCCGGCCGGCTCCCGGTTGTGGCTGACCGTACGCCGCGGCGGCTCGGATTTTGACGTGGAGCTCACCCGGGAGGTGGTGAGCAGCCCGGTAGTGGAAGGAAGAATGCTGGCCGGGAATATCGGTTATGTGAAGGTACATGTTTTTGGTTCCCGGACGGCCGGTGAATTCGGCGCATTGATGCGGGAGTTCCAGTCCAGGGGGATCGGGGGGTTGATCCTGGACCTGCGCGGCGATCCCGGCGGTTACCTGCAGGCGGCCGTTGACCTGGCGGGATACTTTCTACCTCCCGGCCAGGTGGTGGCAATTACGGTGGACAGGAATGGTCGCGAAGAAGTGTACTCCACCGCCGGCGAGAATCCCGACCTGGACCTGCCCCTGGCGGTTCTTGTCGACGGCATGAGCGCCAGTGCGGCGGAAGTTCTGGCCGGGGCGCTGCAGGAATATCACCGGGCGGTCCTGGTGGGGGGGCGCACCTACGGCAAGGGTGTGGCCCAGGCCATTGTTCCTCTGGAGGCGGGAGGGGCGCTGAAAATAACCATTGCCCGCTTTTTAACACCCTCCGGCAGGTCCATTGACGGCCGGGGTATAGAACCCGATCGCCAGGTTTCCGTTCCTTCCCTGCAGCTGGTGGCCGCCTGCCAGGAACTCCAGCCTCACCTGCCGCGCAGTGTGACTTTCAATTTTGCGGGCGGGGTAATGGTTGACGGGGAAAGGGTGGATGCCGTGGTGTACCCCCTGGTTGCAGACGGGGAAATTTACATTCCCCTGCGCTTTACCCTGGAGGCCCTGGGATTCAACGTGCAGTGGCATCCCGATTTGAAGCAGATATCAATCCGGACCGGTAGCCGGGAGCTTATCCTGGAACCGGGTTCAAAGACCGTCTTTGCCGGGGGGAAAAATTTAAAATTGAAGAATCTTACCTGGCGGGAGGGGAATATATACCTGCCCGTTTCCCCCCTCTCCCTGCTGGGAATAAAGGTGCAGCATGACGCAGGTCAACTTAAACTGGAATTATTGCCGGATGAAGCAGGAATAATGATACCCGTGTTGAATCACTAAGAATAAACTGTAATAAAGTCTATGCGTAACCCGCGGGCCAGCTTTCTGCCGGCAAAGGGGGTGTAAAGAAAATGGGTCAACGTCTCTGTCCTTGCGGGAGCGGTAAATTGTATCGCAACTGCTGCGCTGGAAGCGATAAGGTAGTTTTCCTGGAACAGTACAGGTGGCGGCGTATCGGCCATGAGCTGCGCCGCAAGCTGGGGGAATTTGCCGACAGCCAGGATTTTGCCCGGGAGGCGCTTAAAGCTCAGGAAATATATCTGAGCTGCCTGGATCCCGAACTGGTTGACCGGGATGATGAATTCACCATGGAAAGGTGTTTTGAGTGGTTTATCTTTGATTACATTCTCCCCAGCGGGTTAACCATCATTGAAACCTTCCGGCAGAATCCCGAACTTTCGGAGAGGGAACAAATCCTGCTAGAGCACTGGGCCGCGGCGAGAATTTCCCTTTTTGAGG
>Ga0247720_100465_pt1 | contig 14587 bp, 9 predicted proteins | sample MSEWel2015_12_15_FD_189078 | JGI IMG/M metagenome (GOLD analysis project Ga0247720, IMG submission 189078) | Subsurface sediment microbial communities from gas well in West Virginia, United States - MSEEL Well Study Marcellus 3H_2015_12_15 | ecosystem: Environmental > Terrestrial > Deep subsurface...
CCACGATCCCACAATAAATACCATGAGCCATGAGAATATAAGTATGATGATGGTCCTTATGGCCGTGGCCAGCATTGAGTCAACTTTTTTAATCCCTAGTTTTGCAAGAATTGCCGTTGCTCCTGCAAATAGTGCTGAGCCAAATGCAAAGGCTATCCACATTATCTCCAACCTGCTTTCTTTTTTGGATTACGCATCTTATTTAATATTTTCAGGAATATCCTTGCAGTATATGGGTTAAGCCGAGAAGCTGCACTCCTTTTTATTTCTTTCAATTACTGCTTCTTTATCGTAATTTTGCGATAAACCCTATTTTCTATTATGGCATCATAAACATCAATCACTGTCAATATACGTGAAAGAAGAGTAATTTGTCTGCCTTTAAGCCCTTGCGGGTACCGTTTACTATCCATACCTTTCATGATGGGACAGAAGACCTTGCAATTCTATAACCAATTTCAGAATATTTTTTATTTTCTTTATTTTACTGTGTATAATGTCTATTGTTAAACCTTCCAAAGCTTCAACTCTACCGTATCAATCTAAATCCGAGCTTCTAACATCAACCCAACGCGGCCACGAGTACTCCCCTCTGTAATTCGAAGCATTATAAGTGGGATATTTATATGGATTGTATATCTTGGTACCCACGAATTTTCTATCCTGGGTATAGATAAACATCTTCTTGCTGTCCCAGAGTACGATTTCATCACGACAATCGCCTGTCAAATCAATGGCTTCAGCGCATAGATCCGGATGCCCATCATCGGGGAATACAACTACTCTCCGACCATATCCGTCTATCATTCCTCCTTTTTCCACGTTGCCATTGAGAAGTATTAAATCCTGCCCATCTCCTGTCCAATTAACCGGAGTAATCATATTTCCATTAGTTCCAGGTTCAAATGAGTACAGCATCTCACCTTTACAGCTGTAAAGATATATTATTCCTTGATTCCCCCAGTAAGTTGTAACGGCAATTTGAAGGCCTTCCAGTTCGGGTCTGAATTTTCCCGCACTAATTCGTTGTACATGACCTATCAATTCTTTCTTTATAATATTGCCTCTTAAGTCACATAAGACAAACCCTTCATCTCCACACGCGAGGGCAATTATATCTTCATCAAAATCAGGATTCAATTTTCCAATGATGATTTCATCCACGTGATCTGTATATATAGGAAGTGTCCAGATTTTATTTCCATCAGCATCTACCAGATTGTAACCTACCATCATTTCTTCTCTTTCGTCGTTATTGATATCCTTGGTATAAGGGAAATGACCTGTTATTCCATCATGATATTTCCACAGGAAATTTAATTCGTTATCATATACCCATACCCTGCTATATCTGTCTTTAATGAGTATATCAGTAGGTTTCTTCTTGCCTGAAAAATTGCATATTCTTATGCAATCAACGTTTACCCGGTCAAAAGCATACCGCCCAAATGGGACTCCTGCGTATAATGTTTCTACAGGGTCATCTGAAATTGGTGTATCAATACTCTTTTTTACTTTACCGGTGCTACCTTCTAATATCATCAATTTAAAATCCTTTGCAACGACTACTTCGTTTTTGCCATCCATATCGATATCAACAATTTGAAAAGGTAGATCTGCAGTAATAAATGCATTATTTGGATTTGGCTCACCTATTTGCCATAAAATATTACCATCCAAATCTATTGCGGTAAGACAGCTAATATTCGCATATCTATCTTTGAATACCCTTTTCTGGCACTGTGCTAAGAGAATATCATATTGTCCGTTGCCCGTCAGATCGCCGAATCTTATGCTGCGGCCAGCCCCAAAATCTTTGAGGTCTAAAACTTTCCATAATTTGGGTTGAGGATATTTTTCCCTCAATTCTTTTAATTCTTGTTCATCTTTTTGCCGCTTTATTAAAAGTTTGCTGTATGCTTCTTTAGAAGTATGTACTAAAATATTGTAAAACTGAACTGGAGCGTTGGCGAATAACGCTATTTTACCGTTTTTGAAAGTAGAATCCTTGGCATCAAAAATATGCTGCTCATCAATATATGCTTTAAAGTACCTATCCTCACAAATGACTCTTACTTTATACACCTTATCGCAATTATATTCAAAGTTCTTTGAAACCAGTTCGGTATACTCCTCGTGGTTTCTTTTTATGAGTTTGACTTTTTGCTCCTCAAAACAAAGCGCATAGAAACACCGGCTATTTTGATACCGAAATGCTAATCCGCAAAGCAAAGAAGTGTTGAGCATTCTTATTTCTACCTCTACCTGATAATCCTTCCAGTCATCACAACCTGTTACTATCATGTTCCAAACTGAAGGTCTTTGCCTGTGTAATACCTGAGATTCTATGGCTTTTCTACCATTTTCTTCAACAATCATCCACATAGGCCCTCTCATACTTGAGTCGGTGATGGGGCAGTACCAGTTGCCCTGATAGCCTTTTGGAGGATAATAATGATATTCTCCCATGGCAGAATGTTCGGGGTCATAAGGAAAATCATCCACAATGAAATCTGAAAAATCTTCTTTTTGCAATAGAATTTCTCTCACTTTATATCCTCCTTGTTGGAGTAATTTTATGTATAGTTTCCATTTTTTATTCTAGCTTGATAGAAGGAAAAGGTCAATCTATTAATTTTATAATAAAGTTTTTGATTTCAAGCAGGATTAATGATTAAAATATAGAATTATAGTTGTATAAAGTCTAAAAACATTATAACAGGTATTTTCCCTCTGTCTGTTATATTGTAAAAGGAGGGTCTGTTTTGGTTAAACGTACAAGGACCTTCTATAGAATATTCATATCATATTTGATAATATTTATATTGCCAATGATAATTCTGGGTACGGTAAATTATTTTCAAACCCTGCAGATTGTAGAGGATAAAATCAAAAAAGATAATATAGTTTCCCTTCGACAATCGTCGTATATGGTTGATTCGTTTCTTGAAAGATTATATAGATTATCCGGCGAACTTTCGCTTAATCAAAGGATTTTTGACTTTTTGTACACCAGATATACCAGTGTACCACACCTGAATTTATTGGCTAGAGAAATAATGATGGATCTAAGAGAATATACTGTGTTGAACGATTTTATTGGCGATATATTTATATATTCAAAAGCTAATAATGCTATTATTTCACCTACGGGTCTTTATACGCCTGATATATTTTACAGCAATATATATACAAATGAGTTTGATGAATATGAATACAAAAAATGGCTAAGTTCATTGGAACATTCTAATTTTAGACAGTTTATGCCTTTAACGGTAAAATCTAAATATTTTGGCAATGCAGAAAAAATATTATTTCAAGATTCATTGCCGAATTTTAGCGATAATTTAGGCTGTATTATGGTTTTTATAAATAAGGCAGAGTTTATAGATGCATTTTTGGATACGATAAAAGAATATAATGGTAGCTTTTATATTCTGGACAAAGATTTTAATATTATTGTTTTCGAGGGTTCTACGGACTATGATTACTTATTTTCATCAAAAAATTTGAGATTACCTGCCATTACAATGAAGCTTGCCTCAGGTAAGCGCGTAATTATGACTCATGTATCTTCAACATATAATAATTGGAAATTTGTCAGCGTTATACCTTATGAAGCGTATTCTAAAGAAATCGATAGGCTGAAAATATCGACTGCAGTTATTATCACCGCGTGTGTTTTTATGGGTTTTTGGATATCATTAGCGATTGCTAATAAAAGCTATAAGCCTATAAATAACATCATAAGTTTTATTAAATCCAGCTATGGCTATCAAGCTGATAACCGGGATGATTTTGAAGTTATCTCAAATATATTGGGATCTTCATATAGAGAATTAACGCTGAATAGAGAACTTTTAAAGAGCCATATCCCTATGATAAAACAGTATTATCTCGTTAAGATTTTAAAGGAAAGCCACAAAATTATGGAGATGGATAGTGGTTCTAACTCTTTTAATAGATTGTTAAATATAAACTTCGATTTCGTTATGTCAGCTGTGATGGTATTCGGAATTAAAAAAGCTGAGGAGAACGATAATGCGGATCATGCTGAAAAAGAGTTATTTAAGCTTGCTTTGCGTACAACCATTGAAGAAATGTCTGATAAACATAATGAAGTATTATACACTACTGAGTTGGAAGACGATAAGATTGCCTGTATTTACGGAGCATATAAGTCAAATATCAACAACAGTGAAATAGAAACAAATATATTGGAATTGATAATAGAAATAAAAAAACAAGTCCAAAATAGATTTGACTTTGTACTGCATGTAGGTATAGGTAATGAATATAGTGGAAGTACAAAGTTGTCACAGTCCTATGAAGAAGCAGAACAGGCCCTTAGTTACGCTTTATTAATGAATCAAAGTGTTGTATTTTATAAGAGCATATCGAAGAAAGATGATAACCTTTTCACTTTTCCTATACAGAAGGAACTGCAGTTGATAAATTATATAAAAAATGGGGAACAAGAAAAGGCACTTGGACTTGTGCAAAGCTTGTATGATGAAAATTTTAGCAATAAGCAGCTTACATACGATATGATGAAATTTTTTATATATAATTTATATTGTTCATTGATTAAAGCTATGGGTGAAGCAAGAATAGAAGATACCAGACCTCTATTTGATAGTTTAAGAGAGTTAAACAGTCAGAATGTAAATTCGAGAGGTTTATCTTTCTTTTTGTTGGATATAAAAAAGCTGATCATTTACGCTTGTAAAGCGGTTAATTATAGAAAAAAGAATACTTCGCTTGAATTAAAAGATAAAATTATAGAATACATAGAAAAGAACTTTTTGGATAATCAATTGAGCTTGGAAAAAATAGCGGAGGAGTTTAATGTCACTCCTCAATATATAAGTAGATTTTTCAAAGAGCATTTCAATGTGAATTATGTGGATTATATAAACTATAAAAGAATAGAAAAAGCAAAGGAATATTTGTTGAAGGACGAAAAGGTGAAAGAAGTAGCACTAAAGTCAGGATTTGGAAGTGTTGGAACTTTTATTAACGTTTTTAAGAAATATACGGGTTTTACTCCTGGGGAATATAAAAAAAAGAATGAGTAGTTTAAATTTTTGTAATGTTTAAAAATTAATAATGGCGATAGTTTAAAAAAATGAAATAAAGTAAAATCTAATAATTTACCTGCCTTTTGTTCATTACTATAATTGGTAATGCAAAGCTTTGCAAAACTAAATCCACATCTGGCGCCAGTATGCACATCACGTTTTAACTTTCCAAACTAAACCTTTAACAAAAAGGGGGATAAGGTATATGTCTAAGATGAGAATTTTATCAGTAATTTTGGTTTTGGTATTGTGCTTCATACTGTTTGCAGGTTGCGGCTCAAGAGAAGCTGACACTGGTTCTGACACTACTACTGAGCCGAAAGATTCAACTTCTACTGATACTGAACAAAGTAAAGACCAACAATCTCAACAAGAAGATTCGGAGGATTCAGGAGATGCAGAATCTGTTTATCCGATTAAGGGAGATTATAAGTTGACCTATTGGGTTGAATTGGCAGCAAATGTTACGGCTTATTGTACTAATTTCAGCGAACTTCCCTGGAGACAGGAATTAGAAAAAAGGACAGGGGTAAAAGTGGAATATATACATCCGCCTGTGGGGCAGGCAGAAGAAGGCCTGAATGTCTTGCTTGCTTCTGGCGAGTATCCCGATATAATGGTATACCAATGGCCTAGCTATCCCGGTGGGGTGATGAAGCTTTATAATGATGGTGTGATTATAGAACTTACAGAGCTTATAGAAAAATATGCGCCGAATCTTTCAGCTTACTATGAGGCTAATCCAGAGGTTGCACGACAGGTAAAAAGCGATGACGGTAAATTCTATCTGGTTCCTTTTATTAGAGGCCATAAAGAGTTAAGACATACGAGTGGCCCTGTGTTGAGAGCTGATTGGCTCAAAGCCAATGGACATGATGTTCCCATAACCATAGCTGATTGGGAGAAGGTGTTGACAGCGTTTAAAGAGAATCAAGGCTGTGAAGCTCCATTTACTGGGAATTTAGATCAAATACGAATGACTTTTGTAAATGCCTTTGGCATTGACAGAACGTTTTATCCAGACAATAAGGTCGTTAAATTTGGCCCCGCTGAAGATGGTTTCAAGGAATTCTTGACAACTATGGCAGACTGGTACAAGAAGGGGCTTATTGATCAGAACTTTTCTACAGTTGATAGGACCATTCAGGATTCCAAGATGACTACTGGAAGAGCAGGAGCTACTAGGGCTGCAGGCGGAGGACAGATGGGACCTTACATTAATACCGCAAGGAAAGAAAATCCAGAATACGATTTAGTTGCTGCACCTTATCCAGTTAAAAATCCAGGTGAAAAGCCTAAATATATGAATTCGTTTGAATTTACGTCCAATGGTCACGCAGTAATTACAACTTCGTGTAAGCATCCCGATATAGCTATGAGATTTCTTGATTATGCATACAGTGAAGAAGGTCATATACTCTACAATTACGGTATTGAAGGTGTATCCTTTGAATATGTAAATGGTGTTCCAACATATACTGATCTCATTATGAATAATCCAGAGGGCTTGACCATAGCTCAAGCGATGTCAAAATACTGTTTGGCACCCATTAATGGGCCTTTTATACAAGATGTAAATTATATAAGGCAGTATTATACAATGCCACAGCAAAAAGACGCTCTGGTGAAGTGGTCTGATGTTGATGAGAATACTTCGGTAATGCCACCTATTACGTTTACACCGGAGGAAAGTGCTGAGGTGGCTAAGATTATGAATGAGATCAATACCTACGTAGATGAAATGACCATGAAGATCATTATGGGGACAGAGCCAGTCTCCAAAGTAGATGAGTTTCAGCAGACAATAAAGAATATGGGAATTGACAGGGCTATTGAGATTTATCAGAATGCTTTAGATAGGTATTATGCAAGATAAAGGTTAGTTTAAATTTGATTTATTCTCCACAGAATGACCTTAAAGGCCATTCTGTGGAGAATAATTTTAAAAATTTGCGGAGGGGTTATATGTACAAACTCAGTAATGAAATAAGCATGAATTTGGGGGATACCAGTAAAAAGTTGTCTTTGCCTGATAAAGTCAAAAAGGATGTCATGAGAAATAAAGAGCTATATTTATTGGCCATTCCCATAATTTTATATTATTTATTATTCCATTATTGGCCTATGTATGGAGCGATTATAGCATTTAAAAACTTTTCACCAGCAAGAGGTATTTTGAAAAGCCCGTGGGTGGGATTTGAACATTTTGAAAATTTTTTTAGTGGAGTATATTTTGGTAGAACACTTAGGAATACTTTGACTATTAGTATAACCCAACTAATAGTGGGTTTTCCGGCTCCTATTATACTTGCTCTGTTGATCAATGAGTTGAAAAATAAAGCATTTGCAAGGACTGTTCAAACAATTACTTATATGCCGCATTTTATTTCTCTAGTAGTAATATGTGGTATGATCAAGCAGTTTACCAGCGATACAGGTTTTATTACACAGTTGCTTTCATATGTAGGTTTTAGAAAACAAACTATGCTTAATAATCCGCGGTTGTTTGTACCTATATATGTAATTTCTGATATATGGCAACACGTTGGGTGGGGAAGTATAATTTATCTTGCTGCATTAACAGGAATAGACCAAGAGTTATATGATGCAGCAAAAATTGATGGTGCTGGGAGATGGAAGCAAACGTTATACGTAACTATTCCTGGACTTTTACCAACAATAACTATATTGTTTATATTAAGAACAGGCAATATTCTTAGCGTGGGAGCTGAAAAGATAATTCTTCTGTATAATCCTTCTATTTATGACACTTCCGATGTTATTTCTTCATACGTATATAGGCAGGGGCTTCTTCACTCTGATTGGAGCTACAGTGCAGCCGTAGGATTGTTTAATTCTGTTGTAAATTTTTCATTAGTAGTATTTACTAACTGGCTAAGTAGAAAAACCACTGATACAAGTTTATGGTAATTGGAGGGCTATGTAGATGGCGAATAATAAGATTAAGCCAAGTGTGGGGGAACGAATTTTTGACACTGTAAATGTTATTTTTATGATAATTATGATTATTATAACACTGTATCCTATGTTGTATGTGGTTTTTGCTTCCTTTAGCAATCCAGGGAAATTTATGATGCATTATGGACCATTGTGGCATCCTCTTGATTTTACATTGGTTTCTTATGAGGCCGTATTTAAAAACCCCAATATCTGGAATGGATATCGGAATACGCTTTTTGTAGTTGTAGTAGGAACAACTATTAATATGCTTTTAACGATTATAGGAGGATATATCCTGTCGCGAAAAAACTGGTTATTTAAAAGGCCGCTATCTTTAGGAATTGTATTTACCATGTATTTTAGTGGGGGCCTTATTCCATTTTATTTTACGGTCAGGGCTCTTAAATTGGATAATACTTTATGGGCTTTAATCATACCTACTGCAATAAATACTTACAATATGATAATAATGCGGACAGCATTTGCAGCTGTTCCGGATAGTTTGGAAGAGTCTGCAAAATTGGACGGTGCAAGTCACTTCACTATACTTTTTAAAATAATGGTGCCTTTAGTTGTACCCACTATTGCTGTTTTGATACTTTATTACGCGGTTGGCCATTGGAATTCCTGGTTTAATGCCATGATTTTCTTAACAAGGTCTAGATCAAAATATCCATTACAACTTATACTGCGCGAAATATTAATTCAGGGTTCTTTAACCGAGATGACCCTTGGGGCAGGTATGGATGATAAAGAGATGATAAGCGAAACCATTAAATATGCGGTTATAGTGGTATCCACTGTACCTATACTTTGTTTGTATCCATTCTTACAAAAATATTTTATAAAAGGGATAATGATAGGGGCTATAAAAGGGTAGGGGTGATTAATAATATTAAATTGAGAAGTCCTGCATATGGGGGGAATTTTATATTTAAAGGGGGGCTATAGGAAATGAATAGAGGGTTTAAAGCCATTACTGTGTGGCTGCTGACTCTTCTATTGGCAATTCCGTCCTTTCCCATTACAATAATTGCCGAGACTTCTCAAGAAACAAATGTTAAAGTGTTAAACATCAGTGATCTAGAGAACCAAACTCTTACTGCTACTCAGCAATTTGGGGATTTTACAGTAACGGCTACTGTTGATAAAACGGTTGTAATTGAAAACAATAGCAAAACAGCTGATGACGGTGAAAGTTTTACAAAAAGGCTAAAGCTTGGAGGCAGTGGGACTGCCGAATATCGTTCTATTCATTTCAGCACTTCTGGGGAAGCAGTTGTGACGGTATACGCCATGAGTGCTAGCAGCAGCGCCGACAGGAAACTCAATCTATACAAGCTTGACGGCACTTTAGTGGCCAGCGTGGATGCGTTAGGTTCGGCGCTTATAAAGAATACCATGCAAATAAGTGAAGCAGGAGATTACTACTTTGCTTCGCCCGACTCGGGTGTAAATGTGTATTACATCAGCGTACAGGAAGGTTTTTCTCAGCCGGTTCAAAGGCCCGATTGGGATCAAGTTGAGCCGCCGACCATAATTTCAGTCGACTTGGATGAAAACGATAAAAGCAAGATTATTGTCACCTTTGAACTTGTTGTGGGAGACGAAGGCGCTGACAAAGCTTATGTATACATAAGGGATAGCGTTCAAAATGAAGTTAACTCTATTTTGGTTGGCAAAAGCAGCGAGACAGTTAGAACAATTGTCTTTATACCTGAACGTAGCGACGTATACAGTTTTCAGGTAGTTGCAATGAGAAACGATGAGGAAACGATCAAAGAATCTAATGTAGTCACTTTTGATTTCTCGCTTCCTCTTACGCCACCGCGTGTAAGCGCATACACTGCTAAGAATAATTCATTGCTTGTGGAGTGGGATCCAGTAAAAGAAGCAGAAAGATATATAGTAGAATATAGAAAAGCCAGTGATTCTCAGTTTAAGTTGGCTTCTGACAATGTAACCGAGCTTTCTTTTACTATACCTGACTTGGAAGTTGGCCAGGAATATGTCATCAAAGTTACAGCTGTAAGGGGAGAGGATTCGGCGCCAAGCGTAATCAAGAAGGTTGTGGCTGAATATCCAGAACGTAAATGGAAGTTTATACGATTTGGGCAGTCAACCAGCGATGCAGCGAATAAATGCGAAGTGCTGGAGGACGGAAAAGTCATTAAGCTGTACTCTGCTACTTATAAGGAAGATGGAACCATTGATAAAAAAGGCGGTAAATTCACGTCTTTCTTTGATGGGATTTCATATTACTATACCGAAGTAGATCCCTATAAAGAAAATTTTGTATTTACCGCTACTTTCCATGTTGATTATTTAAATCCCAACGTAGACGGCCAAGAAGGATTTGGAATTATTATTAGAGATAGCATAGGTGAGCATGGAAATACTGAATTGTTTATGACCAATTCTGCGGCTGTGTTGGCAACAAAGCTTGAAAAGGTTTTCCCAGACGGTACCAAAGTTACCCTGAAAGATGGCCTGGGCACTCGCTTTACTTACGGTTTAACTCAAGAGCACATTGAAAAAAATACTACTGAAGGAGCAACCGCAGAATATAATGCATTCAGCTGGGAGTCTACTAACATTATTAAACAGGGAGAGAGCTATACGCTGACTTTGAAAAAGACCAATACGGGCTATCACGCTATATTAAACAATGATCCCAGCACCGAGATAATCATGTATGATAATTATTGGAAAAAGTTAACGGTATTGGATCCTGAAAAGATTTATGTAGGGCTGGCAGTGGCTAGGGGATGCAATGTAACCGTTACCAACATATCCTTTATTACATCGGATCCTGCAACCGATCCGCCTGCTGAGCCTGAACCTAGACCAGTAATCGGACCGTCCTATCGTGTTACGTCCCCGACCAAAACAGGAAATGAAAACTATAAGTTTGTATTTCTAGCAAATGCCGATGGCAATCTTACGGTGAAGGATAGTAATGGCAATATTTTGATTGATAATGCTGAGGTAAAGGCTTCGGTGGATTTTACCGAGATGTTTGAACTTAAAAAAGGCAGTAATGAATATACTGTCATCTTTACGCCTAAAGAGGGATATGTTACCCAAAAAGGGGAAGTCCTTTCATCCTATGAAACGGTAGAACAAAAGTTTACCGTGATTCATAAGACTTATGAAACTTCCAACAATACTATATTTGTAACTCCGAATGGAAGCCCTGACGGCGATGGAACTATTGAGGCCCCGCTGGATATCTATACTGCTGTAAGTTATGTAAGGCCAGGACAGACTATTATACTTGATGGCGGAGTTTATAAAATGACGTCCGGGCTAAAAATTCCGAGAGGAATTGATGGTACGGAAGAGAACAGAATTGTTATGACTTCAATGAAGGGTGAAAGAGCCATACTTGATTTTGCTGGAGCAGGCGGAGGCTTTGAACTTTGGGGGAGCTACTGGCATATTTATGGGATTGACATATGCAATACAGATGGAAATATAAAGGGTATGCAGATAGCCGGGCACCATAATATCATTGAATCGGTGAATGCGTATAACAACGGCGATACAGGAATTCAGATTAGCGGTACGTCAACAGAACCTTTTGAAAAATGGCCTTCCCATAACTTAATACTGAACTGTACTTCTTACAACAATTGTGATCCAGGGCATAATAACGCTGATGGTTTTGCTGCTAAATTAACTGTTGGAGAGGGCAACGTATTTAGAGGTTGTATTGCTTATAACAATCTGGATGATGGTTGGGACTTGTATGCCAAAGTGGATACTGGTCCAATTGGAGCAGTTGTTATTGAGAATTGCGTGGCCTACAGGAACGGAACCGTACTTGATGGTAGTGCATCCGGTGAAGGAAATGGATTTAAGCTTGGTGGAGAAGGTATTCCTGTAAGGCATGTAATTAGAAATTCTATCGCTTTTGCCAATGATGGTAATGGTATAACAAGTAATAGCAATCCGGCAATTATAGTTGAAAATACTACTTCAGCTTTTAACGGAGGAAGCAACTATGCTTTATACGGAAGGGGCACTGTTGAGCGCACTTTTGAGGCAAAGAACAATATTTCCTATAAGGGTGGCAAGCCGGATAATATTGAATTAGCAAGCTTAATGCAGGATCCCAGCAATTACTTCGATGGTCGAAATATTAACAATGAGGCTGTTGCTGATGACTGGTTTGTAAGTGTGGATATCAATATTGTTCCTGGCAGGGATGCTTCAGGATCTATTGATATGAAAGGACTGCTTGAATTAACTGAGGCCGCACCACAGGGAGTAGGAGCTGTTATTGGTCCCACTCCTGGTTCTGAAATAGATGCGGAGCCGGTTAGCGGTGTTACTGATGACGAAGGTAGTTCGGATGATGGAGGCATTTGGGATGACGAGGATACTTCGGATGATGAAGGTAGTTCAGACGATGGAAGTGCTTCGGATGACGAGGGTACCTCGGATGACGAAGGTAGTTTGGTTGATGGAAGTGATTCGGATGGCGAGGGTACCTCGGAAGATCAGCGGCAAACTGATGAGTCGGCAGATGAGGATAAGCTTGTTAAAACTGGCTCCTGGTTGGATATAAAACTGCTGCTTGCTATAGGAACCATATTATTAGCAATAGGAACTGGTTTGATATTGAGGCAGAAAAAATTTATAAATTACAATTAAATTTTTTACAATTTTCACTTCACCACAAATTTTGTAAGCGATAAAGCTTGCGTGAAGTTACGTTACCGAAAAAAGAACGAGCGGGAGCTGAATATTTTATTCAGCTCCCGCTCGTATTATTCTAAGTTTAACCTTTTTTGTAGGATGGTGTTTGTCAGCGTGAAATTTACTGTTGTCAGCACTGCAGAAAGAAGGGCAAACGTCAATAAAAACATATTTATTTCTTGCGGCGTTGGTACCCTGGCAGCAATAAGGAAACTAAAAATTGTCCTGCTAAACAAAAGAATAAACAAAGCCGATACGATTTGGTAGAAGAAATAAAGAACGCAGAACATACCGAAAGAGGCTGCAAGCTTATGCTTTTCAAACAGGTGTCCCAGGGTGATGGCAGCGTAAACCATAACTATATAAAAGGCAACCGCTAAAATAGCATAAACTGATATCACGAAAAATCCGGCAGTACCAAAATAATTTTTAAATATTTTGACCAATTCGCTCAGTTTGTCCATTAAACCCTCAATACTGGCGGTTATCAGAATGGAGCCTATGACTACCAAAAAGCTCAGGATGGTCCACATCATGGCCACAAGGAGCTTGCTTATGATGTGCTGCCATGTTTTAACGGGTAGAGTGAACATCAAATACCCCTCGTCGCCCAGAAGGTTTTTGTAAAATCTTTGGATCATGATGATTATGGTCATAGCCAATGTACCTATCATTAATGTAAAATAAGCTGCTATGCTAAGCATGCTAATGATTACTTGCAAGTTGAGGTTGCTTGAAGAAGCAATCAGGCCGAATGGATTTAAAAACCTGTTTATTAACGAAAACACCAATAAAGCTGCGTACAGCGGTAGAAAGAAACGTGCAGTTGCTTTAATTTCATATTTTAACAGCTTTTTTAACATTTGAATACCTCCCTGAATAAAGAATCTACTGATTTTCCGGTTTCCTCCCGAATCTCATCAACTGTCTTTGTCAAAACAATTCGCCCTTCCTTGATAAATATGACCTCATCGAGGATTTTCTCAATATCTGATATAAGGTGGGTAGACAAAATGATTGTTGCGTTTTCATTATAGTTGCGGAGTATGGTGTCAAGAATATAGTCTCTAGCAGCCGGGTCTACGCCACCTATGGGCTCATCCAGCAAATAAAGCTTGGCTTCACGGCTCATGACTAAGATAAGCTGGACTTTTTCTTTTGTCCCTTTTGACATTGACTTAAGCCTATCGTTTGGCTTGATGCCTAGGCTTTTTAACATATCGTAAGCTTTTTCTGCATTAAAGTCATCATAGAAATCCTTAAAAAGTCCAATGATATCGGATACCTTCATCCAGTCACTCAAATAGTTTTTTTCTGGAAGATACGACACTATTTTTTTGGTCTCAATACCGGGTCTTTTGCCTTCAATCAGTATTTCGCCGCTTGTGGGAGTTAAAAGCTGGTTGCAAAGCTTAATAAAAGTGGTTTTCCCACTGCCATTTGGCCCTAACAGCCCGACAATCCTCCCACGGGGAATGCTGAGGGTGACATTATCCAGGGTTTTTTTTGTGCCAAAGATTTTGGTTAAGTTTCTGCACTCCAAAATATTATTCATGTTTCATCTCCTCCGTTTTTATCATTGCTGATATAATGGATATAATCTCATTGTAGTCAAAGCCTAGTTCTGTCATTTTTTTAAGAAAATCCTGTACATGCTTCTCGGCCAGTCTCTTTCTTACCTGTTTAATCATATCTGTATCCTCCGTTACAAATCCGTAGTGTCAAAAATTTTTATACAAAATCAGCTTTAGTTGCTGAATATAACCGATTTTTTAGGTATATTTTTCAAATACCTCCCCAGAGTGGGTGGTGCTTAAATATAAATAATATTCCTTTAAAAC
>Ga0247720_100467_pt1 | contig 14517 bp, 13 predicted proteins | sample MSEWel2015_12_15_FD_189078 | JGI IMG/M metagenome (GOLD analysis project Ga0247720, IMG submission 189078) | Subsurface sediment microbial communities from gas well in West Virginia, United States - MSEEL Well Study Marcellus 3H_2015_12_15 | ecosystem: Environmental > Terrestrial > Deep...
GGCGTTAAGGGGGTTTAACCAGGCCGAATTGCTGGCCGGGGAACTGTGCACGGCACTGGGCTGGCCCCTGGTGCCGGTGCTGCGCAAGGTGCGGGAAACCCTGCCCCAGACCGGCCTGTCCCGCGCAAAACGTTTAAGCAATCTGTCAGGCTGCTTTGCTGTTGCCGCGGATGTTCTGCTGCCGGGGCGGGTGGTGCTCCTGGTGGATGATGTTATCACCACCGGCTCGACTGTCCGGGAATGTACCAGTACCCTTCTTGCGGCGGGTGCGGCGGGGGTCTACGTGGTCACCGTGGCTGCCCCTTTTTGTTTGCGGAATTCGACAGCGGGTCCGCCGGGGGATGCATAAATGTAACCCTGTGTGACAAAATTTTCGCTTACCAACAGTTTATCCAAATCCGAAAGGGTTATCCAGCAGGTTATTAACAGGCTTATCCACATTATCCACAGCTTTTTCATCCACAGGAGACTTTTCCACAGGCGTTTTTCGATATGGCGATCCCGGTTGGACGGTGCCGGGTGCCGTCCGTGCGCAGTATTTGTATATCGTGCTGAAAAAGATGTTGACAACAAATTTTCCCTGACTTATAATAAAGAGGCAGATACAGGGGAGTATCTAAGGGGCAGTGGCGTTTTCTAACGGAAGGTTCAGTTAGAAGGCGTTTTGTCCCATACAAACGGGTTATCCAATGGTGGAGATCAAGCAAAGGCGCTTTTTCAGAAGGTGTTTCTTCTGAAGGGCGCCTTTTTATCATACCAGCGTGAGCTCAAAGCAAGGGTGCTTTAAAGGGAGCAATGTTGCTCCATTAAAGCACCCTTTTTGCGTTTTGCAGGAAACGTCCGTCCGGTGAATTGGCGCCGTTCACCCCGGGCGATAAGATACAGGCCATCTCCGGCCGTTACAGCAGGATCCGGAGACTGCAGCGGCTGGAGATGCAAAAACCAGGGTTGGTTTGGATAGGAGGTTGGTGTAAGTGTACAGGCGAATCATGAATGGCCTTTACCTTTTACCTCTGGTATTGCTGGCCGCACCCGGTCTGGCCTGGGCCGGTGAAGCTCAAATTGATACGGGAGATACCGCATTCATACTTATCTCTGCAGCACTGGTGATGCTCATGACCCTGCCCGGGGTGGCCCTGTTTTACGGTGGTATGGTCAGGCGCAAGAATACCCTCAGCACGATCATGCAGAGCCTGTTTATCATGGCCCTGATTTCGGTGCAGTGGGTGCTCTGGGGTTACAGCCTGGCTTTTGGTCCCGACCAGGGGGGGTTAATCGGTGACCTTTCCTGGCTTGGCTTAAACGGTGTGGGTCAAGAACCCAATGCCGATTATTCGGCTACCATTCCACACCTGGCTTTTATGGCCTTCCAGATGATGTTTGCAGTCATTACGGCGGCCCTGATTACCGGGTCCTTTGCTGAGCGCATGCGTTTCCCGGCTTTTGTAGCCTTTACCCTGCTCTGGTCGACTTTCGTCTACGACCCCCTGGCCCACTGGGTATGGGGCGTTGATGGCTGGTTGCGCAACCTGGGCGCCCTGGACTTTGCCGGCGGCACGGTGGTGCACATTTCCTCCGGCGTATCCGGCCTGATCGCGGCCCTGGTGCTGGGCCGGCGCAAGGGTTACGGTTCGGAGCCGATGGTGCCCCATAACCTGCCCCTTACGGTCCTGGGAGCAGCGCTGCTTTGGTTTGGGTGGTTCGGCTTTAACGCCGGCAGCGCCCTTTCGGCCAGCGGCCTGGCGGCCAGCGCTTTTGTGGTGACCAACACGGCCGCTGCAGCGGCAGCCCTCTCCTGGGTCTTTGCCGAGTGGATCCGTCACGGCAAGCCTACCGTGCTTGGTGGCGCCAGCGGCCTGGTGGCCGGTCTGGTGGCCATCACCCCCGCTTCCGGCTTTGTCGGTCCCATTCCTGCCGTAATCATCGGCCTGGTGGCCGGCGTGGTTTGCTACCTGGCGGTGAGCGTGGTCAAGACCCGGCTGGGTTATGATGATTCACTTGACGCTTTCGGCGTGCACGGTATCGGCGGTACGTGGGGCGCGCTGGCCACCGGCCTGTTTGCTTCCAGGGCTGTTAACCCTGCCGGTGTTGACGGGCTGCTCTTTGGCAACCCCCATCAGCTGTGGATCCAGTTTATCAGCGTACTGGCCAGCTGGCTGTTTGCCGCCGTTATGACTTTCGTCATCCTCAAGGTGGTGGGATTGTTCTTCAAGTTGCGGGCCAGCGAAGATGAAGAGGTACAGGGTCTGGATATCACCCAGCATGGTGAGGATGCCTACTCAGACATGGTGCTGGGCGCACCGGTGAGCCGCATTCAAAGCTTATCGGGTTCTCATTCTACCGTGGTCACTACCAGGGAAGCCGGTGTGTAAGATAAATTAAAGCTGCTTTTTCCCGGGACATGGACTACGTGAAGTAAAGGGGGAACCTCAATGACCAAAATTGAATGCATCATCCGCCCCGGTAAGTTGGAAGACGTTAAAGATGCTTTGGGAAGATTCGGCATACATGGTATGACCGTATCGCAGGTAATCGGCTGTGGCCTGCAAAAGGGTCGCACCGAGGTTTACCGGGGTACGGAATACAGCATTAACCTGCTGCCCAAAATCAAAGTGGAAATTGTCATTGCCGATAAATTTGTAGATGAGGTGGTAAAGCTGATTACCGAAGCCGCACGTACCGGTGAAATCGGCGACGGCAAGATCTTTACCTATCCGGTGGAAAACGCCATTCGCATTCGTACCGGTGAAACCGGTGAAAGCGCCATCTGATGATTCCCTGGAAAAGGCAGATACTCCTCACAGGTGAGGTTTTCCTGGCGTTAAAACAAAGATGTTTGAGAACTGGCATTGGCGCCTCGGGTTTAAAGGATCTACCCTCCTCCCTTTAATCCCGTGGCGCCTCTTAAATTTAGTGAACAGTGAAGTTGTTGCGGGCAAAGGTGCCGGTATCCCCCCGGGGAAACGGCACCTTTTTACATTGAATAAAAGATATGGAGGGCTGATCATGACCAGAAAAATTGCCATTTACGGAAAGGGTGGTATTGGCAAATCCACCACCCAGCAAAATACCGCTGCCGCCCTTGCCCATTTCTACGGGAAAAAAGTTTTGATCCATGGCTGCGATCCCAAGGCGGACTGCACGCGGCTGATTCTTGGCGGCAAGCCGCAGGAGACGGTGATGGATACCCTGCGGGAATTCGGAGAGGACGCGGTGACCATCGACCGGGTGGTAAAGACCGGGTTCTGCGGGATCAAGTGTGTCGAGTCCGGGGGGCCGGAACCGGGTGTTGGTTGTGCCGGTAGGGGTGTGATCACGGCCATCAGTCTGATGGAAGAGCTGGGTGCTTATACGCCGGACCTGGATTTCATCTTTTTCGACGTACTGGGTGACGTTGTCTGCGGTGGTTTTGCCATGCCGGTGCGTGAAGGGAAGGCCCAGGAGATCTACATTGTGGCTTCGGGGGAAATGATGGCTCTTTATGCCGCCAATAACATCTGCCGCGGTATGGTCAAGTATGCCGAACAGAGCGGCGTCAGGCTGGGGGGTATTATCTGCAACAGCCGTAACGTGGATGGGGAGAGGGAATTGATGGAAGAGTTTTGCTCCAGAATCGGTACCCAGATGATTCACTTTATCCCGCGGGACAATATCGTCCAAAAAGCGGAATTTAACCGCCAGACGGTGACCCAGTTCGATCCGAATTGCAACCAGGCCCGGGAGTACAGGGAGCTGGCCAGAAAAATTATTGATAACGATATGTTCGTCATTCCGCAACCCATGACCATGGACGAGATGGAGAGCCTGGTGGTCAAATACGGCCTGCTGGAGTAACGGTATCCCCACTTTTTCGCCAGGCGTGATTTAGCTCCCGCTCGCTTAAATTTCGCCTCGCGGACCAAACTAGCGCTCAATTTTCGGACTCCGGCGGGGTTCCCGGCTCATTCGGCTTCCGTGCCTCAGGAGCCGGCCTCGGCCATCCAGGGCCTCGGCCCCGCCTCCGTCCTCAATTTCGCTAAGTTTGGTCTTCCGCTTGGCTCAAGTCGCTCGCTTTCGAGCTAAATCACGCTCTTAAAACTGGGGATAACTCAGGGCATATGTAACTGAAGCCTCAGAGGAATGAGGAAAAAATTGTTACACCGGGGAGGTTATAGTATGAAAATGATCAGGGCCATCGTCCGTCCCGAAAAAAGTGAGGAAGTGGTGGACGCCCTGGCTGAAGCCGGATACGTAGCCCTGACCAAAATGGATGTGGTTGGGCGGGGCAAGCAAAAGGGCATTCATGTGGGCAGCATATACTACGACGAGCTGCCCAAGGTGATGATCATGCTGGTGGTGGAGGACGGCAGGGCGGCGGAAGTGGTGGAAATAGTTACCAGAGCCGCTTACACCGGAAACTTCGGTGACGGGAAAATCTTCATCACCCCGGTGGATGAGGCCTACACCGTACGCACCGGTGCTGCGGGGCTGTAACCCGCGGGAGGTTAACGGATTCTTGCCGGAGGCCGGTAAAACGCCGCTGGCACCGGTACTCTCCGGTGGATTTTGCGCGGGGGTGAATATGCATGAAGGAAGTTATTGCCATTATCAGGCCCAATAAGATTAACGCCACTAAAGAAGCCCTGGCCGTGCTGGGTTTTCCGGGTCTGAACGCCTGCAAGGTGGTCGGGCGGGGCAAGCAGAAGGGAATCACGGGTGAAGTAACCTTTGCCGTCAACCCCGAACTGGAAAAGCAGGAGGGCGGGATGAAATACGTGCCCAAACGGATGATTTCCCTGGTGGTGGACGACCGGGACGTGTCCCTGGTCGTGGCTGCAATCATCAAAATCAACCGTACCGGCCGGATAGGAGACGGGCGCATCTTTGTCTGCCCTGTAGAAGAGGTAGTCCGGGTACGCACGGGGGAAAAAGGCCCGGCAGCCATTTGATAGCAGGACGGGTCATAAAGCGTCCGGGAATTACACGCTTAAATGAAGTGGGGACGAGGTCCGACCGGCCGGGGGGACGGTTGTCGCGAAAGACGTGAGGGGAGGAATGAAATCATGCCTGTGGTAAGAATGAAGTGCAACGAAACGATTCCCGAGCGGGATAAGCATATTTACCGCATAGAAAAGGAGAAATCCATAATTCCCGCCTGTAATATCGCCACCATTCCGGGAGATATGACCGAGCGCGGGTGAGCTTTTGCCGGTGCCCGCGGGGTCGTGGGCGGACCAATTTCCGACGTCATTCAACTGGTTCACGCGCCGGCAGGTTGCGCCTGGTACACGTGGGGTACGCGGCGGCATCTATCCGACTTTTATCCCTGGGCTACGCCCACCCGCCTGACCAATGTCGCCTTCAACCGCCGCTACTGCATGTGTACCGACATGCAGGAAAAAGATGTTGTCTTCGGGGGCATGAAAAAGCTGGAACAGGCCTGCCTGGAAGCCATCCGGCTGTTCCCCGAGGCAAAGGGATTGATCATCTTCACCACCTGCACCACGGGCCTGATCGGCGACGACGTGCAGGCGATAGCCCGGCAGGTGGAAAAGAAAACCGGCAAGCTGATCTTCACTTCCGAATCACCGGGTTGTTCCGGGGTGAGCCAGTCCAGGGGGCACCACGACTTTAACACCCAGTTTTACCGGCAGATACGGCAGTTGAGGGAGCGCCGGCCGGAGCTGAAAATGTCCGAAGAAGAGAAAACTCCCTATGACATCTGCTTGATTGGCGAGTACAACATGGACTGGGATTTAAAGATAGTCAGGCCGCTCTTTGAGAAAATCGGCGTGCGTATTGCAGCCGTTTTCAGCGGCAACGAGCGCATCGAAAACCTGGTCAAGATGCCCGATGTGAAATTAAACGTGGTGCACTGCCAGCGTTCCGCCGAGTATATCGCCCACATGATCAAAGACGGGTTTAACATTCCATTTATCCGCGTCTCGCTCTTCGGGATTAAGCAGACTGCAGAAGCGCTGCGGAAAACTGCCGCCTTCTTTGGCCTGGAGGAGCGGGCCGAAAAGGTGATTGCCGGGGAAATGAAGCGGGTGGAAAAGAGCCTGGCTTTCTACCGGGAAAAGTTAAAGGGCAAGCGGGTGGCCATTTACGTCGGCGGCCCCCGGGTATGGCACTGGATCAAGCTGATGGAGGAACTGGGGATGACCGTGGTGGCCGTCGCCTGCACCTTTGCCCACGAAGACGACTATGAAAAGATCAACGCCCGGGCGCCGGAGGGAATGCTGGTTATTGACAACCCCAACGAGTTTGAGATCGAAGAGATGCTCAAGACCGAAAAGCCGGACCTGTTTTTAACCGGGCTGAAAGAAAAATATATCGCGCGCAAGATGGGCATTCCCACGGTAAACTCCCACTCCTACGAAAAAGGTCCTTATGCCGGCTTTGTTGGTATGGTCAATTTTGCCCGGGATATCTACCAGGCTCTTTATGCACCGGTTTGGAAATACCAGTGGGGCATTGATGGTGCTCCGGCAAAAGACGAGGAGGAAGGGTCATGCAGCTAAAGGAAATTCCCGTTACAGGCATACCTTACGATCAGATAAAAATCGAAAAAGTCCCGGCGGCGCCGGAGTATTGTGAACGGCCGGCGGAGCTGATTCCCTCCGCGAACAGGGCTGTGGTGATCAATCCCAACCGCACCTGTATGCCCCTGGGAGCCATGTGGGCGGTGCTGGGAGTAAGGAAGGCGATCCCTTTTGTCCAGGGTGCCCAGGGCTGTACCACTTACGTACGGTATACGTTTAGCCGTATTTTTAAGGAACCGGCCGTTATCGCCACCGCCTCTTTCCATGAGGATGCGGCGGTTTTTGGCGGCCGGCGCAACCTGGTGGAGGGCATTCGCAACCTGGTGGTGCGTTACTGGCCGGAGCTGATTGGCGTGGTGACCACCTGTTCCAGTGAGATTATCGGCGACGATATGGTCAGCTTTATTAAAATGGCCAGGGCCAACCTGCGTAAAGAGATCGGACCTGAGAAAGCGGACCGGATCCCCATAGTGCTGGTCAACACCCCCAGCTTTGCCGGGTCCCATGTGGAAGGTTATGACCGGGCCTCCCGTGCCTTTGTGGAGACCCTGGCCACCACTAAGGGCGAACCCAACGGCAAGGTGAACATCATCCCGGGTCTATTTTACCCGGGCGACATCCGGGAAATCAAGCACCTGCTGCGCCACATGGGTGTGGAGGCGATAGTGCTCTTTGACATTTCCGATACCCTGGACGCTCCCCTGGAGCCGCCAATGTCCGTCCCCTACTATCCTCCTGGGGGTACTGCGGTGGGGGAAATCAGAGACATGGCCAATTCGCTGGCCACCTTTGCCCTGCAGCCCCACGCCGGCCAGGCCGGCGCCCGCTACCTGGAGCGCAAATACGGCGTGCGTGCCGTGGTTGGTCCACCACCGGTTGGGGTACAGGGTACCGATGCCTTTTTAAAGGCGCTGCGGGAGATAACCGGAAAACCCATCCCCAAAAGCCTCTTACAGGAAAGGGGACGGCTGGTCGATTCCCTGGCCGACACCCTGCACCACACCATGATGAAAAAGGTGGCTATCATGGGGGATCCCGATATAGTGCTCGGTGTCACCCGCTTCGTGCTGGAAATGGGGATGGAGCCGGTGGCCCTGGCCGGTGGTACGGCCAGCAAGACCTTCGTCCACGATGTGGAGGCCATCCTGGCCGAAGCGGGCTACGAAGGCGAACCGCCGCTGATCATCAATGGCGGCGACCTGTTTGAGTTTGAGGAGTACCTGAAAAAACAACCGCGCCTGGACCTGATTATCGGTAATTCCCGGGCAGTGGACATCTCCCGTGAGCTGCAGGTACCGCTGGTGCGGGTAGGTTTCCCCATCTACGACCGCTTCGGTTATCAAAAACGTCCCATTGTGGGTTACCGGGGCGGGGAAATGCTGCTTGCGGAAATTGTAAACAGCATGCTGGATTACCAGTACCCCGATGACCGTACCCAGCAGTTGTAGGGACTTTTATGGAATTCCGGGTGATAGTTGCCACGATTCACTCCTTAATGTTGTCAGGAAACGCCAGGTTTGGGTCGGGCCGGCCAGTGGGGGGCGTGAAAGCTCCCCAGGGCGCCCGGCCGGTCCCGGCTCAATTAATAAACAACACAGAGCAACGGGTGGTTTTGAGAAGAGGCCCGTTGGGCTCAAGAGGGGATGCTTTTCGATTAAGGAGAGGAAAACTATGAAAATACCCATTGATGTAATACCTGAACGGGCCGGGCACCTGGAAGTGGTGGAGATACCCGCATGTGACCGGCGTACCCTCCCCGGGGTAGTTTCCCAGCGGGCCTGCCTGCTTTACGGAGCCCGCTGGATGCTGGCAGCCATCAGGGACGCGGTTCACCTTATCCACGGGCCGGTGGGTTGTGCTTACTACAGCGGGACGGTGCGTAAAAAGAACTACAGGGTGTTTTCCACTGCCCTGGGTGAAAAGGAGATTGTCTTTGGTGCCGGGCAAAAACTGGAAGATGCCATCAGGGAAGCAGTAAGTTTGCGTTCCCGGTCTTCTGCCGTGCTGGTTTACACTACCTGCGCGGTAGGACTGATCGGTGAGGACGTGGAGGCAATCTGCAAACGGGCATCGGCCTCCCTGGGCCTGCCGGTGGTGCCGGTCAACTGTCCCGGTTTCGGCGGGGTGAGCCAGGGTAAAGGGCACGATGTCGCCGCGGCAGCCCTGCTCGAGCATTTTATCGGGCGTGGTCCGGCCGGGCCGCCCCTGGAGAACAGTGTAAACATACTTGGTGAGTTTGACGTTCAGGGGGATTTGAAGGAAATTGAGCAGTTGTTGCAGCGTCTCGGTTTAAATATTATCTGTGCCGTGTCCGGCCGGGCAACGGTAGAAAATATGGCCCGGGCTCACCGGGCCGGGCTCAATATCGTGCACTGCGGGCGTACCGGGCGCTGGCTGGCCCGGAAGATGGAGGAGCGCTTCGGCATTCCCTGGCGGAAGGTTTCCTTTTTTGGTTTGGCCGAAACCGCGGCGGCACTGCAGGCCATTGCTGCTTTCTTTAACCGCCCGCGGGAGGCGGCGTGGGTGGAAAAGGAGGCGGAAGCCTCCAGGCAGAGGGCGCTTCCTTACCTGAGACGCCTGGCAGGCAGGCGGGTGGCCCTGTTTTTTGGCGCTTCACGCATGGGTTCCATGGCCAGGGCCTTTGGCGAACTGGGCATGGAGGTGGTTTTGTGCGGCTCCCAGTTCGGCTGCCGGGAAGATTATACCGAGTCCCGCTGCTGTCTGGGCCGGGGAACGCCGATGATTGATGACGCCCACCAGCGGGAACTGGAGGAATTTTTGCACCGGTACCGGCCGGACCTGCTGGTGGGGGGCACCAGGGAAAGGTTCATGGCCCATAAGATGGGCATACCCTTCCTGGTCTTTCCCCAGGAAACAAGCCCTTACGCCGGCTTCAACGGTTTTGTGAACCTGGCCCGGGAAGTGGCGGCCCTGGTGGGAGCCCCGGTATGGCGGCTGGGTAATAACGGGTTCATGCGTGAGGAAGGCGAAGAAATGGTGGCCAGACACGTGCGGTATATGGAGAGGGGGATAAACGAGAATGAGAGATCCAGCCTGTGAGGAAATAACCAGGGAACATCCCTGCTATAATAAAGCCGCCGCCAGGTGGTTCGGGCGCGTACACCTGCCGGTGGCGCCGGACTGCAACATAAAGTGTCGTTATTGTACCCGGCTCTACGACTGCGCCAATGAAAACCGCCCCGGCGTGACCAGCCGCCTGATGACCCCGGGGGAAGCCCTGGAGTACCTGAAACGGGTAGTGGAAAGGGACGGGCGCATCCGGGTGGTAGGCGTTGCGGGTCCCGGGGAGCCCCTGGCCAATAAAGCCACTATGTATACCTTGCGGCTGGTGCATCACCGTTTTCCGGAGCTGATCAAATGTATCAGTACCAACGGCCTGCTGCTGGCTGAAAAGCTGCCGGGGTTGCGGGAAGCGGGGGTGCGGGCGGTGACGGTGACGGTGAACGCTGTTTCACCGGCGGTGGGCAGCCGGATTTACGATTACGTATCTTACCGGGGGCGGGTATATAAGGGGACTGCCGGGGCGGAACTGCTGTGGCGGGCCCAGCATGCGGGCATCCGCCTGGCCCGGGAACTGGGCATGGTCGTTAAAGTAAACAGCGTGCTTATACCCGGAGTCAATGACCATCACCTGGAAGAGGTGGCCCGGGCGGTGAAGGCGGCCGGGGCGCATATCATGAACATTATCCCCCTGATTCCCCAGGGGAAATTTGCCGGCTTGCTTCCACCGCCGCCGGAGCGGGTCAACCTGTTGCGTCAAAAGCTGTCTCCCATTATTGAGCAGGTGACCCACTGCCGGCGCTGCCGGGCAGACGCGGTGGGGATGCTGTCATGAGATTTTAAATTGTGCGGGTGGCAGGGTAGATTTGCCCTGCCGTTTCTCTACCCGGTACCACCAGTCATTTTATCCGGAGGTGAAACTGATGCAGGTGCATATTGTGGATACGACCCTGAGGGATGGAGAGCAGGCGCCGGGGGTGGCTTTCAACCTGCAGGAAAAGGTGACCATCGCCAGGATGCTGGACCGCCTGGGGGTGGCCCAGATCGAGGCGGGTACCCCGGCCATGGGGGAAGTGGAGCAGCAGGCCATTGCGGCCATTGTCCGTTTGGGTTTGAGGAGCCGGGTGAGCACCTGGAACAGGGTGGTGCCGGCGGATATTCGTGCCTCCCTGGCCTGCGGGGCGCGGCACGTGCACATTTCTGCACCCGTTTCGGACATTCAAATTAAGTACAAGCTGGGGCAGAACAGACAGTGGGTGCTGCAGCGTTTGAAGCAGGCCTGCCTTTACGCCGCAGAGCACGGGCTGCCGGTGACGGTGGGAGCGGAGGACGCCTCCCGGGCGGACCCGGAATTCGTGCTGGAATTTGCCTTACTGGCCCGGGAGCTGGGCGCGGAGCGGCTGCGGTACTGCGACACCGTGGGCGTCCTGGACCCGTTTACCACCTTTGAACGCCTCGTTTGGCTGAAGGAGCGGGTGGATCTGGAGCTGGAATTCCACGGGCACAACGACTTCGGCCTGGCCACGGCCAACGCCCTGGCGGCCATAAAGGCGGGCGTGGAGTGGGTGGATGTTACCGTCGGCGGGGTGGGGGAAAGGGCGGGGAACACTTCCCTGGAGGAGCTATACCGGGTACTTTCCGGACTTTACGGTGTGGACCCTGGACTGGACACCCGTTATCTCCCCCTTCTGGGCCGCTTCGTTGCCCGTGCCGCCGGGCGGCCCTTCCCGGAGCATTATCCCGGGGAAGAACAGGATTGTTACGCTAATAAGCCGTATCCCGGTGGTGGATTTCCCTTCGCCATGGTGCTAAAATAGGCGGAAAAGGGCAAAGGCGCTCTTTTTACATTTCGGCCATCACCCGGCAGCCCTGCCGGACCCTGTCTTTGCCCATACGGGATGAGGCGGGTCAGATTATAGGGGTGCTGGCTGCGGATATCACCTTAAACAGTCAGTAAACAGTCAGTGGGATGGCTGCATGGAAATTAAATGAACCCCGCCCTGAGGGGGGAATGTCTTGCAGGGATAAGAATTCTTGTGCGGATTAACATTAAGTCATTTGCACAAGTAGCTCTGCCACTTCTATTTTAAGCCCGTCGAGAAGTGCGGAGGTCACCACCCCCTGGCGCCTCACTTGCTGGTGCAGCGTGAACCGGCCATCCTTGTTCAGGTATATTTCCACCGTCTCATCTTCCGGGTCCACGATCCAGTATTCCTTTACCCCGTATCTTTCGTAAACCCTGTATTTTTTCCGCAGGTCGTAATAGGCGGTAGAGGGGGAGAGAATTTCCACCACCAGGTCGGGGGCGCCGTTAATTTTATTGTGTTCGATAATATGGGTTCTTTCTCTGGATATGAAGATGATATCCGGCTGGAAGGTTTCCTCGTGATTAAAATAAACATCCACGGGAGAAACCAGAACGGTACCCCTGTTCTCTTTTGCCTGGTAATTCAGGAAATGGCCCAGCAGGCGGACCAGGACGAGTTGGTGAAATGTAGATGGAGAAGGTGTCATAACCAGCTTCCCTCCGATCAGCTGGTAGGGTGCGCCTTCGGGCAGCCTGGCGTAATCTTCATAGGTGTATAACTCTTTTGGGGGGATCTCAATGGAGGTCGGGTTCATTAACATAACCTCCCGAAAAGTAATTACAGGGTGCATATCCTGACCGTTGGGTATGTTTATCCGGTTGCTACTTTAACCTCCTGTGCTTCTATTATAACTGTAGTTTCCTGCTTTTGTATAGTACCCATTACCGGAACCCGGAACGCACAAATTGGCATGAAAAATCTACCTGGTGTCGAATTTTGTCGCTCCCGGGCAGGGGCGCCGGGTTTTAAAACCCGCCCTTGCCAGGGAGTATTGTTTTTGTTACAATACGGGCAGGGAAACAATCAGGGCAATGGGGCCCCGGCCATACGCTTTTCGAGCGGAGGGCGGGGTTTTATTTTGGCTGCGGAAAGAGGGTTTAGTCAAATGCGCATAGCCCTGGCCCAGTTGAATCCCACCATCGGGGACGTGGGCGGCAACACGGGTAAAATGAGGAAGGCCGTGGAGGCGGCCCGGCGGGCCGGTGCGGATCTGGTGGTCTTTCCCGAACTGGCCGTAACGGGCTACCCGCCCCGGGACCTGCTCTGCCGGAGGGATTTTCTGCAGCGGGTGGAAAGGGTGCTGGTAGAAGAGATCGCCCCCTTGAGCCGGAAGGCGGCCCTTGTTGTCGGTGCCCCGGTGCGGGGAGAAAAGGCGGACCGGGATTATCTTTACAATGCCGCACTGCTTTATGCGGAAGGTAAGCTGGCCGGCCGCCAGGACAAAAGCCTTTTGCCCAATTACGACGTGTTTGACGAAAGCCGCTATTTCCGCCCGGCCGGGCAAAGGATTCCGGTGCAACTGGGCGAGTGGAGCCTTGGCCTGACCATCTGCGAGGACATCTGGAACGATAAGGACTACTGGAACCGGCAGCTTTACGAGGTGGACCCGGTGGAGGAACTGGTGGCCCGGGGTGTGGATCTGATACTGAACATTTCCGCTTCCCCATATCACTACGGTAAAGCCGGGCTGCGCCTGGACATGCTCCGGAGCATCGCCCGCAAGTATCGCCGGCCCGTAATCTATGTCAACCAGATCGGGGGTAATGATGAGCTGATCTTCGACGGCACCAGCCTGGCCGTGGACGCCGGGGGTAATGTGGTCTGCCTGGCGGGCAGCTTTGAGGAAGATCTGCTGGTGCTGGAAATGGGGCGGCAGAAGTCCGGGGCGACATGGATGAAGCCGGCTGGAAAAGCTCCGGGTCCCGGCTGCAGCACCTGGAGGGAAAATGCCGGTGGTGCCCCCGGTCATGCCGGCACAACGGATTCCTGCGGCAGTTCTCCGGAGGGAGTGGATGCCGGCAGTAACGCCGGTTGCACCCCGTCCAGCGTTGAAGCACCGGCGGCGGTGCTCCTGCAGGAGGACATCAGTTACGTTTACCGGGCGCTGGTGCTGGGAATCGCCGACTATATGCGGAAGACCGGTTTCAAAAAGGCCGTCATCGGACTGAGCGGGGGCATTGATTCCTCCGTCACGGCCGCCCTGGCCGCCGCTGCCCTGGGGCCGGAGAATGTGCTGGGAGTTTCCATGCCCTCCCGTTACTCCTCTCCCGGCAGCCGTTCCGATGCCCGGAAGCTGGCGGAGAACCTGGGGATTGCCTTCCGGGAGATACCTATCGAAGAAGTGTTCAGCACCTTCTTAAAGGTCATGAACCGGGACGGTTCCCCCTGCGGAGACCTGGCGGAGGAGAACATCCAGGCCCGCATCCGGGGTAACATCCTCATGTTCATCTCCAACCGGGAGGGCTACCTCACCCTCACCACCGGCAACAAGTCCGAGATGGCCGTGGGTTACTGCACCCTCTACGGCGACATGTCCGGAGGGCTGGCGGTGCTGGCCGATGTGCCCAAGGTGATGGTGTACCAGCTGGCCCGCTATATTAACCGGGAGCGGGAAATCATTCCCGAAAGCGTTTTGGTGAAACCCCCGTCGGCGGAACTGAGGCCCAACCAGGTGGACCAGGATTCCCTGCCCCCCTATGAGGTGCTGGACGCCATCCTGCAGGCCTACATCGAAGAGGAAAAATCGGCGGAGGAAATTGCCGCCCGGGGGTTTGACCCGGTACTGGTGCGGGAAGTGATCCGCAAGGTGGACCGGGCCGAATACAAGCGCCGCCAGGCCGCCCCCGGGCTGCGGGTGACCTCCAAGGCCTTCGGCATGGGCCGGCGGATGCCCATTGCCTGGCGGGCGGGGTAGAATCACTGAATCTTGATACGGACCGGCCGGATCGGCCGGATGGTAACCCTTGACATCAGGAGTTGAATATGTTAGTATTCAGCTACGTGTGTGTGCAAGCACCCACGGGATTTTATGCTGGGAGGAATGTTCATGCAAGGCAAAGTCAAATGGTTCAGTGCCGAGAAGGGTTACGGCTTCATCGAGGGGG
>Ga0247720_100470_pt1 | contig 14445 bp, 13 predicted proteins | sample MSEWel2015_12_15_FD_189078 | JGI IMG/M metagenome (GOLD analysis project Ga0247720, IMG submission 189078) | Subsurface sediment microbial communities from gas well in West Virginia, United States - MSEEL Well Study Marcellus 3H_2015_12_15 | ecosystem: Environmental > Terrestrial > Deep...
CCCTGATAGCTTTGCTTGGCGAAATACTTTTTTTACTGAGGCGGCCGCTCTGACCAGAGCCGGGTCATACATGGCGGGGAGGGCAACGACCGTTCGGGATAAGCAGGCGGGATGGCATATACTGGACAACGCCACGTGCAACCGCGGCGGTAACAAACAATAGTCCCCCCAATGAGCTGTGTTCTTGGAGCGTTGCCAAATTGATCAGCATATAGAAAGATGCGAGGGCAACTGTATAATGAGTATAGAGCAACTAAGGGGCACTCCATTTGGGCCCCAAGCCGCAAGGTTGAAGGTGGCCCTTCCTGTTAATAATCGAGCAGCAAGCGGCTTTTTACTTGGAGGTAGACTGATGGACACGGTTCCAGGGAAGAAAATACTCATAGTGGAGGACAGCAGGCTTCAGGCCCAGATAGCAGCGGATATCCTCAGCAGGCACGGGTATATGATTGAAATTGCCCTCACCGCAGAAGAGACCCTGCAAAAAGCATCCGGTCCGGAATGTCCCGACCTCATTCTGATGGACATTGACCTGGGAGAAGGGATGGACGGAACGACGCTCTCCAGACGGATTCAGCAGGTTAAAGACATCCCCGTGGTATTTCTCACCGCCATCTCTACCCGGGAGGCTGTAGAGCAAGTCCGTTCGGTCACGCGCTACGGGTATGTTCTGAAGGGCGCCCCGGAACACGTGCTGGTGTCCACCGTAGAGATGGCCCTAAAGCTCCATGAAGCCCTCTCTCTGGCGCAAATGTACCGCAGGATAGTCGAGGGGTCCTTGACGGAGGTCTATATCTTTCATCCCGGCACGTTAAAGTTCCTGGCAGTCAACCGGGGGGCCAGGGAGAACCTTGGCTATACCGAAGAAGAACTCCTGGACATGAACATCCTGCATCTAATGCCGGAATTTGACGGGGAGAGCTTCAGAGCCCTTCTGGCTCCTTTACAGCAGGGTGAAAAAGAAAAGATCATATTTGACACTATACACCGCCGGAAAGACGGCTCCCTCTACCCGGTGGAAGCGCACCTGCAGCTCTTCGGCCATGGGAAAGACGGCATAGGCGTGGCCTTTATATTGGATTTGACAGAACACAGGAAAATGGAAGAAAAGCTGAGGCAGCAGGGAGAGTTTCTGCAATCGCTCCTGGCCGCCCTGCCTGTCGGGATCTTTATCATCGACCCCGCATCCCACCGCATCGAGGAGGCCAATCTGGAAGCGGCGGCCATGATCGGAGCCGCACCCGAAGAGATCGCAGGCAGATCCTGCTGGGAATTTTTCCCGCAATCCGCAGGAATCTGCCCTATTACTACGTCGAATGAAGAGATCGATCGCTCCGAACGGCTTTTGCGCCGGAAGGACGGGAGGGAGATCCTCGTGCTTAAGACGGTAAAGCGCTTGCGGACGGACAGCGGGGAGAAACTGGTGGAAACCTTTATAGACATTTCCGAACGCAAATACCTGGAGGAAGAGCTTTACCGCCTCTCCATCACCGACCCCCTGACCGGCGCTTACAACCGCCGTTATTTTTTAGAAATGCTGGAAAGAGAAATTGAGCGTAAGCAGCGGACGGGGCATTCCTTAGCCCTGATCATGTTTGATCTGGATCACTTTAAGAGTATTAACGACCGTTTCGGACACGCCGCCGGCGATCGGGTTCTTAAGAGCCTGGTGACCGCCTTTAAGGAGAGGTTGCGCAAGACAGATTGCCTTGCCCGCTGGGGCGGGGAAGAATTTGTGATCCTTTTGCCCGACACGACCGCGGCAGGGGCCGCCAGTCTGGCGGAAGAACTTCGCCACCGGTTGAGTCAGATGGAGATCCCGGGTGTGGGGCACGTGACGGCCAGCTTCGGAGTGACCGGATATTGTTCTGGTGACACTGTGGAGACCATCATCCAGAGAGTAGACAGTTTGCTATACAGAGCCAAAGAAAACGGCCGGAACTGTGTATGCGCCTGCCAGTAAAGTGTAAAGTAATCCGTGTTTGTGGCAATCAAAAAGGGGACCACTGTGGTAACCGGAAAGGGACCCACCCCCGTTTTGGCTACGCCTAAGCGGGCTCGCGCAGTTTTTCGCGTTCTACCGTTTATTTTTCATCCCCAAACACCTCCACCCAGCGGCTGAATTCCAGGTAAGCCTATTAAAAAAGCCAACCCTCACTTGCAGATAAAGTAGCCATTGCGCACAAGTGGATCACAGCCGGGTACAACGCTACTCTCGTGCTGCGCATAGTACACATGAACCCAAGTACGACGGGTGGACGTCCGTTTCCTGGTCATTCACTGACTGTGGGCGGCTGTGTGAAGTACGGATACATTGCAGGAGAAGACCGGTTTTTCTTTGTGCTGTCGTACATTGACGTCTATGACAGGCAGATTGTGGGCTATCATATTGGTCTAACCTGTGAAGCCAGACATGCCGTTGAAACTTTTCGAGCAGCATTGTGGAAACGTCAGATTCTTCAAAGGAATTTACCATTACCCATCATCCGTTCGGATAATGGACCCCAGTTTGTAAGCCATCTGTTTGAACTTGGCCTATAATTTACACCGGTTGGCAACAATAATTTAACAAGATAGGTGAAGCAGTTAGAGATTAACCAGGACTATAGTCGGAAAATATCATTTCCCCTTAAGTGATGCAAAAAAGTTTACTTTTTAGGGGGAACTAACTATTACTGCCACATTTGTAAACTACCCTTCCTAGTTTCTCCAGATTAGGGAAAGCAGGATTTTCTTGCCTGGTACAGAATTATTAAATTATATTATCGTTATAAGAGAACAAATTGATACTCCCTACGGTCCAGAGCGATGTTAAAGTCTTTTGTCAACTATTATTTGGAAATAACTGATAGAGCATAGCAGGATTTCTCTTAGTAAAACGAATAGCACATTCAAGATAGAGGCTTAATAGAGTTTAAGGATAAGAAAGCATGAAAGTTATGCCCGTCCAGCCACATATCTATCACATTACGCATGTGGAAAATCTGCCATCCATAATCAAAGAAGGTAGGTTATGGTCAGACGCAGAAATGATTGCACGGGGCGGACCGGTAGCATCAATTGGCATGAGCACTATCAAGCAACGACGGCTTAAGTTGCCTGTAAAATGCTATCCAAAAGATCGCGTAGGTGAATACGTACCGTTTTATTTCTGTCCTCGCTCGATCATGTTATACTTGCTTTATTGTGGCAATCATTCAGAATTAACTTATCATGATGGTCAAGAACCGATCGTCCATCTGGAAGCGGATTTGTACGAAACGGTGAGGTGGGCTAAAAGTCAAGGCCAACGCTGGGCGTTTACCCTGTCCAATGCTGGGGCCACTTACACTGAGTTCCGCAACCGGCTAGATCAGCTTGAGGAAATAGACTGGGAGGCGGTGGCAGCCAGAGATTTCCGTGACGAAAATGTCAAAGAGAGAAAACAAGCCGAGTTCCTGATATATAACTTCTTCCCCTGGCATCTTGTCCGGCGCATTGGGGTACAATCCTTACGCATCAAAAAGCGAGTGTTGCAGGTATTGACCAGAAGCAGACACCAACCGATTGTGGAGATACGTAAAGACTGGTATTATTAATTCAGGAGGATATAATGAAATGATTAGGTATATGAAAGGCAATATCCTGCAAGCTGAAGCTGAAGCCTTGGTCAACACCGTTAACTGCGTAGGCGTAATGGGACGGGGCATTGCGCTTCAGTTTAAGAACGCTTTTCCGGATAATTTTAAGGCGTATGCCGCAGCCTGCCGGCGGGGAGAGGTGCAGCCAGGGCGCATGTTTGTTTTTGATAGAGAAAAGCTATTCGGACCGCGTTACATCATTAATTTCCCGACCAAGCGCCATTGGCGCGGCAAAAGTCGTATCGAGGATATCGAAGCCGGGCTTGCCGCTTTGGTAAAGGAAATTCGGGAGCGCAATATTCGCTCTGTTGCCATACCACCTTTGGGCAGCGGGTTGGGCGGACTTAATTGGAACGAGGTGCGACCGCTCATTGAGCGTGCGTTGGCAGCTTTAGAGGACGTTGATGTGCAAGTGTTTGAACCTAACGGTACCTCAGCAAATATGAGAGCCAATAATGCGCGTGAAACCCCCAAAATGACACCTGGCCGTGCCGCATTAGTAGGGTTGATAAATCGTTACCTAGCCGCCTTGATGGACCCAACTATTACCCTGCTGGAGGTTCATAAACTAATGTATTTCCTGCAAGTTTCTGGGGAGCCGCTGCGTCTGCAGTTTGTGAAAGGGCCTTATGGTCCCTACGCAGAAAACTTGCGCCACGTGTTGCGTGCCATTGAAGGGCATTTGATTCTGGGTTATGCGGACGGCGGCGACGTGCCGAATAAGCAATTGTCTATAGTGCCAGGCGCGGTGCGAGACGCTGAAGCCTTCCTCGAAAAAAACGTTGAAACACGGGCACGCTTTGAGCGCGTAGCACGCCTCATCGATGGTTTCGAGACCCCGTTTGGGCTTGAGCTACTTTCAACGGTGCATTGGCTGATGACGAAGGAGGAAGTGCAAGACGCTGAAGCCTTGGTTAGAGCTGTATATGACTGGGCGCCCAGGAAACGCCGATTTACTCCCGCGCAAATTGAGCTTGCCGCGGAGCAGTTACGTTCGGAAGGCTGGATCTCATAAAGATGCAGCAGATTTTCGGTAAGCGTAAAATAACCCCCGCCTTGCATCTAAGGCGGGGGCTAAAACAGGCTTAATTATTCATCCGGCAGACAGGAGGCAGAGTTTCCGCCCACGGCAGGAGTTGATCCAGGGCATTTTTATCCTGGAGGTCCAGGTTGGGAAGTTTTTCGAAGAGGTAAATGAGGTATTGAAAGGGATTTAACCCGTTTTCTTTTGCCGTTTCTATGATACTGTAGGTAATGGCACTGGCTTTAGCACCCCGCGGGGTATTGGCAAACAACCAGTTCTTGCGGCCGATGACGAAGGGCTTGATGGAGTGCTCGCTGCGGTTGTTGTCGAGTTCCAGACGCCCGTCTTGCAAGAAGGCTACGAGTTTATCCCACTGGGCCAGGCAATAGTAAATGGCCTGGCCAAAGGAACTTTTGGGCAGTACCCGGGATTTCTGGGTTTTTAGCCACGCCAAAAAGGCGTCCAGCACGGGTTTGCTGCGCACCTGGCGGATTTGATATCGTTCTTCCGGGGTTTTATCTTTCAACTCGCGCTCGATGGCAAAGAGCCGGTTGCAGTACTCCAGCCCCTCCCGGGCGGCTACTGCTTTATTGCGTTTATCTTCCGGCAGGGCCTTTAATGCTTCGTCGAACTTGCGCCGGGCATGGGCCCAGCAGCCAACCAGGGTAACATTGGCAAGTTCATTGTAGCCAGCATAGCTGTCAACGTGCAAATAACCCTTAAAACCTGTTAGAAACCGGCTGGGGTGTTTGCCGGCCCGGGTGGTCTGGTAGTCGCTACTACTGTAGCTGCGGTAATCAGGGCTATCCTCATAGGCACTGCAGGGCTCTGATAACTGGCGCCTGGTCACTTTCTTCGGCCACTACGGCTATCTCCCTTCCCAGACGCTCTGCCATGGTTTCGGCTTCTTCCAAAGCGTGAAGGTATTCTTTGAGAGCTATTGCCTGTCCGGGTTGGTTAAACCGAATACTGTTTAGCCACTGGCGATATTTGACAGTCCAGGCTTTTCCTCCTGCTGGCGGCCTTAAAGACCTTTAGCGTAATAGCAGTTTATCGACCTGGTTTTTCTTGCGAAGAATATCTTCCTTGGCGTCTTCATAGGCGCGGGTCAGGTCGCGCAAGACTTCCTCTTTTTCATCTAGTACCCACACTGGTTAATTCGCCGCTGCGTAGAAACGCGCCAACTTCCTGGCATCCCGCCGGTCGGTCTTTATTCGTTCTCCTGGTCGTTGCGGTATTAAGGACGGGGCTACTACCAGACAGTTAACTCCCATGGTTTTGAGCTGCCAATAGATCACATAACCGCAGGGACCGACTTCGTAACAGAATAATAGCTTTTCTACCGGTTTTCTTAAGCGCCGCACCAATTTGGCTATTGCTTCGGGTTTGTTGATGATGTTACCCAGATTTTCTGCTTCTTCACGTCCTACTTTGGCAATGGCTACCGAAATGCTATCCTTGTGAACATCCAGCCCTACATATGTGCTATAATTCATCCTGCCAGCCTCCTTAGCTTGTAGCTCTGTATTGGTCTCTATTGTACCAGTATAACCTACGTATAGCTACTGTGGGGCTGGCCCTTCCATTATGTCTAGGCCTATCTTGCACTGCTATGGATGCTGTTCGGGTAGTGAAAAATGCTCTAAGAAAGCGAGGCCTGTACAAAGGAGCAAGGATGCCCAAACTTCGCACAGATAATGGACCACAGTTTATCGCCAAGAAGTTTCAAGAAACTTGTGAAAAGCTAGGGATTATCCATGAGCGTATACCTGTGTACTATGGTTCCTGTGGTGTTGTTTTGTGCAATAGAGGCAAAATGCAACACTAGTGTCAATCCGGTGTATAACTTCCTTGTTATTCTGGCACATCTGAAGCCGTGCTTGGACACATCTGGGGCGAGGATGTAAAAGAGCTCTATAGCTATTGTGCAATATGCAACACAAAGCTAGCCGCAAGGAAGGCTGGGCTAGCTTGTATTTTTTAACTGCCCTTGCTTTAGAATAGGTGGCATGGATTTTGCTAATACGATTGTTTAAGGTTAGGGCCAGACCCTTTGATACTGCGGGAAGGAGAGAGAAACGGGTTGGGGCGAACGAGAGACGTTCTGGTCTTGCACGCAAGCGATAATGTGGCCGTTGCTCTCAAAGACCTTGCGCGCGGTGAAACGGTCACGGTGAACTTGGAGGGAAAATGCAAGGAGATAGCGGTAAAGGAAGATATTCCTTTTGGGCACAAAATGGCCCTGGTGCCGCTGTTTCCTGGAGACCTGGTAATTAAAAAGGATACGCCTATAGGTGAGGTAATAAAACCCATTGAGCCAGGGGGGTGGGTACACATTCACAACGTAGTCAGTCGGCGGGCTTCTTTTAAAGCCAAAAGTAGCAGGCAATAGCCTGTAGGCAGGGCGGGAGGAAGAACGCCTGTAATAACGCGAGGTTACAGTACCACAATTATAGCCCGGCTTAGGCTGGCTGTACTCATAGCTGAATTGCTTATACGTTTATACCATTGAGGGTGAAAAGGCAGGTCAAGAGCTAACGATGAAGATTTCCGGGTATCGTCGCGCTAATGGTTGGGTGGGTTTCAGGAACTACGTAGCCATTTTACCTACGGTAATGTGCTCTTCTACTTTGGCCGCACAGATAAGCTCTATGGTCCAGGGCACGGTGGCCTTGCCGCATCCCCATGGTTGCTCGGAGCTGGAAGATGATCGGCAGCGGACCCTGCGCACTTTAGTAGGGCTCGGCGCTAATCCCAACGTAGCCAGCGTGCTGGTTGTGGGGTTGGGTTGCGAGAACGTTACAGTAGCGGAGGTTGTCGAGAGCCTTAAGGTACCGGGGAAACGGGTGGAGCACTTATCCATCCAGCAGGAAGGGGATACCATCTCTGCCCTGGAAAAAGGTCTACGACTGGCCCAGGAAATGGTGCAGGAAGCGTCCCGGTACCGGAGGGAAGAGGTGGATTGGGATGAGGTTATCCTGGGTTTGAAGTGCGGGGGATCGGATGCCACGTCAGGTTTAGTCTCTAATCCAGTACTGGGTTTTGCCGCAGATAAAGTGGTATCTCTGGGCGGTACAGTGGTCCTCTGTGAAACAACGGAGCTTATCGGCGCCGAGCATATCTTGGCCGAGCAAGCAGCAAACGAGGAGGTCAGAAGGCGACTTCTCCAGGCTGTGGGAGCTACGGAGAATACCATATGCAGCCTTGGCCTCGATCTCAGGGGAACGCAGCCTAGCCCTGGCAATATGGCCGGAGGGTTGACCACCATTGAGGAGAAGTCCCTAGGGTGTGTATGCAAGGGGGGGACTTCGCCCCTGGTGGAAGTGGTGGACTATGCCTGTCGGCCTACCCGCCGTGGCCTGGTGATGATGGATACTCCTGGTAACGATATGGAAGCGGTCACCGGCCTAGTAGCTGGAGGTGCTCAGGTCATAGCCTTTACTACCGGATGCGGCACCCCTACCGGCAGTGCCTTGGCTCCGGTGATCAAGATATGCGGTAACCCGGTGACTTCCAGGCGTATGCAGGCGAACATCGATGTGGATGTGAGCGGAGTTATAAGCTTGGGAGAGCCGTTGGAAGAAGCTGGGGAAAGGCTATTTAGGGAGGTGGTGGAGGTACTCAACGGGAAGCTCACCAAGGCCGAAGTGCTAGGTTATAGGGAGCTTGCTATAAGCAGGATACATCAAAGCTTTTAGAGGGGGATTGAGGATGACGAAAAAGGTAGTCGGGTTAGTGGTGGCAATATTGGCTGTGCTTTTCCTTGCAGGCTGCGGATCTACTTTAGCGCAGAAAGGGACGGATCACTCCGGTGCCTCCAACTTACAAGACCAGACCAAACAGGTGGTCATTCAGATTGGATACGAGAACAACCCGGGTGAGCCTATTGATCTGGCCTGCAAGGAATGGAAGAGGCTTTTGGAAGAGAAAAGCAACGGCACCATTAAAGTTGAGCTCTTCCCTTCCAGCCAACTAGGCTCGAAAAACGATCTGATAGACCAGATGCTGGCAGGTGCCAATGTCATTACCTTAGCTGATGGAGCCTTTTATGCCGACCGAGGTGTACCAGACTTTGGCATAACCTTTGGTCCCTACCTCTTCGACAGCTGGGATCAGTGCTGGAAGTTAGTAGATAGCAATTGGTGGAAAGAACAATCTGCAAAACTGGAAGCCAAAGGACTAAAGCTTCTCACGGCTAACTGGATCTATGGGGAGAGACACCTCCTAACCAAGAAACCGGTGAAGAAGCTGTCCGACCTTAAGGGCTTAAAGATCCGCGTTCCCAATAATACTATTCAGATCAAGGGCTTTGAAGTCTTAGGCGCTACGCCTACGCCCATGCCCTTGGGGGAAGTTTACACGGCTTTACAACAGGGAGTAATTGACGGACTAGAAAACCCGTTACCTGTCCTTTACAACGGTAAATTCCACGAGGTGGCCAAGTATCTGGCCCTTACGGGACATATCAAGAATTTCACCACTTGGATATGCGGGGTAACTCTATTTAACTCTCTTACTCCAGAACAGCAGAAGCTTTTGGTGGAAACGGGTAACGAGGCGGGCGTGTTCAATAATTCCATACAAGAGAAGGTAAGCAAAGAAACGCTGGAGAAGCTAAAGGCCGAAGGAGTACAGGTTACGGAAGTAAATGTTGCGGAATTCAAAGAAGCGGCCAAAGCTTTCTATTCTTTACCTGAGTTTACCTCCAAATGGTCTCCTGGGCTATATGAGGCTGTGAAAGCGGCCATGAAGTAGCCTGGTAAGGAGAAGATGGGGGTTGTGTGTGAACAGGTCCCAAAGGTACGAAACCTTTGGGACTTGGAATCTTATCTTTGGCAATACTTGGTAAGAAAATGTCCACACACGACACAACTCTCCATAGGAACAGTTAGCAACTTAAAAGCTAAAGTCCAGCAAACGTCTGCCCCCAATGGGGCGATTGCTGTAAAAGGTTGGTGTGCCAGCTTGAAAGATAGCTTGAATAGAGTCTTAAAGCTTCTACTTAACATGGACCTGTTGCTCGCCGGGATAACCCTTGCGGCCCTGGTCTTTGTCACCTTTATTGGTGTTTTGATGCGTTATTTTTTCAATGCCCCCTTTGTGTGGCAGGAAGAGGTGCAGCTGTGGTGTGTGGTTTGGATGGTGTTCTTGGGAGCCGGTGCCGCCTTTCGCAGCGGTAGCCATGTCGCCATTGAGTTTGTAGTTGAACGCTTGCCCCAGACTTTGAGGAAAGCCGTTGGTGTATTAGGCTATTTTGTGGTCATCTTTGTGCTCACCTATCTCTCAGTCTACGGCTGGCAACTACTTATACAGCTTCTCCGTACTGGGAAGACCACTAACGTCCTGCATATACCCTATCCAGTGATTTATATTACTTTTCCTTTGGGCTGTCTTCTCATGATTTTGAACTATAGCCTTGCAGCTATCCCGGCCTTTCTCAGGAGCCCATTCCGTTCTGAAGGCGAAGGCGGTGAAGGGACGCAAACATGAGTGCAGTGAGCGTAGCCTCCATAGTATTGCTGGTACTACTTTTTCTCAGGGTCCCGGTGTTTGCAGCTGTGCTCGCAGGTTCAGTCAGCTATTTCATTTTGAGCCCTAGCGTTCCTCCGCAGATTATAGCCCAGCGGGTGCTCGCCGGCATCGAGAGTATTCCCCTTCTAGCTGTGCCGTTTTTTCTCTGCGCCGGTGTGTTCATGAACTATTCTGGGGTTACCAAACGGGTGATGGAGTTCTGCGAGATACTTACGGGTAATATGACCGGCGGGCTGGCCCAGGTAAACGTATTGCTGTCCACCCTTATGGGGGGCCTTTCCGGTTCGAATCTGGCAGATGCGGCCATGGAGGCCAAAATACTGGTACCGGAAATGAAAAAGAGGGGCTTTTCCAAGGAGTTTTCTTCGGTCGTCACAGCAGTGTCAGCCCTCATCACTCCTCTTATTCCACCGGGGATAGCCATGATTATCTATGGATCCATCACTAACGTTTCTATAGGCAAGCTCTTCGTTGCCGGCATAGGACCAGGACTTCTGCTGTGTGCCTCGTTGATGGTGTTGGTGGCTATAATTTCCAAGAAGCGCAATTACAGATCCGTACGGGACAACCCATTAACTGCTAGGGAAATTTTCAGAGCTGTAGCCCATGCCGCTCTGCCACTCTTTTTGCCCGTGGTCATCATAGGTGGCATCCGTCTGGGAGTGTTTACTCCTACCGAAGCCGGGGCGGTGGCCATAGTTTACTCGCTTTTCCTCGGCCTGCTCTACCGGGAGATTAAACTTAAGGATGTTTTGCAAGGGATTAGAGAAACCATAACCAGCACAGCCTCCATCATGGTCATCATCGGCGCGGCCTCCGCATTCGCCTGGGTACTGACCCGCGAGAGGATCCCCCAGCAGTTGACGGAGCTTATCATAAGCACTATCACCAACAAGTACGTATTCCTGCTCGCTGTTAACGCCTTCTTGCTTCTGGTGGGCATGTTCATCGAGGGTAATGCAGCCATGGTTATCCTAGCTCCCCTTTTACATCCTGTGGCCGTAGCCTATGGGATAAATGAAATCCACTTTGCTATAGTGTTCATATTCAACCTAGCTTTAGGTTGCCTAACCCCACCTATGGGCACGGTTATGTTCGTCACTTGCAGCATAACCAAGTGCAAGATAAGCGATTTTATCCGAGAAGCTATTCCTTTCTATATCCTTCTCTTAATTTGCCTCCTACTTTTGACCTTCATACCGGTTTTGTCTACTGGTATAGTCGAGCTAATCTATTAGATTTAATTGCTTTAGTCTGAGCTTGATTAAGAGGAGGGTCCAGTTATGGCGGATTTAAGCCCTTTTAGCCTGGAAGGCAGGACGGCTCTGGTCACGGGTGCGGGGAGCGGTATAGGGCAGGCTATAGCTCTAGGGCTAGCCCGGGCCGGGGCAGAAATATTTGCCGTGGGGCATACGAGCATTGACGATACGAGGGCGAAGTTCCAAGAGATGGGCGGTAGACACCTGGCAGCTACCGCAGACTTATCGCGGGAAGAAGAGATAGAGAGGATAGTTAAGAGAGCTTTGGAGGCCTGGGGTAAGATAGACATCCTGGTCAACGTAGCCGGGGTGATCAGGAGATCTCCTGCAGAAGAGCATCCTCTCACAGATTGGGACGCGGTGTTAAATTTGAATCTGCGGAGCGTTTTCCTGCTCTGCCAGCACGTGGGCCACCACATGCTGGCCAGAAGTTACGGCAAGATAATCAATATCGCCTCTATGCTCACCTTCATGGGCGGGTATACAGTGGTATCCTATGCGGCGGCCAAATCAGGTATAGCGGGGTTGACCCGGACACTGGCTAACGAATGGGCAGGCCGGGGAATAAATGTTAACGCCATTGCTCCTGGTTGGATAGAGACCAAGATGACCCAAGCGATCCAGGAGAACCGCGAACGGTACCATTTCATCCTTTCTCGGATACCCGCGGGCCGTTGGGGGAAGCCCGAGGACCTAGTGGGAGCGGCCGTATTCCTTGCCTCTTCGGCTGCGGATTACGTAAACGGCCACATCTTGGTAGTGGATGGCGGTTACCTGGCCCGAGGTTAGTAGGACGGGTACCAGTACGGGGCAAGGCCGCGGTGCAGGCAGCATTACCCCGCCTATGCTCTACCTCTAATCCTATTCCGGCTCCCTGGTGCAAGTTTTGCATGGTGATTCTTGGTATTTCCAAATTCCGGAGAGGTGAAGTAAGGAAATGAAAGCTCTCGTTTACTATGGTCCCTACGAAGTCAAGGCCGCCGATGTACCCTGCCCGGAGTTGAAAAAAGGGGAAGCCCTGGTAAAAGTAGCGTATGCGGGCATATGCGGGAGCGATCTTATGATCGCCGCGGGCAAACATCCTCGCGCCCGAGCGCCGCTTATTTTGGGGCACGAGTTCTGCGGCGAGGTAGTGGAAGTATGTGATCCAGAAAACAAACACCTCGTAGGTCAGCGAGTGGTAGTTGAACCCTTGCTCACTTGCGGCCGCTGCCGGGCGTGTTGGGAAGGCAACTATCATGTATGTGAAACCCTGGGTTTCTTAGGCATAGATGCGCCAGGAGGTATGGCCGAGTACGCCGCGGTTCCCGTAGAACGGCTCTACTCTGTAGATGGCCTTTCTTGGGAGGAAGCGGCAGTCGTAGAACCGGTGGCGGTGGCTGTCCACGCGGTAAGACGTTCTGGCTTTAAGGTTGGAGAGGTAGCGGTGGTCTTGGGCGGCGGGACCATAGGTCAACTGGTGGCTCAGGTCTTGGTAGTTGGTGGGGCGTCGGAGGTTATAGTCTCGGAAGCTAGCCCTTACCGCAGGGAGTACCTGAAGAAGCTACCCGTAAAAGTGGTAGATCCGACCCAGGAGGTACTAAAAGAGAATATGGCGGATGTGGTCTTTGAGGCTGCGGGAGTGGCCGAGACTATAAACTACGCCATAAACGTTGCCCGGGTCAGGGGTGTCATTGTGCAATTGGGACTTCCCAAAGTGCCCCCTGCCACTGATGTAATGAAGATATCCTTTAAAGAGCTTTCCTGGATAGGTTCTCGCGTTTACAATCGGTGGGATTACTTAGCCGCCATAAAGCTTATCCGATATGGTAAAATCAATAGAGAAGCGCTGGTGACCCATGTGCTTCGGCTGGAAAAGGGGGCGTCGGGCTTCGACATTCTTAATCGCGGCGAGGGGATAAAGATTCTCCTCCAACCTTAAGCTTGTGGGGCGGTGGGCGGTGAAAGCGGGCAGGAAGATCTGCGTTATTGCTCCTTATCCCCATCTGAGTTCTGTGGCCGCAAAGGTCTGTGAAGAATTGAGTCTTGAATGCGATATTTGCGTGGGCAACATGTCCGAAGGACTGGAGCTCGCTCTTAAGGCAGTGGAGAGGGGCAGCAGGGTGCTCCTTAGCCGCGGTGGTACCGCTATCCTGCTTAGGAATTATGTTAAAGTTCCCGTCGTGGATATCCCGGTCACGGCTTACGACATCTTGGATGCCCTGGCCGCGCTGCGAGGATGCAAGGAACCAATAGGGGTTATAGGTTTTCGTAATGTAATCCAGGGCTCTCAGAAGGTCGCGAGTTACCTGGGCCTTGCTACTTACGAGTTTGAACTAAAGGCACAGGAGGAGATACCTTCTTGCCTGGATATGGCGGCACGTCAGGGCATAAGAATAATCATTGGGGATAGAGATGCCGTGGCCCAGGCCAGAAGGCTGGGCTTTGAGGCCAGGCTTATTGATTCCGGCCCGGAATCTTTCCGGGATGCTCTTTTGGAGGCGCAAAGGGTTTTGGAGGCCCAGGAATTAGAAAAGGAGCGACGCCGGCAAATCAAGGCCATTGTGAACCATATAGGCGACGGAGTTATAGCCCTGGATGAGAACGGGCGTATCACTCTTTTTAATCAGGTAGCCAGTTCTATCTTCGGTGTGCAGCAAGCAGAGGTAATGAATAAAGACCCTGCCAGGGTTATGGCTTTGAAACCGTTGGGTGAAGCCCTTTACAGCGAAACGGGCAAACAAGTATATATTATCCACTTGGGGGACAAGCCGGTAGTGGTGAACCGGGTACCGCTGGTGGAGGCTGGCCAAATAAAAGGGGTGGTTATAACTGTTCAGGACGCCCGTCGCATACAGCAAGTTGAAAAAGAAGTGAGGAAGGAGCTTCAGCGCAAAGGGTTCAATGTAGATTCTCACTTTAATTCGGAAAAGCTTCTCACAATAAATTAGACGAAGATAGCAGCAAAAGAATAAAGTTTCTCAGATTAAACCGGATATAGCCAAACATCATTCTAAGATTGCGCCAGCAA
>Ga0247720_100471_pt1 | contig 14432 bp, 12 predicted proteins | sample MSEWel2015_12_15_FD_189078 | JGI IMG/M metagenome (GOLD analysis project Ga0247720, IMG submission 189078) | Subsurface sediment microbial communities from gas well in West Virginia, United States - MSEEL Well Study Marcellus 3H_2015_12_15 | ecosystem: Environmental > Terrestrial > Deep...
GAGCTACGCCCGCGCGGTGACCCTGAGTTGTCTGTCTGCCGTTGTCGGCGGCTGGCTACTGTCCTGGTTCGGTGGAAACAAACCCAGGCTTCCGAACATGGCCAATGTCAGCAACGAGCTGGCGATCGTGGGTGGCTCAGCGTTTATCGGGTCCATCATCAGTGCCGTGGTGCTGGGGCAGATGGGGGGCACTGTGAACCTGCCCGGTTGGGCGTGGCCACTGCTGGCGGCGTTGGTGCCCTGGAGCTTTTTCCTGGCGGGGCTGGTGGGGGTAAACCCGATTGTGATGGGTACACTGGCCGGCGGCATTCTGGGGTCGATCTGGCCTCAAAACGCAGTGCTGGCGCTGGGCTTCGCCATGGTCAGCGGCTGGGGTATTACCGCCTTTGGTACCCCGTTTGCTGCCAATGCACTGATCATGGAGCGGCTGACCGGCTATCCGGCCCGTGATGCCTCCCTGCGCTGGAGCCTGGCGCTGTCACTGAGCGCCCTCGCGTCCGCCAGTTTGTTAGCGGCTACCCTGGTTACATGGCTTGCTTAGTGGGTATAGACATTCCCCCGCACCGATAATAAAAAGCATGCTACTGAAAAGCACCTATAGCTAATTCTCCGTCCCTCTGTTAATGTGCCCGCATCCTGCCTCTAGGGATTCCGCAGTTTAAGGCTTTAAGCCCGTGCGACCTTTCCATACGACCTGTCAGAGGACGTCACCCCGATAACGGCGCGTGACTGTAGTCGTCTTTTATTCCATGAATTTTCATGGCATCTGCCCGCATTCGCCGAGAACGGTGTTCGTGGAGGCAGAATAATCAAGAGTTGATCTTATATGAGTTTTTCTTCACTCGGTTTGTCCGAGCAGCTGGTCCGTGCCACTACCGATCAGGGTTATGAAACCCCGTCCCCCATCCAGGCCCAGGCCATTCCGGCGGTTCTTTCCGGCCGTGATGTCATGGCGGCTGCCCAGACCGGTACCGGCAAAACCGCCGGTTTTACCTTGCCCTTGCTTCAGCGGCTGGGTGAAAACCCGCGCACCGGCAAAGGCCCCCGTGCCCTGATCCTGACACCGACCCGGGAACTGGCGGCACAGGTTCACGACAGCGTGAACCTTTACAGCAAATACGTTCCAACCAAGGCCGCGGTGGTCTTCGGTGGTGTGAAAATCAATCCGCAGATGATGAAGCTGCGCAAGGGTCTGGACGTGCTGGTGGCAACACCGGGCCGTCTGATGGATCTCTACCAGCAGAACGCTGTGCGCTTCAACGAAGTGGAAATTCTGGTGCTGGACGAAGCCGACCGCATGCTGGACATGGGCTTTATCCGCGACATCCGCAAGATTCTCGGGCTGCTGCCGGCCAAGCGCCAGAACCTGCTGTTCTCCGCCACCTTCTCCAACGAGATCCGGACCCTGGCCGAAGGTCTGCTGGATAATCCGGTCCAGGTTGAAGTGGCGGCTCGAAACACCTCTGCTGAAAATATCAAGCAGTCTGTTTACCCGGTGGATCAGAGCCAGAAAACCGCCCTGCTGAGCAAGCTGGTGCGTGACAACAGCTGGGACCAGGTGCTGGTGTTTACCCGTACCAAGCACGGTGCCAACCGCCTGACCCAGAAGCTGGAGAAGGACGGCATTACCGCGGCCGCCATCCACGGCAACAAGTCCCAGGGTGCCCGTACCCGCGCGCTGGCGGACTTCAAGGCTGGCGAAGTGCGTGTGCTGGTGGCAACGGATATCGCCGCCCGAGGCCTGGACATCAAGCAGCTGCCCCAGGTGGTGAACTTTGAACTGCCCAATGTACCGGAAGACTACGTGCACCGTATCGGCCGCACCGGCCGTGCCGGCGAGAGTGGTCATGCGCTGTCACTGGTGAGCGCCGATGAAGGCAAAATGCTGGCGGGCATCGAAAGGCTGATCAAGAAGCAGCTGCCACGCACCGAAGTGGAAGGCTTTGAGCCCACCAACAACCTGCCGCTGAAGCCCAAGGCCAAGGCCGACCCCAGCCGCGCCCGTAACCGTAATGGTAACGGTGGTGCTAATGGCCGGCCAGGAGGCAAACCGAGAAGCTTCGGCGACAAGCCCGGTGGCCGCAGTGGCGGTCGGAGCCAGAATGGTGGTGGTCAGAGAGGCCGGTCAGGCCAGCGCCAGAGCGCCTGAAGCTGATCTAGACCATACACAAAGGCGGAGCGGATGCTCCGCCTTTGTTGTTTCTGGCAGATAAAAAAAGGCGGGGCCGGAGGGCCCCGCACAGGAGAACGCACCTGCCGGCAGCCCACAGACCATGGAGACTGCCGGAGAGCACGGGGATCAGAACTTGTAGGACACACCTACCATGTAAACCAGGGGGTCAATTTCGACGTCCACGGTCTGGTTGGCGGCTTGAATCTTTGCCTCGGTATCGATATCGATGTACCAGATGGCGGCGTTGACGCCAACATTTTCGGTAATCATATAATCCACGCCTGCTTCAGCCGCCAGCCCGAAGCTGTCATCCAGTTCGATGTCGGTACCTGCCAAGGCGCCAGCGGTCTCTTCGTCGAAGAACACTGTATAGTTTACGCCTGCGCCAACATAAGGCTGGAGCTTGCTTCCGCTGGGCATCGGGAAGTACTGCAGCGTAACGGTTGGGGGCAAGTGCTTGGTTTCAGCCACTTTGCCTGCACTCGCCAGAGCGCCCGCACCCTTAATGTCGTGACTGAACGGCGTGGCAGCAAGAACTCCCAGGCCAATCTGATCGGTAAGCATGTAACTCAGGGTCAGGCCAAGCTGCGTATCGTTGTCTACGTCAACTCTTGCGTCAGCCGCAACGTTGGTAATTGGGTCACTTGAGGCATCTGGCGCAACAGTAGCAGCGCCCACGCGACCAATGAAATCACCAGCTTCATACGCCTGAACAGCGGGAGCAGCAACCATAACCGCTGCGGCCAGAATACCAAGTTTGAATGTACGGGACATATCCATCTCCTTAACCTGAATCGTTGATGGGTTCAGATTAATGACCCCGGAGAATGGAAACTTGATTTAGCGCAAGAATGGCCGGGCAGCGGGGTTAGTTCGGTCGTCAGATTGACACAACTCAAGAAACGGGGCGGTACAGGGGTTAGTACGGATACTCAGGCCGAGTTCTTTTTGCCGGTCGGTGGGTTCTCTTCCGGCACAAACACGTCCCGAATGGACAGGGCCTGGCCATCGGCGTCCTGGACTTCCACCGTGTGTATCGGGCGGCCGGTGGCCCGGTCGCGCAGATCCAGTGGTGCCTGGTCTGGCGCCGGATTCCACTTGTCGCCCCACTGGCGCAGGGCGATGACCACAGGGAACAGATCCCGGCCTTTTTCGGTCAGGCGGTATTCGAAGCGGGAGCCATGCTCGCCCACGTCCACCTTGCGCAGTACCTCGTTATCCACCAGCCGGGCCAGGCGATCGCAGAGGATATTCTTGGCTATACCCAGTTCCTGCTGGAAATCCACGAACCGGCGGGTGCCATACATGGCATGCAGCACAATGAGCAGGGACCACCAGTCACCCACTTCGTTGAGGGCACGGGCGACGGAGCAACTGGAGTCATCAAAACGTTTTCTGGCCATGCTGGGAGTGTACCGAATAGGGTTGCATTTTAAAACCAGATTTAATAGGGTTGCTTTACGAAACCAAATTAGTGAGGTTGCATACTACCATGAGCATGAATCTTGGCCCGCTTTTCGAACCGTTTGAAATCCACAACCTCAAGCTGCGTAACCGGGTCGCCATGGCGCCCATGACCCGGAACTTCTCGCCGGATGGTGTTCCGGGAGAGAACGTGGTGGCCTATTATCGTCGTCGAGCCGAGGCGGGTGTGGGCCTGATCATCACCGAAGGCACGACCGTCAATCACCCGGCTGCCAATGGTTACCCGAACGTTCCGGCATTTCATGGCTCCGATGCACTTGAAGGCTGGAAAAACGTGGTCGACGCGGTGCACGAAGCCGGTGGTACGATTTTCCCGCAGCTCTGGCACGTTGGCGCGGTACGCAAGGAGGGTACGCCTCCGGATCCGTCCGTTCCCGGTTACAGTCCGTCCGGTCTGTTTGCCCCCGGCAAGCCCAACGGCAAGGCCATGAGCAAAGAGGATATTGCGGACGTCATCACCGCTTTTGCTGATGCCGCCCAGGATGCCAAAGCCCTCGGTTTTGACGGCGTGGAGATCCATGGCGCCCATGGTTACCTGCTGGACCAGTTCCTGTGGGAAGGCACCAACCAGCGCGATGATGAGTACGGCGGCAGCCTGGAAAACCGCCTGCGCTTCGTCGTCGAGATTGTTGAGGCCGTCCGTCACCGCGTCGGGCCTGATTTTCCGGTCATGCTGCGGTTCTCCCAGTGGAAGCAGCAGGATTACGAAGCCAAACTGGTCAACAGCCCTGAGGAACTCGAGCGGTTCCTGACCCCTCTGGTGGAAGCCGGTGTGGACATTTTCCACGCCTCCACCCGCCGTTTCTGGGAGCCGGAGTTTGAAGGCTCGGATCTGAATCTCGCAGGCTGGACCCAGAAGCTGTCCGGCAAGCCGACCATGTCCGTGGGCAGTGTCGGGCTCACCGAAGATTTCATCAGCGGCACCTTTGCCAGCAAGCAGGAAGCGGTTGAGAAAGCCGGTATCGATGAACTCGTGGAGCGGATGAATAACCACGAGTTCGAGCTGATCGCCGTGGGGCGTGCGCTTCTGCAGGATCCCGAGTGGCTGATCAAGGTAAAGGAAGGCCGCCTGAACGAGGTGGAATCCTTCGCCAAGAAGTCCCTCGCCAGGCTTTACTGATCGACCCTTCGGTCCAGTTCTGCCGCAGTGCCTTCGGGCCTGCGGTTTTTTTTGTACCTGGGGAATCTGTCGTCTTCGTAATCGCGTCTGATCAGAGACACGCTATGATGGGTGAAACTCACCCGAATATGAGGGATTGGTATGTCGATGATTGGTTCGGTTAAAACACTGCTTTTGGCGCTGGTGATGGCGGCCATGGTGGGGTGTGCGACCGTTGGAAGAGACTTCGCCACCCACAATGTGGACCAGATCCAGATTGGTGAAACCACTCGGGCCGATATCCAGGAGATGTTCGGCGAGCCCTGGCGTACCGGGATTGAAGACGGCAAACGGACCTGGACCTATGGCAAGTACAAGTGGTCCGCCTTCGGTGATGCGGAAACCACCGATCTGGTGGTGCGTTTCAACCAGGACGGAACCGTGTCGTCCTACGTGTACAACACCACCGAATAGAGCGCGGTACACGCAGACACAGTGGCTATGGACAATAACCACGAGCCTGCTGATATGGAGGAAGTGCTGAATCGGATAGAAGCCGCCGCGGCCAATCGCGCCCATATCAGCATCGAGGAAATGATGAATGCCGTGGGGCACAGAACGTTCGGCCCGTTGGTACTTCTGGTGGGGCTGATTCTGGTCACCCCCCTGAGTGGGGTGCCGGGCATGCCCACGCTGATGGGGCTGTTGATTCTGCTGACCCTGGGCCAGCTTCTGGTGGGCCGGGAGCATCTCTGGTTGCCGCGATGGCTGGTGCAGCGGCAGATACCCCGGCAGAAGCTGATACGGGGGCTGACAATGCTACGCCCGGCTGCGCGCGGCGTCGACAGCGTGATACGCCCCCGATGGACCCTTCTGGCGAGTGGTCCGGGCCTGTACGCGATGGCGCTGGCCTGCATTGTCATTTCACTTGTGATGCCGATAACCGAGCTCGTGCTTTTCAGTTCCAGTATTGCCGGCCTGATTTTGATGGCTTTCGGCCTTGCCATGATTTCCAGGGACGGCCTCGTTGCCTTGTTGGCGTGGGGGCTGCTGTTGACAGCCCCGATGATTCTGGTGGGCTAGTTCCGCGTTTCCTGAACCAGCGGGCCTGAGACTCAGGCCCGTAAACCACCGACCAGCTTGTCGATGCTCTCCTTGGCATCCCCGAACAGCATGCGGGCGTTGTCCTTGAAGAACAGCGGATTCTCCACGCCGGAATAACCGGTGGCCATGCCCCGTTTCAGAATCACCACCTGACGGGCCTTCCACACCTCCAGCACCGGCATACCGGCAATCGGGCTGCCCGGGTCCTCGGCGGCGGCCGGGTTCACCGTGTCGTTGGCGCCGATCACCAGCACCACGTCAGTCTCCGGGAAATCGGCGTTGATCTCGTCCATTTCCAGTACGATGTCATAGGGTACGTGGGCCTCCGCCAGCAGCACGTTCATATGCCCCGGCAGGCGCCCCGCCACCGGGTGGATGCCGAAACGCACGTTCACGCCGCGATCCCGCAGGATTTTTGTCATCTCGCTGACGCCATTCTGGGCCTGGGCCACGGCCATGCCGTAGCCGGGCACAATGATCACCGAGTCGGCGTTGCGCAGCTCCTCACAGACATCATCGGCACTGGATTCGTGGACTGTCTGGTCGGAATCCGCGGCTGCCGAACTGCTGCTGGTCTGGCCGAAGCCACCGAGGATCACACTGATGAATGACCGGTTCATGGCCTTGCACATGATGTAACTGAGGATGGCACCGCTGCTGCCCACCAGGGCACCCGTGACAATCAGCAAATCATTGCCCAGCATGAAACCGATGGACGCTGCCGCCCACCCGGAATAGCTGTTGAGCATGGACACCACCACCGGCATATCGGCACCGCCGATTGCCATGATCAGGTGGATGCCCAGAACCGACGCAATGACTGTCATCACTACCAGGGCAACAATGCCCAGGGCCATACTTTCAGTGCCCATGAACCAGCTTCCCAGCAGGATACAGGCGATGATAGCGGCCAGGTTCATCAGATGCCGGCCAGGCAGGGTCAGTGCCTTGCTGTCAATGCGACCGTCCAGCTTGCCACAGGCCACCAGCGATCCGGTGAAGGTCACGGCGCCGATAAAGATGCCGACAAACACTTCCACCAGTTTGATGGTGTGCTCTGCCCCGGACGTTGGTACCAGAGGCTCGATATAGCCTGAGAAACCCACCAGTACCGCCGCGAGGCCCACAAAGCTGTGGAGCAGGGCGACCAGTTGCGGCATCTGGGTCATTTCCACCTTGTTGGCGATGGCAATGCCGGTGCCGGCGCCCAGGAGCACGGCGATCACAATCGCGGTGATCCCGCCATCACCGACACTGGCCAGGGTGGCGCCAACCGCGATGATAATGCCGGCAACGCCATACAGGTTGCCCCTACGTGCGGATTCCTGGTGGCTGAGACCACCCAGGCTGAGAATAAACAGTATGCTTGCGACCACGTAGGCCACGCTCACCAGTCCTGTACTCATATCGGGCGCCTCCTACCTGCGGAACATTTTGAGCATGCGATGGGTGACCCGGAAGCCACCACCCACGTTGATACTGGCAATCAACACCGCGACAAAGGCCATGATGCCGACGGCAATATTCTCCGCCTGGGCCAGGTGCAGAATGGCACCGATCACGATGATGCCGCTGATGGCATTGGTCACACTCATCAGGGGCGTGTGCAGGGAAGGTGTCACGTTCCAGATCACCTGCCAGCCGATGAAACAGGCCAATACAAACACGGTGAAGTGCCGCAGGAAGCTTTCCGGCGCGTAGGCGCCAACTCCATAAAGTGCGAGCGCCGTTACGATCAGAAGGGCACCCTTGCCAATCAGGCTGCGCCGGTCTGCATGCTTTTTCGCGGCCGCTTTGTCAGCCGCCGACGGTTCCTCGGTGCCCGGAGCTGGCTTGGGACTGACCGGTGATTCCGGTTGTGGTGGCGGCCAGGTGATGTCGTCCTTATTCACCACGGTCAGGCCCCGGATGACTTCGTCTTCCATGTTGACCAGCGGCTGGCCGTCTTTCTCGGGCGTCAGCTCGGTCAGCAGGTGCACCAGGTTGGTGGCGTACAGATCACTGGCCACCTTGGCCATGCGGCTGGGCAGGTCGGTGTAGCCGATCAACGTGACGCCATGGTGATTGGCCACCTTGCCGGGTTCGGTGAGTTCGCAGTTGCCGCCGCGCTCGGAGGCCAGATCGACAATCACGCTGCCGGGCTTCATGGATTTCACCATGTCGGCGGTGATCAGTTTCGGCGCTGGTTTACCGGGAATCAGGGCGGTGGTGATGATGATGTCCACCTCTTCGGCCTGCTCTGCAAACAGCGCCATCTCCGCCTTGATGAACTCGTCGCTCATCTGCTTGGCGTAGCCGCCGCTGCCACTGCCTTCCTCGTTCTCGAAATCCAGTACCAGGAACTCGGCCCCCATGCTCTCGACCTGCTCCTTCACCTCCAGACGGGTATCAAACGCCCTGACGATAGCGCCCATGCTGTTGGCAGCACCGATGGCCGCCAAACCAGCCACACCGGCACCGATCACCATGATCTTTGCCGGCGGAACCTTGCCTGCAGCCGTCACCTGGCCGGTAAAGAAACGCCCGAAGTGATTCGCCGCCTCGATCACCGCCCGATAGCCGGCAATGTTGGCCATGGCGCTGAGCGCATCCATCTTCTGGGCCCGGCTGATCCGGGGCAGGCTGTCGATCGCAAAGGAAGTGATCTTCCTGGCCGCCAGCTTCTCCAGCAGTTCCGGGTTCTGGGCCGGCCAGATGTAGCTGACCAGAAACGCACCCTCTTTCATCAGGTCCGCTTCGTGTTTGCCCAGCGCCGGATTCTCCATGGGGGCGCGGACTTTCAGGATAAAGTCGGCTTCTTTCCACAACGAGCTGGTGTCCGCTGCGATGGCTGCGTCGACTTTCTCATAGGCGGCATCAGAGTAGTTCGCCGCCTCGCCGGCGCCGCTTTCAACGATCACCTCGTAGCCAAGCCCGATGAGTTTGTGAACGGAGGGTGGCGTCGCCGCAACCCGCCGCTCGTCCTTGAAGATTTCCCTGGGGATACCGATTTTCATTATTGGTGTGCCTCCGGAGTTCCCAATCAATCAGATGTCTGGATACCTACATACTAGTGCAGGTTGCCAGATCTGCCCGAAATCCGGAGGTTTCGCAAGACTATCAGGTGTGTGCCAGGGCAAGACGCTCGATCTGCGCCTGGGACAGTTGGTCCAGCATGGCACCCCGGAACTGCCGGTTGATGAAGTGCTCGGTTTCGGTCCGGATGGTTTCCCGCTGGGCCGGACCACCCGCTATACCTACGATGGGTTGAACCGTGTTGTCCGTACCAATTATCCGGACGGCAGCCATACCTCGACCATCTACGATGCGGCGGGCCGCGTCACCGGTGAAACCGACGCCAACGGCAACACCACCACCTACGAGTACGACGCGGCGGGCCGTCGCACCTCCCGCACCGACCAGAATGGCCGTACCACCCAGTACGAGTACGACGCCCTCGGCCGCCTGACCAGGGTGACTGACACCCTCGACGGGGTAACCACCTACACCTACGACGAAGCCGGCAACAAGCTGACCCAGACCGATGCCGAGGGCCGCACCACAAAGTGGACCTACGACAGCCAGGGTCGCGTGCTGAGCCGCACCCTGCCCGTGGGCCAGACCGAAAGCTTCACCTATGACGCTGCTGGCAATCGCCTGAGCCATACCGACTTCAATGGCCAGACCACCAGCTACGGTTATGACCTCAACCAGCGGCTGACCCAGGTGACCTACGGTGACGGCACCACCGAGCGCTATACCTACGACGCCGTCGGCAACCGCCTGACCGCCACCACACCGGAAGGCACCACGCGGTACAGCTACGATGCCCAGAACCGCCTGGTGGAAGAGATCCAGCCCGACGGCTCGGTGCTGTCCTACGGCTACGACGCTGCTGGCAACCGGACCCAACTGGACGTCTCCGCCGGTGGCAGCACCACCTCTACCAGCTACAGCTTCGACGCCCTGAACCGGCTGGAAGTGGTGGCGGACAGCCAGGGCCAGACCCTCTACACCTACGATGCGGTGGGCAACCGCGAGAGCGTCAGCTACCCCAGCGGCAACGTCACCCTGTACGACTATGACGCCCTGAACCGGCTGACCCGACTCACCACCACGGATGCCGCGGACCAGATCCTGGCGGACTACGCCTACACCCTGGACCCCACCGGCCGCCGCTCCCAGGTGCAGGAGGCCCACAACGGACGCACCACCAGCTATAGCTACGACGAGCTGTACCGCCTGACCAAAGAAACCGTCACCGATCCGGTCAACGGCAACTACAGTGCCGAGTATCAGTTCGATAAGGTGGGCAACCGCACCTACAGCATCATCAATGGGGTGCACACCGCCTACAGTGTCGACAACAACGACCGCCTTACCCAGCAGGGTGGCGTCAGCTACAGCTACGACGCCAACGGCAACACCCTGACAGAAACCGAAGACGGCCAGGTGACCCGATACCACTACGATGCCCGCAACAAGCTTATCGAAGTGGAGAAAGGCGGTACCACCACCGGCTACGGCTACAACGTCGACGGTATCCGCACCCAGAAGACGGAGAATGGCATCACCACCCACTACGTGGTGGACAGCAACCGGGACTACGCCCAGGTGCTGGCGGAGGTAACCAACGGCACCACTGAGGTGAGCTACACTTACGGCGATGACCTGGTCTCGCAAACCCGTGCCGGAACCCCCTCGTACTACCTGTACGACGGCCATGGCTCCACGCGGGCGCTGGCGGATCACACTGGCTCTTTAACAGACAGCTACGACTACGATGCGTTTGGGGTGTTGCTGAACAGCTCCGGCGATACCGAGAATGCCTATCGGTATACCGGGGAGCAGTTGGATCCGAGCCTAGATCAGTACTACCTGCGGGCGCGGTATTACGACCAGAGCAGTGGGCGGTTTACTCAGCAGGATACCTGGCTGGGGAACAGTCAGGATCCGATCACGTTGCACAAATACTTGTACGGAAATGCAGATCCGGTAAACGGAGTAGATCCATCTGGCAACATGACATTGACCATGAGCATGGGCAACATCAGCATCATGGGAGCGCTTTCCTCGATTGGTTACCATTCCGCTGGAGTAAGCCTCGTTAGTTCGTTAATGGTTTTGACTGGAGATGCGGTTCAGACTGATGCTCAGGTAACTCCCTTAGATATAACCATTGCAAAAGTGAAAGCGAGGACCTGCGTTATCAATGGGAACGATAAGTGCAAACTCGGTGTGCCAACGGTGTTCTTTGGTGCAAATATGTGGGACGCATCCAATCACTATTGGGAGGCCCAAACGACGAGGGGGTTGCCATCTGTTTTGAACTATAAGAGAGGAGGGTTTGACAGAAGTTGGTACACCAGACTTTCTGTTCCCGAATGCATTGGACGTGGGCCTTCACAACAGTGTGATGAATACCCGTTCAATTCAACAGAGCAAGGTGGACCGGCGAATTATCGTGCTCAACGCGTTTCATTGAAACTCGTCAACGCCGTACATAATGGCGCGGCCGGCACTTTGCTTAACTCGATGTATACCAGTTGTGGAATAAGGTCAGGTGGTGGCCCAGAGAGCGCATTCGCTGCCATACCAGTTCCCTCGGGCGAATCGGGTTTTGTATGTCCAGGAAGATAGATAAATATGGTCAAGGTATTAAGGTTATTAGTTTTTCTTTCCGTCTCTATGCTGCTGGCATGCTCTGGCCCAAGAGACGGTGAAGGTGGAGAGAAAAGGATGGTTGGCACTAAAGTAGAAAAGATTGCTCATATATCGAGCCTTGGCTACTCGGGTAACCTTGATCATGCAAAAGAGGTTGCTGAATACTTGGAGGATGACGAGCCAGAGGTTGTTGGCCAGGCTTGTTTTTATCTTGGTTACTTGGAAGCACGCGAATATATTCCACGCTTGGCACAGCTGTTGGAGCATGAGGACGCAACGCTAGTAAATATGGCCGCGAGCGGCTTGGGTCTGATGGTCGATGGCCGCGACGACGATCTTTTGAAGGCGCTTTATCGTTTGCTTGATAGTTCGAATCTGTCAGTAAGGATGAGTGCAATAGAGGCTATTGGAAAAATACAGGCAGAAGAGTCCGCGGCAACGCTGATAAGCAGGTTCTATCGCGAAGAACCAGCAGCTAAACTTCAAATCATTCAGGCGCTCGGACTAATCAGAAGCCAGAAGGCGCTTCCTTTATTGGAGGGCTATCTAAAAGAGGTCAAAGCTATGGATCACAGCGTGCCTAATAAAGGTGGTGTCCGTGGCTCCGTGCCTCACCCAAGTGCTATGCAAGCAGTTCTTGAGGAGGCCATCTCGAGTATACGTGCAAGCTGATCAGTGGCTGGAGCTGTGCAGGAACATAAGTTTTGAAACCTCTTTTAATTGTTATAGCAATATTGTTGCTCCTAAGTTGCTCGGGAGGAGAAATGTCAAACCCTGGCAGGTCGGGGTATGTTGGAGGCCCAGAGATTTGGCGGGAATTTCTTGCATGCTGGGACCACGAGATACTGGGAAGTGTAGAACTGGAGGGCGCTGTTAGCTCCATGGAGCGCCAGGTTTTAGCTAGGGGCGGCCAGAGTAATAGACCTGCTGATCCTGAATTTGACGGTATCTATTCAGAAGACCAACTTCAAGTCACCTGCACTGACAGAGGATTGATTGAATCATCCTAGAAATATCGATTTCACGGTCCATGGCGTTCAGGGAATTCTTGTCTACTTGCGCCGGTTCTTGCCCGTGCCATCAATTCGGCTTGTCAAAAGTCCTGATCAGGCTGCATGAATAGGAGGCCATGCACTTTTTGCCGGGTGCCTGACAACAAGGCATTCGCAAGGTGTGTGTTTCTGCATCCGATTCCAGCTGGTCAATGTATCTTGATAGCCAGTCGTTCCTGCACCATGGTTTGCATAAGGGAACAACAGGAGCGCGCGCCATGACCAATCCAACCCTTCCTGACATATCCGGGATTCTGGGAGCGGAGCAGCGTATTCGATCATACCTGGGCGAAACGCCGCTTCTGAATGTGCCGGATCTCGATGACGCAATGGACCAGCCTCTAGCATTAAAGTGCGAGAGCCTTCAGCGCACTGGAAGCTTTAAAGCCCGTGGTGCGTTGAATTGGTTGTTGACGGCGAGTAAAGATGAGCTCAAGTCTGGCCTGGTGACGGTCTCTGCCGGCAATCACGCCATCGCCCTGGCCTGGGCGGCGGCCATGCAGGGTGTGCCGCTCACCGTGGTCATGCCCGAAGGCTCCAGCCCACTGAAAATCAGCCGCACCCGGGCCCTCGGTGCCGAGGTAATTGTTGAGGGCACTATCCAGCAGGCGGTGGCTCTGTGTCATGACCTTCGGGATCAGAAAGGACTGACTCTGGTCCACCCTTACAACGATGTTCGTATCATGGCCGGGCAGGGTACCGTTGGCCTGGAACTGCTACGCCAGCAGCCGGACGTGGATCGCGTGCTGTGTCCGATTGGCGGCGGCGGGCTGATTTCGGGATTGGGGCTGGCCATCAAGGCCCAGCGACCGGAGGTCGAACTGATTGGTGTCGAGCCGGAGGGTGCGGCCACCATGTTCAACGCCTGGCAGCATCAGGATGCCGCCGCCAGCCTTGACTCAGTGGACACCTGGGCCGCGAGTCTGGCACCGGCGGTGGTGGGAGATTGCACCTACGCGGCTTCCCGACGTGTGGTGGACAGGCTGGTCACGGTGACCGAGGCGGGTATTCGGGAGGCCACACGACGGCTGCTGACCGAAGCCCGGCTTTATGTGGAACCCGGAGCCAGCGTCGGCCTCGCGGCCTTGCTGGAGAACCGGGTTCCGTTGGCCCCGGGGCGGGTGACCGCTCTCATTATCACCGGTGGCAATATGGATCTGGAGCAGGTCAGTCTGTGTCGGTAATGCAGCCAACCTGATCTGAAAGAAGCGATCAGACGGAGTGCACAGGCCGACCCAGATCCCTGAGCACGGTCTCCACCACCATGGGGCTCCACAGCAGGCGGTTGTGACCCAGTCCGCTGGTGCGTAATACATCTGCACTCTGCCAGCTTCCGGCCACTCGCTGGCTTTCAGTCGGTGAAATGGACGTGTCGTCGTCATCGATGACAACCAGGCCCCGCTGGGTGAGAGACAGGGAAAGGGCCTCCAGATCCAGCTGATCCCAGACCGATGGGCCGAAACGCTCCTCCATCAATTGAAGGTGGACAGCAAGAACCTCCGGACTCAGCCCCAGTTGCCGGCCCAGGTTCTCCATCACGGCGGCCACGCTGGACGGGGGTGCCAGCATGGCCAGATAACTGGGCTGCAGGCCGTCTGCGATGGCCCTGGCCACAGCGATGCAACCAATGGAATGAGCCAGCACACCATGCACCCGGCCGACACTGGCGGCCACGCGGGTGATGACGTCGGCCATTTCGAACAGGTCGGTGCTTTCCCCCTGGGCTCTGCCATGGGCGGGTGCGTCAAAGAGGACGACACGGTAGCCCGCCTCCACTAATGGTTCAATCCAGGCGCCGAACTGGATGCCCGCGCCTGACCAACCATGGACACCGAGAATCACCGGGCCCTGGCCCCAGGAGAACACCGGAATAATG
>Ga0247720_100472_pt1 | contig 14383 bp, 13 predicted proteins | sample MSEWel2015_12_15_FD_189078 | JGI IMG/M metagenome (GOLD analysis project Ga0247720, IMG submission 189078) | Subsurface sediment microbial communities from gas well in West Virginia, United States - MSEEL Well Study Marcellus 3H_2015_12_15 | ecosystem: Environmental > Terrestrial > Deep...
GGAGGGTGAATAGTATGTTTTGGGATACTACAATAATACTTTTAATACCAGCTTTAATATTCGCAATGTATGCGCAAGCTAGAGTGCAAAGCACTTTTAGCAAATACGCTCGCGTCAGAAATAGATATGGGTATACCGCAGAGGAAATAGCTAGAAAGATATTAGACGGTATGGGGCTTTATGATGTAAGAATTGAAAGGATACCGGGGAATTTAACTGACCATTACGATCCAAGAGCAAAAGTGTTAAGACTTTCTGAATCTGTTTATGGAAGTGACTCTATAGCAGCAATAGGAGTAGCTGCTCATGAAGCAGGGCATGCTATACAGCATGCAAAAGGTTATGTACCTTTGACTGTAAGAAACAGTCTTGTTCCGGTGGCTAATTTAGGTGCTAATTTAGCTTGGCCTTTAGTCATTTTAGGATTTTTCATGGGGGCGCCGGGACTACATTTGATAAACATAGGCATACTCCTTTTTAGTGCAGCAGTACTTTTTCAGGTTATTACTTTGCCTGTAGAATTTGATGCAAGCAATAGAGCAATAACACTTCTTCAATCAAATATACTTTTTACAAGAGAAGATATTGAACCTGCCCGGAGGGTACTACAAGCTGCTGCTTTGACTTATGTAGCTGCGGCATTGGTTTCCATTATGCAATTATTAAGACTAATTATTATAAGAAACAGCAGAGAGTAAAGGAGAAAATTTAGATAAATGAAACCAAGAGAAATAGCTTATAAAATACTTCAAGAAGTGTTGTCAAAAGAAGCTTATGCGAATATTTCTTTTAATAAGCATTTAAAAGGACAAGAATTAAAAGAAATAGATAGAGGTTTTACTAAAGAGTTGGTATTTGGTGTTATTGAAAGAAAGTACACATTAGATTTTATACTTTCTTTTTTTGTAAAGAAGGCTCCGGATTTAAAAACTATGATTTTTCTTGAAATGGGATTATACCAGCTTTTGTACATGGACAAAGTTCCTTCTTATGCTGCTATAAATGAGACAGTTAATATAGCTAAAAAAGTATTAGGGATAAAGAGAGCAAATTTTATAAATGCAGTTTTAAGAAACTATGATAGAGAGAAAGAAAGAGTAATTTTCCCTGATAAAGAGAGGGATTTAAAGCAATATTTGAAGGTAACATATTCTTATCCTGATTGGATTGTGGAAAGATTACTAAATAATTACGATGAAGAGAAGGCAGAGGCGCTTTTAAAAAGTTTAAATGAAAGGCCTGAAATTTGTTACAGAGTTAATACACTAAAGATTGATATAGAAGATTTGAAAAAGCTATTAGTTTCTCGCGGTATTGTTTATAAAAAAGGTTATTATCTAGAAGAAGCGCTATATATAGATATTAAAAACCCTGAAAGTCATCAATTGTACAAAGAAGGGCTTATTTACATTCAGGATGAGGCCTCTATGTTGGTTTCTAAAATTTTAAATCCTAACGAAGGAGAGACGGTATTAGATGTGTGTGCTGCTCCTGGTGGTAAAACGACCCATATAGCGCAATTGATGAAAAATACTGGTAATGTTGTAGCTTTTGATTTACATCCTCATAGATTAGAGTTGATAAAAGAGAATTGTAAAAGATTAGGAATTACAAATGTAAAAGCAGAAGCCTTTGACTCTACTTTTGTTAATGACAAGTATCTGGAAAAAGCAGATAAAGTCTTAGCAGATGTCCCTTGTACAGGTATAGGTATAATCAGAAAAAAACCTGATATTAAGTTAAAGAATTATACGAAAAGTGAAATTTCACAATTAGTTGAAACGCAATATAAAATATTAGACTCCAGTTCAAAATATGTAAAAAAAGATGGATTTTTAGTGTATAGCACCTGTACTATAGGAGTAGAAGAAAATCACAATGTAATAATGAAATTTTTAAAAGAACACCCTAATTTTAGATTGGTTGATATAAAAGCTGAGATGCCAAGTGGATTGAATATTGAAACTGCTTCTTTAGGATATATACAAACTACACCTTTAGAGCATGGAATCGATGGCTTTTTTATAAGCAAGTTAAAAAGAATAAAATAACGTGCAAAACGATAGCCATGTATGAATTTATCAAGTAAACTTATGGGGATAAGAAACCTACGAAATTTCAACATGGACACGGAGGTATATTAAGTTGTACAATTTAAAAAATATGACGTTAGAAGAAATGGAAGAATTTTTTGTAAATATTGGAGAGAGTAGATATAGAGCTAAACAGATTTACAAGTGGATTTACGGTAAAAAAATTACAGATTTTGACAAGATGACAGATATCTCTAAAAATTTGCGATCAAAATTAAAAGAAATTGCTTATATTTCTCAATTGAAGGTAGAAGCGAGAAGGGTTTCTGAAATAGATAACACTGTGAAATACCTTTTTTTGCTGGAAGACAAAAATATTATTGAAGGAGTTGCTATAAAATACAGGTTTGGAAATACTGCCTGTGTTTCTACTCAAGTAGGATGCAATATGAGATGTAGCTTTTGTGCTTCTGCTATTGGAGGCAAAGTCAGAGATTTAAAAGCTTCAGAGATGGTAGACCAAGTTATGTCTATAGACAGCGACTATGGCAAAATTTCAAATATTGTTTTAATGGGCAGTGGAGAACCTTTTGACAATTACGATGAAGTGATGAAATTTATAAAAATAGTAAATAACCCTTACGGTTTAGGAATAGGCAGTAGGCATATAACTATATCTACTTGCGGAATAATTCCTAAAATTTACCAATTTGCAGATGAAAAATTACAGGTTAATTTATCTATTTCATTACATGCTCCTAATGATGAATTGAGAACTCAACTAATGCCAATAAATAAAGCTTATCCATTAGAGGAATTGATGAAAGCTTGTAAGTATTATATAGAAAAAACAAGGCGCAGGATAACCTTTGAGTATTCGTTAATTGAAGGAGTAAATGATAAAAAAGAACATGCTTATCAATTGGCGGATTTATTGAAAGGCATGCTGTGCCATGTTAATTTGATACCTATTAATTACGTAAAAGAGATAGGCTTTAAAAAGGCGGCTAATGAAAAAGTGATGATGTTCAAAAAAATTATTGAAAATGCAGGGATATCTTGTACGGTGAGAAGGGAATTAGGAAGCGATATTGAAGCTGCCTGTGGACAGCTGAGGAGAAAGTATTTAAAGGAAAGGTAGGGTTTTTATGATTGTAGCTGCCCTAACTGATATTGGCAATGTAAGAGAAAAAAATGAAGATTATTATTATGCCTCGGGAGAAAAAGATTTGCCACTGTTTATTGTAGCAGATGGAATGGGAGGCCATAATGGGGGTGAAGTTGCAAGTAAGTCTGCTGTTGAAGCCATTGTTGATTATTTTAAAAAGAATTATTTTAAGCTACAGGATAGAGAAATTTCCTCTATAGAAGGTTTTATAGAGAAATCAATTAAATATGCTAATAAAATTGTTTATTCTCAAGCCTGTTCAGAATGTGAATTGACAGGGATGGGTACTACTCTTACTTTGTTATTTTTTGAAAAAAACCATTTTTTTATAGGACATATTGGAGATAGTAGGGCTTATTTGATAAGAGATAACAGCATAGAGCAAATTACAGAAGACCATTCTTTTGTAGAAGAACTTGTAAAAATGGGTAAAATAACTCATGAAGAAGCCCGAGTTCATCCTCAAAAGAATATAATAACAAGGGCTTTGGGAGTTGATGAGGAAGTAGAAATTGATATATTCCATGACGCTGTTATGCCAGAAGACATTTTGCTTTTGTGCACAGATGGGCTAACTAATTTGGTGACAGACCAACAGATTTTAGATGAATTTACTAGGAATGAAGATATAAATACCTCTTGTATTAATTTAGTAAATCTTGCAAAAGCTAACGGCGGATACGATAATATAACTCTTATCGCTGTTAAGGAGGTGACATCATGATTGGACGTATATTAGGTAACCGCTACGAAATATTAGAGGAAATTGGCGAAGGCGGAATGGCTAAGGTTTACAAAGCAAAGTGTCATCTCCTTAACAGAATAGTAGCAATCAAAATTTTGAGGCCTGAATTTGCAGCAGATGAGGATTTTGTAAAAAAGTTTAGAAGAGAGTCTCAGGCAGCGGCAAGTCTTTCACACCCTAATATAGTGAGTATATACGATGTTGGGCAAGAGGGAGACATTTACTATATTGTAATGGAATATATAAATGGACACACTTTAAAAAAACTCATAAGTGAAAATGGAGGACCGTTAGAAGTAAAAAGAGCAATAGAAATAGCAAGACAAGTTTGCAAAGCCTTGGATCACGCTCATAAAAATCGAATAATTCACAGGGATATAAAACCACAAAATATTCTTGTTACTGAAGAGGATGTGGCGAAAGTTACTGATTTTGGAATTGCAAGGGCTGCCAATGGTTCTACCATAACTTATACCGGAGATGTGGTAGGAACTGCTTATTATTTTTCTCCTGAACAAGCAAAAGGCGGAATAGTAGATGAAAGAACGGATATTTATTCTTTAGGAATTGTCCTTTATGAAATGCTAACGGGAAAAGTACCTTTTGAGGGAGATAGTCCTATTTCTGTCGCTTTAAAACACATTCAAGAAGAGATAATTCCTCCTTCCAGGCTAAATGAGAAGGTGCCAAAAGAATTAGATCAAATAGTTTTAAAAGCTACACAGAAGGATGTAAATCTTAGGTATCAAACTGCAGCAGATTTTCTTAAAGACTTAGATACTTTTTTGCGAAATCCTAAAGAGCTAAATTTCAAAGAAGAGGAAATTACAAAAACACGGGTGATTCCTTCTAAAGATGTAGAAGAGTTAAAGAGAGCGGCACAAAGAAAGGAGAAAGAAAAGAAAAGGCGAAACGTCATAAAGAGAATAGCAACTGTTTTATTAATTCTCTTGCTACTGGCTTCTTTGTCTTATGGTACCATATACGTCCTCAATAACTTTTTTAAAGTGAGCGATGTTGTGGTTCCAAATGTTGTTGGTTTGTCCTTAAACCAAGCAAGTAAAATTCTATCAGACCATAATTTAAAGATGGAGATAAGTGAAGAGCGGTATAGCGATAAACCTGAAAATACTATTTTATCTCAAGACCCTCCACAAGGGAGTGTAGTAAAAACTGGAACTACAGTTTATGTAGTGATTAGTAAAGGTACGCAAGTTGTTGTGGTGCCTAATGTGATAAACAAAGATTATTTAGAGGCTAAAAATATCCTTGAGAATATGGGCCTTAAAGCAAACATTATAGAACAATACAATGATCAATTTGCTAAAGGATATGTCTTTGATCAAAATCCAAGACAAGGGGTACAGGTAGAATACAATACAGCGATTGATCTATATGTTAGTAAGGGTCAACAACCTGCGATAATGCCCAACGTAGTTAATATGACATTGGAGGAAGCAACAACTGCCCTAGAAAATGCTGGTTTAAAGTTAGGCAAAGTCATTTATAAAGAGACTACTGAGGTACCAGAGGGTGTGGTTTTAGAGCAAAGTGTTCCTCCAGATAGTGAAATTCAAAAAGGAAGCCCGATAGATTTAATTGTCAGTAAGATGCCTCAGATGCCCCAGGGTTCTTTACAACACCGAACCAAAAATGTTATTATTGAATTGCCTAACAAACAGGGCACTATGAAAGTAGATGTATATGTAATACAAAACGGACAAAAAAATTTAATATATTCTGCCCAACACACTTATCAAGATAGCCCTCTTACTGTTCCTGTAACGGCATATAAAGGTAAAGCTACAATTGAGGTGGATATAGATGGAGAAGTGTATAGCACAGTGGAGGCGAGATTTTAATTGACGAGGGTAGTGGGAAAAATTGTGGGAGGAATAGCTGGATTTTATTATGTAGCTACAGAGCACGGCATTATAGAATGCCGTGCTCGCGGAAAATTTAGAAAGGATAATGTTACTCTCTTAGTAGGTGACATTGCGGAAATTCAAATGATAAACGATAGGGAGGGGTATATTTTAAACATTTTACCACGAAAAAATAAGCTTACAAGGCCTCCAGTAGCTAATGTAGACCAAGCTATAATAGTATTTGCTATTATTAGGCCAGAACTTAACAGAATTTTATTAGATAAAATGATTGTATTGGCAGAGAGTAATGACATTGAGCCTGTAGTTTGTATCAATAAAGTGGATTTAAAAGAGGATAAAGAGGCTTTTGATTTGGTGAGTGTTTATCAGAAAATAGGATATAAAGCAGTTGCAACTTCTACAGTTACAAAAGAAGGAATTGACGAATTAAAATCCTATTTAAAAGACAAGGTTTCTTTTTTTGCAGGTCCTTCTGGAGTAGGAAAGTCCTCTTTGATTAATTCTATTCAATCAAATATAAAACTCAAGACAGGAGAGGTAAGCGAAAAGCTTTTAAGAGGTAAACACACAACAAGAAGCGTAGAGCTTTTATCTCTTGATTTTGGAGGGTATGTTTTGGATACCCCAGGTTTTACTGCATTAACATTAGATATTGAAAAACAAGACCTTCGATACTATTTTAGAGAATTTTTAGAGTTTCAAGGAGGGTGCAAATTTTCTTCTTGTCTTCATATACAAGAACCGGGATGCAATGTTATAAAGGCTGTAGAAGAAGGACTAATAGATAAAAACAGATATGTAAGTTATATTTCTCTGTTTAAAGAATTAAAGGAAAAAGAAAAGAGGAGGTACTAAAAATTGAAAATAGCTCCTTCAATATTATCTGCAAATTTTGCAAATTTATTAGAAGATGTAAAAAAGATAGAAAAAGATGCTGACCTTTTGCATATTGATGTAATGGATGGCCATTTTGTTCCAAATATCACCATTGGACCAGTAGTAGTAAAGTCCCTGAGAAAATTTTTTTCTATTCCCTTTGATGTTCATTTGATGATTGAAAATCCAGATTTGTACATAGAAGATTTTGTAAATTCGGGCGCGGATATTATAACTGTTCACCAAGAAGCTTGTATACACTTACATCGTACGATACAGAAAATAAAAAGCTATGGTAAAAAAGCCGGAGTTTCTTTAAATCCGGCTACACCTTTAGAAAGTATAAAATATGTATTACAGGATATTGATATGGTTCTGATTATGACGGTAAATCCTGGATTTGGAGGACAAAAGTTTATAGATTCAATGCTTAAAAAGATTGAAGAAATAAAGAAAATGAGAGAAGATTTAGGCTTAAACTTTGAAATTGAGGTAGATGGGGGAATTAACCTTTATAATGTAAAGGAAGTAGTTGAGGCAGGAACTGATATAATTGTAGCTGGTTCTTCAATTTTTGAATCTTCGGATCCTGCCCAAACTATAAAAGAATTTAGAAAGGCAGTAAAAAGATGAGGGTTTTAATTATTTCTAATGGGGATATAAAAGATTATGATTTTTATAAAAATTTGACAAAAGAAGTAGATATAGTTATATGTGCAGATGGTGGAGCGAATCATGCCTATCAAATGAAACTAAAACCTCATTTGATAGTGGGTGATTTAGATTCAATAAAAGAAGAAGTTTTGGAATTTTATAAAAACAAAGGGGTAAAAATTGAAAAATATTCTCCTATGAAGGACGAGACAGATACACAATTGGCAATGATAAAAGCGATAGAATTAGGGGCGAAGGAAATTATTTTTACAGGGGTATTTGGAGAGAGATTTGATCACTCTTATGCAAATCTTTCCCTTTTGTTGTATTTATTAAATCGCAATATCAAGGGTAAAATTATAAATGAAAAAAATGAGATATATTTGATTGATAAATTTTTAGAGATTGAAGGGAAAAAAGGAGAATTGTTATCTTTAATTCCATATTCTAAAGATGTAAAAGGAATATACACTAAAGGTTTGTTTTATGCCCTTTCAGGTCAAAGTATGGATTTAGAAATGCCTTACGGTATAAGCAATGTTTTTATAGAAGATAAAGCAACTATAAAAATAGAAGAAGGACTTTTATTAGTGATAAAACCAAGAGAATAGTTTCAAAATCCCTTTCCTGTGAATAGTATAATAGTAACTAAAGAGGAAAGGGGTGTTTTTATGGACAAATTTTTTTATAAACTGAAGCGATTAAATAGGCAACTAAATTATTCGTTAGGATATGTATTGATTGCTTTAGGTGTATTGATTTTTATTAGGTATATTCCTTACTGGTTATGGATGATTTTTTTGGGAATTTTTCTTGTAATAGCTGGTTACTATGTAAACATATATTTTAAGTGAAAAATAAAAAAGCGTGCAAAAATGCACGTCTTTCTTTATATTGCTCTTTGTACTTTTCCTGATTTTAAGCATTTTGTACATACATGGAGTCTAACAGGAGTACCATTTACTATTGCTCTTACTTTTTTTAGGTTAGGTTTCCACTTTCTTATGGATTTTCTATGAGAGTGGCTATATTGGTAACCTGCTAAAGGACCTTTTCCACAAACATCGCACTTAAGCACAGTTGCACCTCCTTTGAAAGACAGTAATATTTTATCAAAAATTAATTACTTGCACAATAAAAATCAAAATAACAATATTATTTTATCACCATCTCTTATAAATGTAAATACCTTTGCAACAAATGTTTAGTTGATGTTATTAAGAGATTTAGGTAAAATATAAATTAAGATTGGAGGGGTATTAATGGTTCAAATAAAAAACAAATATGGCATAATACATATTTCAAATGATGCAATTGCTGCTATAACCAGTAGAGCAGTATCTGAGTGTTATGGGATAGTAGGATTAGGCAGAAAAGGAGCAAATGGATTAATAGAAATATTTAAAACAGAAAATTCTGGAAGAGGAGTCAAGGTTGTTACTATAGAGGAAGGTTTGATATTAGAAGTTTATATAGTTGTCCTATACGGCGTAAATATAAAAACTGTTTCAGCGAATGCTATTGAAAAAGTAAAATACGCTGTCGAGAAATTTGTAGGAGTAAAGGTAGAAAATGTAATAATAAATGTTCAGGGAATTAAAGTTGATAATTGAGGAGGAAGTTGTGTTGAAGTACTTAGATGGAAAAATTTTAAAGAACATGATGATAGCAAGTTCTAATTATCTTTTTAACAACAAAGGAGAAGTTGATAAACTCAATGTTTTTCCTGTTCCAGACGGTGATACTGGCTCTAATATGGCATATACAATGCAATATGCTGCAAAAGAGTTAGAGAAATCACAAGATACGATAAGAGAAGTTTTAGATGCTATTTCGAAAGGTACTTTAATGGGAGCAAAAGGTAATTCGGGAGTTATTTTGTCCCAGATTTTTAGAGGTTTTTCTAAACGACTTAGAGATACAAAAAAGATAACTCCTTGCGATTTTGCAGAAGGTTTGAAAGCTGGTGTAGAGGTAGCTTATAAAGCAGTTATGAGACCTGTAGAAGGTACTATTCTCACAGTATGTAGGGAAACTGCAGAAGAGGCGGAAAAAATATGTAAAAAGGTTGAAAATTTTGAAGAATTTTTCGCAAAAATTATTGAAGCTGCAGAAAAGTCTTTACAAAATACTCCAAATCTCTTGCCAGTTTTAAAAGAGGCTGGAGTAGTTGATTCTGGTGGAATGGGATTTGTGTATGTATTAAAGGGGATGTTTGAAGGGTTTAAAGGAAACAAAATTGAGCCGATAGAAGTTTTAAAAGGGACAGTAACAAATAAGCAAACTGTGGAGGATTTAAGATTTTTATATTGTACAGAAATATTAGTGAAAACAAAAAAGAGTTATGCAGAAGCTATTTTAAAAGGTAAATTCGAAAGATTTGGAAATAGTTTGGTGATAGTTTCAGATGATGACATTTTAAAAGTTCATGTGCACACGAACAATCCTGGATTAGTATTAGAAGAAGGACTTAAAATAGGTGAACTTATAAAAGTGAAAATTGACAATATGAAAATACAACATGAAAGTTTGGTAAGTGAAGAGCAAAAGGCTGAGAAAAAATATGGAGTTTTAGTTGTAGCTAATGGAGAAGGAATTAAAAATCTTTTTTCAGAGCTGGGCTGTGATGTTATTATAAATGGTGGACAAACTATGAATCCGAGTACAAATGATATTTTGGAGGGTATAAAAAAGATTAATGCGGAAAATATTTTAGTTTTCCCCAATAATAAAAATATAATAATGGCTTGTGAACAAGCAAAAGCCTTATCAAATAAAAAAGTAGAAATAATCCCAACAAATAATTTTAGTGAAGCTATAACTTCTATTTTAAATATTGATACTGAAAAGAGTTTAGAAGAAAATGTAGCTAAAATAAAAGAAATATTAAGTAATATAAAGACAATTGAAGTTACTTATTCAGTAAGAGACACGCAAATAAATGGTTTTGAAATCAAAAAAGGAGATGTGTTAGGTTTTATAAATGACAACCTGGAATCAGTAGGAAAAGATTATAATAAAGTAGCACAAGAATTGATTTATAAAGCTTTAGATGAGGATTCTTCATTAGTTAGCATATATTATGGGGAAGAAGTTACAAAAGAAAAAGCGGAGGAATTGAAAAATTCTATTTCCGTAGAGGCAGATGTAGAAATTTATTTTGGAGGTCAGCCGCTTTACTATTACGTTATATCAATAGAGTAAAGGTGAAATGAAATGCCTTTAAATCTGGATATTCAGTACGTAAAAGGAGTTGGACCTAAAAGGGCAAAACTTCTTAAAAAATTGGGAATACAAACAGTAGAGGACTTATTATTTTATTTTCCTAAAGATTATGAAAATAGAAGCAGTATTTTAAAAATTGAGGACTTAACAGTTGGAGAAAAACAAACTTTTAAAGGCTATATTGTAGGTAGTCCAAGAGAAATAAAGACTTCAAGGGTGATTATCACTAAAGTCCCTGTAAAAGATGGAACAGGCGCAGTAGAGTTAGTGTGGTATAATCAACCCTATATAAAGAATAACTTAAAAATTGGTGAAGAATATATAATAAACGGTAAATTACGATTTAAATATGGACAATTAATAGTAGAAAATCCTGTTATAGAAAAAAGTGAAGATTTTAAGTTAAACACAGGAAGGATAGTTCCTATTTATGGACTAACAGAAGGATTGACACAAAATGCTATTAGAAAGATAATGTTTAATGCTCTTAAGGAGTATGTACAGGAAGTAGAAGAGTTTTTTGATGAAGAATTTCTATCTGAAAAAAGATTAATGGACATAAAAAGTGCACTAATTAATATAAATTTTCCCCAAAATGAAGCATATTTAGAGCAGGCAAAATACAGATTTAAATATCAGGAACTTTTTTTGCTGCAAATGGCTTTATTTCTAATGAAAGGATCTGCGAAAGAAAAAAAAGGAATAAAATTTGAACGGGTAGATCTAAAGCCTTTTATTATGGGATTGCCTTTTAAATTGACACAAGCACAGGTAAAAGTTTTAAAAGAAATAATTGCAGATATGAATTCTCACAAGGTGATGAATCGTTTGGTACAGGGAGACGTGGGCTCCGGAAAAACAGTTGTTGCAGCTTGCAGCATGTACATTGCTGTCAAGAATGGCTATCAAGTGGCAATGATGGCTCCAACGGAGATACTTGCAAAACAGCATTATTCTACGTTAAAAGAACTTTTTAAAAATACTGATATAAAAATTGGACTTTTATCTGGTAGCCTTTCACCTTCTAATAAAAAAGAAGTATTAGAAAAAATCAAAAAGGGAGATTACGATATTATAGTAGGAACACACGCTCTAATAGAAGATGATGTGGTTTTTAACAATTTAGGACTTTGTATAACTGATGAGCAGCACCGTTTTGGAGTGAGACAAAGGGCACTTTTGACACAAAAAGGTAAAAACCCTGATGTTTTGGTTATGACAGCTACACCAATTCCTCGTACCTTGGCTCTTATTCTATACGGAGATTTGGATATATCGATAATTGACCAATTACCTCCTGGAAGAAAAAAAGTCAAAACCTACGTTATTTCTTCTTCTGTGAGAAAAAAGGCCTACGAGTTTGCAATGAAGGAAGTGAAAAAGGGAAGACAAGTTTATGTAGTTTGTCCCCTAATTGAAGAATCGGATAAAATAAGTGCGATGTCTGCCGAAATAGTATATAGAGAAATTTATAAAGATGCTTTTAAGGAAGCTAAAGTAGGACTTTTACACGGTAAAATGGCGGACAGCGAGAAAGAAAAAGTTATGGAAGAATTTGTAAATGGCAAAATTGATATTTTAGTCTCTACCTCAGTAATAGAGGTGGGGGTAAATGTACCTAATGCAACAGTGATGATTATAGAAAATGCAGAAAGGTTTGGACTTGCACAACTTCACCAATTGAGAGGCAGAGTTGGCAGGTCAGAATTTCAGTCTTACTGTATTTTAATCAGTTATTCTAATTCTGACGTAGCCAAAAAAAGACTGGGAGTTTTAGCTCAAACTTCTGATGGATTTAAAATTGCAGAAAAAGATTTAGAAATAAGAGGACCTGGTGAATTTTTAGGATTAAGACAGCATGGCCTTCCTGAATTTAAAATTGCTAACATTGTGGAGGATATAGATATTTTAAAGATAGTGCAAAAAGATGTAGAGGAGTTGCTTAAAAAAGACCCTAAACTTGAAAACTATCCTAAGATAAAAAATATTTTACTTAATCAGTTTTACCAAAAATTAGAAGGAATAATATTAAATTAGAGAAGGAGAATAGTAGTATGGAAAAGATAGCGATTGTCACAGATAGCTTGTCTGATATACCTGAGGATTTAATAAAAACTTATAGAATATTTGTAGTTCCTCTGACTATCAATATTGATGGTGTAAGTTATAAAGATGGAGAAGATATAACAAAAGAAGAATTTTATAGGCTTTTAAGAGAAGGAAAAATGCCTACAACTACTCAAGCTTCACCAGTAGAGTTTATGGAAACTTTTAAGGACTTGTTAAAAAGTTATGATTACGTAATTGCCATAATTTTATCATCAAAATTGAGTGGAACTTACCAATCTGCGGTGATTGCAAAAGATATGGTAGATCCAAAAAGAATTGAAGTTATTGATTCAAGACATTTTACATTAGGAAATGGTATGTTAGTTCTTCAGGCTGCTAAAATGGCAGTTGCGGGAGCTTCTAAGGAGGAAATTGTTCAAAAAGTGTATGATTTAACTCCTAAAATTAGGTATATAATGGTTTTTGATTCTCTGGACTATTTATACAGAGGAGGGCGTTTACCTAAAACGCAGGCATTTATTGGGAATATTTTGAATATAAAGCCTATTTTAATGAATGATGATGGAGAATTAAAAATAGTAGATAAGGTTAGAGGGCAAAAAAGAGTTATTCGCTGGATGATTGATTATATGAAAAATACAGGAGTAGATTTTACAGATAGAGAAGTGGGATTAATTCATACAGATAAAGAAGAATTTTTAAATGAAATAGAAGCTGCCTTAAGAAGCGAGTTAGGCATAACTAAATTTTTAAGGTCAAGAGCTGGATGTGGAATAGGTACTCATGCAGGGCCTGATGCGGCGGGAGTGTTTTTTGAGGAAAAATAAATTTTTATTATTTGCCATTTCAATCACTTTTATACATTTTTGAAAACAAATTTATAGTTTATAAAAAAGCAATTTGGTTAAATTAATAATACAAATACAAATGGAGGTGATTGAAATGGCTGTAGGTTCAGAAACCAGAAATCCTCTTGTGGTAAAAGAGGCAAAGCAGGTTATGAGCCAATGGAAGTATGAAATAGCAAGAGAATTAGGAATAAATCCTCCAGCTGATGGTTATTGGGGTAACCTCACATCAAGAGATTGTGGGGCTGTAGGTGGCCATATGGTAAGAAAAATGATACAAATGGCAGAAAGTCAGATGGCCAGCAAAGGAACTTGGAAATAAATATATATTGATATATATAAAGATAATAAGGATAATGATATATGATATAAAGAAGGATATCCCTAGTGGGTATCCTTCTTTATATCAAAAGGTATATATAACAATAGTTTACAGGTATATAAGCTAAATAGCGGGTTAAATTAATAATGGAACACGATTTAGGAGGTGATTAAAATGGCTGTAGGTTCAGAAACCAGAAATCCTCTTGTGGTAAAAGAGGCAAAGCAGGTTATGAGCCAGTGGAAGTATGAGATAGCTAATGAATTAGGAATAACTCCTCCAGCCGATGGTTACTGGGGTAACCTCACATCAAGAGATTGTGGGGCTGTAGGTGGCCATATGGTAAGAAAAATGATACAAATGGCAGAAAGTCAGATGGCCAGCAAAGGAACTTGGAAATAAGATAATTTACAATAAAAAGGGCAATCCTTGTGATTGCCCTTTTAAAATTTTAATCCAGGTAGTTGCCTACCTGGACTGGGAGAGGAGAAATTGAAGGAAGAATTTTGGGGAAATTTCTGTTCCCATAAATATTATTTGCCATTTTGAAAAA
>Ga0247720_100473_pt1 | contig 14331 bp, 26 predicted proteins | sample MSEWel2015_12_15_FD_189078 | JGI IMG/M metagenome (GOLD analysis project Ga0247720, IMG submission 189078) | Subsurface sediment microbial communities from gas well in West Virginia, United States - MSEEL Well Study Marcellus 3H_2015_12_15 | ecosystem: Environmental > Terrestrial > Deep...
ATATTATTATTCTTTTGATACAATGACCATAATTCTTTTTGAAATGCCTTTAAAACTGGCAAATAAATCGTTTCTTCTTTGTTAGGAATATCTTTAAATTTTAGTCCTATTTCAGCCATTTCTCTTAATTTTTCAAAAATAGGAGTTATCGCTGAGAAATACTCTTCACTGCATTTTTCCCCCACCCATTTTAATCCAAAATCAATTGTTTGAGATAATCTTGAATGTTTTACTGCGTGATGATGATGTTTTGCTGAAAAACCTACTTCCCAACCTGAAAGAGACCTTATGCATACTATATCTCTTACATCTCCATATTCTCCTGCTTTGTCTGATTGAATAAATATTATTAAATGGTTGTGATTACCAGGATAAAGTAAAGAGGGTTCTAAATCTACAATAAAATCTGCAAACTGTAATCCCGCATTCAATAGTTTATTTTGTTTAGTAGAAGGCAGTGAATCAAAATCTGATTTTGTTTTATAAAAATGCTCATCTGTTTGAAGAAATACATCAGTATTATTTTTTAAAAATTCATACAAAGTATAAGCAATTGCATATTCAAACGCTCTTCCATTCCTATTTTGTGTTTGAGGCATTTTCATCCCTACCAATCATTTGATAAAATTAATATTTCTCTTGAATTTTTATTATTGGACATTCCATATTTCCAAACAGGATATACTATTTTATATCTAGAATACATCTTTTTTACTTTATCGCAGTTATTGTATGAAAGAATCCATCCCCCTCGCTGTTTCAATATTTCATACAACGCATCATGGTCAAAATTTTTGTGAGCATCGCCTTTTTTTCCATAAAGACTACTTTCTATCATATATGGGGGGTCGGCATAAACAAAATCTTGTGTATGTAATTTAAATGAATTAGTAAAATCCATGTTAGTAATAGATACAATATTAGGACATGAAAAATTTCTTAATCGTTCAATAGCAGATAAAGTAAAGCGTGGGTGGTTTGGGGACATACCACCGCTACACGTTGCACCTGAATAACTAGCTCTATTTAAAACATAAAATATTGCCGCATACCTATATTTATCATCTTTATACATATCTAAAGTATCCTGTAATTCATAAAATTTTTCTTTTGATAAAGGGTAATATTCAAGTACAATATCAGCCAATTTATTAGGATTTTCTAAAGCACATTGCCAAAAAGCTACAAGTGGTTCAAATATATCATAGCCATATACTTTTACCCCTCGATTAGCAAGTGCTATTTCTATTGAACCGCCACCAAAAAATGGTGAAAATAAAGTAGTTATATTTTTAGGAAAATAAGGCAATATAAATTTTACAGCCCTGGTTTTTCCTCCAGGATAACGTAATAATGAAATAATATTGGAAGACTTTTTTATATTTTGATATTGTTTTTCTATTACATCCAACATTATACCACCTCTTAAAATAATCTTATCACAATAAAACAAAATAGCAATAGAATTGTCTATTGCTATTAAAACCAAAAATTTATAATATAAAGTTTCATTTCAAACTCTTACGTACTGCTTCCAATATTTCTTTAGTAGGAGGATACCATCCAGAAATATTTAATCCTCCACCCGCAGAATAGACTGCATCTTCTGCTAATGCTCCACCGTTTTCTATTTCATCTGTAACATCTACATATTTACCATCTCTTTCTATTCTTATTCTTGCTGCGAAATTTGCAACATCTACCCAAAGAGTAGGCATTTTACCGCTTTCAAAAAGGGCTATCCACTCTACTTCATTATATAACGGAGTCCCCTTTTATTTTTGCCCCCTTTAATTTTTTCTTACTTCCTATTATACCAAAATTAAGTACAAAAGAAAATTATTTATTTTTATTAAATGGTTTTAATTGTTCCTGTATTTGGTCTGCTACTATATCCCATCCTCGTTTATATACTTCTTTATAATCCTCATCTCCCTCGGGTATGAGAGTTATTCCTGCTGTTAATTTTAAGCTTTCATAATTTCCAAGATTTTTTGTATATGTTGTTTCTACATATATCTCTTTAGTTCTCATCAGTAACATCCTCCTTTTTTATATTATTGATTCGATAAATTTCAAACTTTACATTTTTTTCTTCTAAAGTATCTCTAATCATTCTTTCGTTTTTATTTAATCCTGACTTCCCGCTCTTTACCTCTACTAACACAATTTGCTTTACTTCACCATCAGACAATCCATCGAAAATTACATAATCGATAGGATTACCAATAAATCTTGCATCTTTCGGATTGTATGGAAAGTCTGGAAGATAGGGGGCTAATTGTTCTGTAATTTGTCCTGTTATCACATTTTTACTACCTCGTACAGCTTCTTTTCTAATTCTCTCCTCTTCTTTTAATTTCCATTTTTCAAATTCAATTTGCATTTCTTTTCTAATTGATTCTTCTAAAGAAGTTTTATAATTTTGTATCCATATATCGAACATTTCTTTTGCTTTTCTTTCAATTTCTTTTTGCTGTAAATAAATATATAAAATTGCAACAAGAAGAAGTACAAAAAGTAAAACTATCCAGACTACCAATATTTACACCCCCGAAAAAGCAAATTTTAATACCACTCAATATCATCTATGTCTACATTGCCATAAGACAGTTCTTGTAACAATAAATCTAATGCTTCATCTTCTGTGAGATTTTCTATCTCTTCTTCTGATAAATCTATAACCGCCGAAATCCTCGCTTCTAATACTACCTTCATTTCTAATCACCTCCTCAATAAAAACATACGACACAGCACTTATTTATTTAAGCACTGTGTCGATTTTTTTCTATTCGTTCCATTAAAGTTTTATAAATTAAATCTCTTATTGTTTCTGTTTGAATAGTATTTTCATTTGTTCCCATTACTGATTGAGCCACATGATTCTTTATGTTAATTACTTCTAACACATGTTCGTCTATTGAATTCTTAGTAATAAGGAAATAGACATTAACAGCATTTTTCTGCCCTATTCGATACGCTCTTGAATATGCCTGTTCTACATCCGCAGGTGTCCATTCAAGGTCAAAGAATATAACATTGGTGGCGGCAGTTAAAGTAATACCTTCCCTACAAGCAGGAGAACTACCTATAAATACCCAACAACTTTTATCATTTTGAAATTTCTTAACTTGATTTTGTCTTTCTTTAGCATCTATTTCTCCATGTATTACAGCAGGATTATATTTTTTATATCTTTGTTCTAACATTTCTACTATGCTTCTAAATTTAGAAAAAATAATAACTTTTTCTTTGCTTTCTATCATACTTTCAACTAATTCATCTAATGCCGCTAATTTTGCACTTGGGGCGGATGCCCCAATAAGTGGAGGATAGTCTGTTACTTGTTGTAACCTTGTTAATTTAGCTAATGCAGTAGCATTAGTTATTTTAGTAGTTCTTAATATTTCTACTATTTCATTTTTTACTGCATCATAATATTTTTGTTGTTCTCGTCCCATCTCAACCTTAATAACTTTAAATGAAATATCAGGAAGCTCTTTTAATTTATCCTTTTTTAATCGTCGTAGCATAATTGATTTTAATAGATTTGTGAGAGCACGCATATTTTTATATCCAATTACTTCTTTATTATTGTAACCTCCCATAATTCCATAAAAGTTTCTAAATTGATAATAATTACCTACATTATATCCAAACCATTTTGCATAATTATATATTTCTAATAAATTGTTAGGCATGGGAGTGGCGGTAAGAGCATATTTATATTTAAAAGGGATTTCATGAATAGCAATTCCTATTTTACTGTGGGGATTTTTTATTTTTTGCGCCTCATCCAATACACAAAAATCAAAGGATTTTCTTTTAGAAAATCGCTTCAAAATGTCTAAATCTGCTTTAAATGTTTCATAGCTAATTATGGCAACAGTCCAAGTATTATCTGATAATAAATATTCATATATTTTTTGCCTTTGAGATTTTGTGCCTATAATAGGCACAGCTTTCAAATCTGAATGAATTTGTATTTCTTCAGCCCAATTATAAATTAGTGAGGCTTTGCATATAACTAATCCATGAGAAATGTTTTCTGCCTTTTTTAAAGCTTCAAGTGCATATATAGTCATTGCGGTTTTGCCAAGTCCTGTATCATCTGCTAATAAGAGATGTCGTCGTGTAACAAGAGCATTAAAACCTCTAACCTGAAATTTGCCATAAGGTCTTGTTTTAAATCCTGTCCATTCAATAACTTTTCCGTCTTCATCATACGTTACAGAATATCCTGGCACAACAGGATATTCTGGTATTTTATCTTCTTGCATTCCTACTATTTCATATTCTTTTCTGTCCCAAATAACAAGAAAATCTTTTGTTGCACGCTCGAAGTCTGCTCTATAATAAGCTCTGAATGTCCACATATCAGTTTTTCTATCATATCTTGCAGTAGGAACTTTTTTCATTGCTTCTACATATAAAGGATGATATTTAAATTTTACATTAATTATTCCTTCATACCCATGATAACTCAAATCATCTGCGTAAATCATTTAGTCACCGTCCTTGTATCTTTGTTTATCTCTATCATACACAACTTTAAAGCCAAATCCAGTTAAAATCCTTTTAGGATTTCCGAATTTGGCTATTTGTAAATATTCATACCAATTATTTTTTCGCAATTGTGTTAGATTAATTTCTTCAGAATAAGTAATTTTGAGGTAAGCATATAAATTTCCTAATGTTCTATATTTATGTTTTTCATCATATATGCCCACCCCAAAATCATTAAACAATGTATTTGCTAATTTCTCATAGTTAGTCTGAAGAATTCTATAAACGTAATAATTTTTCAATTTCAGGTCTTCTATATATAAAATATCTTTTTGTGCATATTTAGCTAAAATTTTAGCAGTGTTTTTCAACACATCACCGCCCCAAAATTTCATCTATTAAAGACTTATCTATATATTCTTCTGCTATTGCTAAAGCTTTTAACATTTCTAACTCACTGCCTAATATCTCTTTTAGTATATGTTTAAAATTGGATTTTCTAACTCTCCCCTCCTCCACAGCCGCCACTAAAACTATTACAACTTCATATCCTGTTGCTTCTTTGCTGTCATATTTTGCTTTTAATGCCTTTAATATTTCTTTCTCTTCGTAATTCATGTTTATCTCTCCTTTGTATTCTTAACGTAATTTTACCATAAAATCTTATTTATGGCAATGCTGTGGGGGGCAAGATTGATAAAATTTTATTCTTCTAAATCATCAATGTCATCCTCATTATCATCTTCAATTTCATCATCAACTATTTTGGGCAATTTAGTTTTTGTTAATTGTTCGAATAAAATGTACCATTCTGGTTTATCATAAATGTCTGTTAAGAAACTTTTTACAGTAGGGTATTTTTCTCTTAAATGTTCAACGGCATTTTTCATCAATTCTGGCCATTGTGTTTCAAAAAATTCAGTAAACATATCTATCATTTTGCTTTCAATGAGATATAATTGTTGTGCGATTTCATTGTGTTGTGCAACTGTTAGTGTATCATCTTCATACAATTTTTTTAGAACTTGATATTGTTCTTTTAATCTTTCAAATTCTTCATTAATTACCCACATTTTTTCTGCCTCCCTCTTTAGTTTAACGAGAATTTACTAAAGATAATGAATTAGGTAAAAGTGGATGTGTAACAATTTTTACTTCTTCTATAACTTCGTAATGCGCAAACTCAAATATTATTCCAAAACCTCTTAATTTTTGATAGCGTTCCATAATTGCTCGAATAATAATCACTCTATCTTTTAATAAATTTACCACTTCATTAAGAAGATTGAGGGGGAGGACAACCTCTACTACATCAGCATTATATTTTTCTACTAATTCCACCACCTCCTCACCACTTTTGATATATTCAGGATAGTTTATAATATTTATATCATCACCAAAGGCTTCTTTTAAAGCCTTGACTTGTGTTTCAGTAGGTTCATGTTGTGTTAAACGTAATATTGTTATCAAGCTACATACCTCCTTACTTTAATAATAAGATATTATTTATTTCTTTACAACAACTAACCGCTGAATTTATTTTAATTCATTACTTATAGTATCTTTCCATTTTATAACGTCAAAGTAAACTTCTTTCAAACTTTTTGTAAATGGATAATCCTTTGCTATTATTTCTTCACAGTCAGCTTTTTCTATTTCTGAAACTAATTGAAAAAGTGCTATCTGAAAATTTGATAAAGCTTCCAATAATTTGTTTTTGTTTGATTCAATTACAGAACAATTTATACTTTTACATACAGGACACGGAACATTTACTTCTTTTGTTGAAGAATAACTAATAGCTCCGCAATCATTACAAATATATTTATACATGCATATCACCTCTTTTAATATTTGTTTTCCCCGTCTTATGGCGGGAAAGGGGGGAGATGAAATTAATCTACAACAATACCTTTAGACAAATTAGCATAAGTTCCATCTTCAAAATATAGCCAATTATTATCATGGGATTCTTCTATAAAGTTCTCAAATGAGAGACAATATTCATAATCTTGACTACAAATTTTTACCCACTTATTTAAGCAACGTGACATTAAATCTTCAAATGTTATGTTCTTGGGATTTTTCAAAAATTCATATATAGGGTCTAAAATATCATAATCAAGGTAATATCCAGTTAACTCTCTATCTTCTTCATAAAAAATTTTGGAGATTCTTCGCTTTTTTGAATTTTTAGGATGACAGTATACCTTAGGTTTAAATAACAGAGTAAAATAATTATTATACAAATATTTTAGTAATCTAATGCCAGATAAATTTTTTATATCATCATCAGTTACTTCAAAAGTAATATAGTTTCTATCTAGTCCATATTCCCAATCAAGCACTTTTATAGGGAATAGTTTTTCAAAGGCTTTTAATGTATCTCTATTTTGTTTTTCCCACACATAATCGTAATGTTCAAGCCACTTATTATAAGCTTTTTCTTTTGCTTTTTCTGATAATTCATCAATAGAATAGATGTGATATTTTACTAATACTTCTTTCATTTTTTACCATCCTTTCTTTTATTTTAATTTTTACCCCCGCCATTAGGCGGGGAAGAGAGGAGAAAATAAACATTTATTACAATATTTCAATCGCTAAACCTAATTCAGATAGAATAGTTACCCCATTTAAACACCAATCATGTCCTATTGCTTCATAATCAAGATAATATTCCAACTGTTCAGGAATCTCACCCAACAATCCTTCCTCCACAATATACTCTCCTAATTTTCGTTCATTCGTTACATCCCAATAAACTAAGTAATCACCCTTTCTTAAAAAATCAAGCGCTTCTTTTAAATCGGGGGAATAAGTAATAAGAAGCGCTTGAAGAATAATTTTATCGTCTTCGCTTAATTTTTCTATTTCTTCCGTAAGAGTGTTCAAAACAAAAACATTTTCAAATTCGTCTATTTTTAAACCTTTAATATCAGTCTCATAATCTGTTATAAAATATTCTTCATCAACTACCCCATCTTTTAACCCTTCATCTAAGATAGATTGTAATTCTTTTTGTAACTCATCCTCATCCATAGGCAAATCAAGCCATTTACCAATTAGCTTTCCTCTATTATAAGCTCCCAAATTAGTTAAATATATTCTTAACATCATTATCCACGCTCCTTTTTATTAATTTAATAAAATATCACAAGTTTCTTTAAAAGAAAGACAATCCGTAATTTGATTTTCGCCTCCAATATAATCCTCATCACTTGAAGCTTTTCTTATCAAAATATTTTCTTCCCAGCGCAAATGACCAAATCTCATATCTGGGGTAGAGAAGTAAACATATTTGTTATCCTTTCTTATAAAACCAGAAACATAAAAATAATTTTCTTTGTATCGTACTATTTCCGCACCTTCAGGAAGATTTTTATTCAAAAATTTTCTAAAATCCCGTGCAAATTGCCTAAATTCAGCATCAGATGTAATTTTTTTACTGAACCATTTGTCAATCATTTTTCACTGCTCCTTTCTTAAAATATAACAAGCAAAGATTTTCTCTATTTATTGGATTTTGTTTATTTTTTTCATTTAAATGAATTTCTACAGATTACACATCGTTTTGTTCTATTTCTTGTATTACATGAATTACTGGAGAATAATTAATGTCGTAAAAAGTATATTCTTCTACATAGTCTTCTTTCTGATTATCCCAAACTCGTATATTTAGCAAATTGCTCTCTAAATCAATATAAATATTTAACCATTTATTAGGTTGTTTTTTTATTGTTGCGCCTCCGTCCCATGCATAATAGGAATTTAACATGTCTCGTATCGAAAATTTTTGAATAGGAAATTTTTGTTTCAAGTAATCTGAAACAACCTGTGTAAGCATTTTCCTAATTTTTGCTTCTGGATTTTCTTCTCTCCTTACAAATTTTACTAAATTAATCATCTTTCATCTCTCCTTTCACCAGTAAAAATTTAAATGTGTAAATTCTATGATATTTTCTTTTCCAAAAATTTCTTCTAATTTTTCTAAAACTATTTCTGAAAGTGAACAACCCCAATAGTTTTCATCTTCATTCCATAGTTCTTTTGATTCATCTACTATTTTTTCTATTGTTTCATTTATTTTTTCTTCTGGAAGGTTTGTTCTTAGGAGTATGGGAGTTTGATTTTTTTCGTCTTCATAATCAATAAAATTTATTAAATACAACATTTTTTACCTCTCCTTTCTATTCTTTATAATCTGCATATAACTGATTTAACCAATCAATAATGAAATATACTTCTTTACATTTACCTTTTTCTTGAATTATTGTTGAAATTGCTTGACATAGCACTATTGTGTTAGTAGGTGGATATAATTCTTCTTTACACATTCTTGCAATTTCTAAAGCTTCTTCTAAAGTCATTTTTTAACCCTCCTCCTTTTAATTAATTACCCCCACCCAATATTTACGAGGGTGGGGGAATAAATTTAATAAAAGTTATTAAACTCATTTTTTAAGTTCTTCTTTAATTTTATCGATTTCCTGTAGTATATTACGAAATCTATCTGCGTATATATCATAAGAGGTGTCATTATAATCAAAACTACTATAAAGTTGTTCACTTAACTGTTTGCAGATTTCTGCTATTTGTTCTAATATGTTCAAGATTTTATATTCCATATTCCACCTTCTCCTTTCTTTTAATTAATTTCCCCCACCCAATATTTACGAGGGTGGGGGAATAAAATTAATCAATTTTCCAATTTTTGTCTAAATATTCTTCATATTCTTCAACAGTTTCAAAAGTACGCATTATAAAGGACGGGTAGTTTACTGGTATATATTCAAATACTACAACACCTCCATTACCAGTTTCCCAAGCAACATGCATATTATCTTCTTCATCTATAATTTCATTAATAGCATTGTTAGACATTATAAATTTTGGTAATAAAAATTCTTTATATAACATAAAACAAACCTCCTTGCATTGTTTAAATTTGAGCTAAAGCTCTGACTCCTATAATTCTGCCTTGCTCATCCCTCACTGAATCGTCTGGTATAACTACATCTTTTCTATTTGGAACGGCTTGTGCTACAAGGGAAGATACAATATATAAAGTATCAGGTTTAGGGTCAGGTAAATTTTCTACTGACCCAAATTTATTTTTATAAACTGGAATAAATTTTCCGTCTATAAAAACTTCTCCTATTCGTTCTCTTGTTACACCTACACGAGCTATAACTCCAGAAGGCGGGATTTTCATTTCACCTTCTGGAGTTATAATATTAATTTCATGGGGCGTTAAATTAATAAGTTTTGCCACTTTAAATTCCTCCTCCTTTTAATTAATTGTCCCCCCTGATATTTACGATGGCGGGGGAATAAATTTAATTAACACCATAATCATGTTTTATTTTTTATTTCCATAATATAATCCTAACTCTTCAATCAAGACTTCATTTAATTCATCTGTCATTATTAAATCATATATTTCTTCTTCTGTATAACCGACATCTAATAAAAATTGTATTTCATCTGTATAGTAACCATATTCTTCGGCTACCTGCATAATAAAATTGTATGCATCATTTTCATAATTGTCTTTATAAACATTTTCAATCTCATTATCTTGCGGAATAATCAACGTATCACAACTACAATCATAGGATTTTTTATCATTTTTCTTTGACATAGAAGATTTATAACCAAAATTCCACCACATAATATTTGAAAATCTTTCTTTTGGTTTAAATGTATCTTTAATAATTGAACCTGATTTCGTTATAACTAAAATTTCTCCTGCATTTGGGTATATTAATTCTATTTCATCAAAAACTTTCATTTTAATAGTGTCTATCACTATATCTTTAGTTTTTTGATAATGCATTAAAGCTTCCATAAGAATACTATCTGTAGAGGCATAAGCATAAAGCTTGAGGGTGGGGAAGTGGGCAATAACAAAAGGACTATCATTTTTAACCACATATAAATTTTCTTTTTCATCTAATATAGTAAACGTAAATGAACCAACAACAGTTTCAGCCATTTTCTTAATATTAGGGATATTTAATTCACCATATTTTTCTAATAATTGTACTGCTACATAACTATCAACTTCAATTTTTGTATAAGGAAGGTCTTCGGATATTTGCAAATCTAAATAATTATCTAAAACTCCATTGTGGGCAAAGGCAAAATCAGTATTCTTTGCTTTGCCTCTAAATGGATGATTATTATAATTTTTTAATGAGCTTCCATGAGTAGAAGCTCTTGTATGTCCCATTACCACTCCCACATTTGAAGGTATATCAAATTTAAATTGATAAGCGGATACACCCCGCTTATCAATCTCTAACTTTCTTCCATCTAACACATAAGCTATTCCTGTAGCATCTGTACCACGAATAGCAGAAGCACGTCCTAATTCTTTTACTAAATTACCTAAATTTAACACTTTCAAATCTTTTTGTTCTCCATAAAAATAAACTCCAAACAATCCACACATTTTACATCTCTCCTTTTCAATAATGTTTTTAATTTAAAATTTCCTCTAAATCGTGCTGAATTATATCTTGATAAATCACATGAGACCTACATTGAGGACATATATAATCCAAATCAGGTTTACCTTCTTCGATAGGTACAACAGGAGGGTCAAAATATGCATAAGTAGCTTCATTCCAAGCTGAAGTACCGCTTGAAACTCCACAATAAGGACATTCATATAAATCTTCTTTCTTTGCTTGAAGTTCAGGATTTAATAATTTTTCTTTCTTCTAAATAAATAAGCAATTCCTTATAATCTTCAGGAATTGCTTCTACAAAATCACTCCATGTCATTTGTTGTAATTTTTCAATATCATTATTCATAACACTATCGTAAAGATATTGACAAAATTCTAACGTGGCAATAAAAGTATTATATTTTAAAGTGCCTCTGAACATTCTAATTTCAATGGTATTATATGGCTGTAAATTAATTGCATGATAACGTCCCGCACCTTTTGCCCTATCTAATAGTGCATCTAATGGGTCTGTTAATCCATATCTTGCCGCCCACCTATTTAGCTGGGCTTCTGTTCTTCTTGAAAATTTAACAAATTGAGGCCAAAACTTTTCAAATATATAAAGAAGTTTCATAATATTTAAGTCTTGTTCTGTTTCTGAAGAGCCAAAAGCTCTTCTGGATAAGTGGACATGAAGTCCACAAGTTTCCGCATCATGAGATTTATATCCCATTCTTAATAATTCCTGTAAAGCCTCATCCCAATAAGCTTCTTTTCTATGATATTCAAGGGTGGCGGGGTAAGAAACAATTTCAAATCCATTATTTAAACTTCCGTCATGCTTACAATAAATAAAATCGTCCATTATATCAATTATTATTTGGGCATTATAATCATCTTCACCTCCTTTATCTACTTCTAATTCAACACCTAAAAATAAAGCGTTTTTATCATCACTTCCATAAAATACAGGTCTAGGCTTATAATTATAGTTGTATATAACTCTATTTTCACTTTCTATTTCTTCCCAACAATTGTCGCAATAATAACTATCGGAGTCTTCATTGTAATGAGCATCTCTTTCATGAACGTAATTTCTACATCCATCGCATATTATAAAATAATTCTCCCTACAGTATCTGCAAATGGTAATATTATCATCAGAATAAGCATCGCTCTCATGAATCCATTCTCCACAATTGTCGCACCTTACAAAATAATCATTAAAGCAATCGTTGCAGTAATATTCTTCATCGGTTTCATAATAAAAAGCATCATCAATTGGCACAATATGACCACATTGATGACACATTACATAATTTTCTTCAAAACAATTATTACAATAATATTCGCCATTATATTCTTGAGCATCTTCTATAAGAATTGTTTCTCCACAATGAGTACATTCTGTATAAAGTTCATTAAAGCAATCTTCGCAATAATATTCACCCTCATGTTCTATAGCCTCATCGTCCAGTATTTCCGCCCCGCAATGGATACATTCTACAAAATAATCATTAAGACAATCATCACAGTAATAATCTCCCGCATATTTAAAAGCAGTTTCTTTTTCAATTACCCGTCCACATTTAGCACATTTAGCAAATAAATCATTGAAACATTCTTCGCAATAATATTCATTGTCATAAATATAAGCATCTTTTCCTAATATTGTTTTGCCACAATTATCACATTTAATTTCTAATTGTTCAAAACAATACATGCAATATGTTTTACCTTCAACTTCATAAACATCGTCTTTTAATATTGTGTGTCCACAATCAGCTTGAGTCCAATATTCATTAAAACAATTCTCACAATAAAAGTTCTCGTCTGGTGCTTTTATAGCCTCCTCCAAAATCTCCTCATCACAAATAAAACATTTTATCTTTTCCATTTTTATCATCCTTTCTCTTAAATTTTTAATATTAAAGCCATATCAGGTTTCTTAAAATTCCCGATATGGCTTACTCCTTATAGGTAAACTAAAAGATATTAAAAAGAGAGGAATTAAATCCTCTCTTTAAGCGGCTTTTTTGTGTTTATTTTTATATTGGCGGCGGGGGAAAGAAATATAAACATTCTCCATGATAAACATTCCTATAAAACCACTAAACATCATAATAATCGCAATAACTAATCCAATTCCTTCTGAATCCATAGCTGACATACCTACTACAGCTAAAATCAAAAATAAATATTCTAAAACTGTTTTCAAGTATTTCATCTTTCATCAACCTTTCTTTCAGGGTATCTTGGAAAAGACATAGAATGAATGTCTTTTAATCTATTCTCTTTTATTGCCTCCATAACATTTTCAATTATCGCATTATCTGTTACTTCAACCCATTTTCTTCTTTTTACAGTAAAAACCAATTCCACAAAATCTGTATATTCATCATAAATTACTAAATAATCTTTTCCATCGCCATAAGCTAAATATATACTTTTCCCGACAATTTTCTTACTTACACCGTAACCCATTTTTATCTAACTCCTTTCTTACAAATATAAAAGCCATATCGGATTATAAAGATTTCCGATATGGCAAAAGTAGGAGAGGGAAGAGATAAAAATATCACCAATTAACAGTATTAATAACCCCTTCTCTATAATTAACATAAGAAGAAAGAAAACTATCAATAAAAGTCTGTGAATAACCTTCATTTAATAATTCTTTTTCTAATAAATTTCTAAACTTTTCTCCATAACCTTCTAAGGCATCAAATATTTCTTTTGCTGTAAGATACTTAACAAATGCAATATCATTTCTGTTGTTTTTTATTAATCTTTTTATGTCAATGACATTTCTTGTAACTTGTATTTCCATTTTATCTCTTTCTTTTTTAGTCATTTTTTACCACCCTTTTTTATATAATTTATTAATTCTTCATTTGAGAATAATTTACAGCTTCTCAAATGAAGAATTTTTCGGATATTATAAACTTAAAAATTTATCAAGAAAAACCCGCCTAAAAGGTGGCGGGGGAGGGGAGATTATAAATCTTCTCCTATTACAAATTCAATATCCCATTTACTTAATCCTATAGAATGACAATAATTAATAATCTCTTTCCTTAAAACTTCTAAAGAATCCTTATCATAAACACTAAGTAACATTTTAGCAATTACATACTTATAACCCGCATGAATTAAAGCATCATAATCTCTTTCAAATACATATATGTCAAGACTTAACTTGACGCTGTATAACACATCGTAAATAATAGGATTTGCAGTAGTCATTTTAATAACCTCCACTCTATTAAAATTAATAAGCTTAACAGGAATAAATAATAATACAATATGGCAAGCATATTTAAAGGCTTAGCCAATATAGAGCAAACAACTTCATAAGGTATAAATA
>Ga0247720_100474_pt1 | contig 14323 bp, 10 predicted proteins | sample MSEWel2015_12_15_FD_189078 | JGI IMG/M metagenome (GOLD analysis project Ga0247720, IMG submission 189078) | Subsurface sediment microbial communities from gas well in West Virginia, United States - MSEEL Well Study Marcellus 3H_2015_12_15 | ecosystem: Environmental > Terrestrial > Deep...
CAGGGCCTCATGAGTTTAACCGCGCGTTACCAAAGTATTCGTCAAGCTTGGTGAACCGCCGTATACCGATCGGTACGTACGGTGGTGGGAGAGGACGGGGGTTAGCCGCCCCCTCCTACTCGATGTGAAGACACCTTTAGGCTGAAGGAGCATTCCGACGGACTTTCCGGCGGTGCTCGGAACGAATAAAGGCAGAAAAGAGTAAAGGAGGATGCGCTGTATGCCGGCTAAGGACATTCCCACCGTTTATGACCCGCGGGCGGTGGAGGAAAAGTGGTATAAGATCTGGCTTAAAAACGGCTACTTTACGCCGCAAATTGACCCGGGGAAAAAACCGTTTGCTATAGTCATCCCGCCGCCGAACGTCACCGGCGCCCTCCACATGGGCCATGCGCTCGACAACACCCTGCAGGACGTCTTAATTCGTTTCCACCGCATGCTGGGCGATCCCACTCTTTGGCTGCCGGGTACCGATCACGCCGGGATTGCCACCCAGGCCCGCGTAGAGGCAGAGCTGGCCAAGGAAGGTTTGACCCGCTGGGACTTGGGCCGCGAGAAGTTCTTGGAGCGGGTTTGGGAATGGAAGCGGCAGTACGGTGGCAAGATCATTGCCCAGCTCCAGCGGCTGGGAGCTTCTTGCGACTTTACCCGGGAGCGCTTTACCATGGACGAAGGGTGCTCGCGGGCGGTGCGGGAAGTATTCGTAAGCCTTTACGAGCGCGGGCTGATTTACCGCGGCAACTACATCGTCAACTGGTGCCCGCACTGCCATACTGCCATCTCCGATATCGAGGTGGAGCACGAAGATACTGCCGGCAAACTCTGGTACATCCGCTATCCCCTGGCCGAAGGCGACGGTTACATCACGGTGGCTACCACGCGGCCGGAAACTATGCTGGGGGATACGGGGATTGCCGTGCACCCAGAGGACGAGCGCTACCGGCACTTGGTCGGTAAAGAAGCGATTCTTCCTGTGGTAGGCCGGCGCCTGCCCATTTTCGCCGACGACTACGTGGACCCCTCCTTCGGCACCGGGGCGGTAAAGGTTACCCCCAGCCACGATCCCAACGACTTTGAAATGGGGAAACGCCACAGCTTGGAGGAGGTCACCGTCATCGGCCTTGACGGGCGCATGACGGAAGCGGCGGGCAAGTTTGCCGGGCTGGACCGGTACGAGTGCCGCGAACGGCTGGTCAAGGAATTACAAGACGGCGGTTACCTGGTTAAAAGCGAAGACTTGACCCACGCCGTCGGCCACTGCTCGCGCTGTGGTACGGTGATTGAGCCCTTACTTTCGCGTCAGTGGTTCGTTAAAATGAAACCCCTCGCGGAGCCTGCTCTGGCGGCTGTAAAAGAAGGGCGCATCCGCTTTATCCCCGAGCGGTTTACGAAGATTTACACCAACTGGCTTGAGAACATCCGCGACTGGTGCATTTCCCGCCAGCTCTGGTGGGGCCACCGTATCCCGGTGTGGTACTGCGCCGAGTGCGGTGCGGAAGTGGCGAGCCGGGAGGACCTCACCGCCTGCCCGCGTTGCGGCAGTACCCGCATCGAGCAGGACCCGGACGTTCTGGACACCTGGTTCTCTTCCGCACTATGGCCCTTCTCCACTCTGGGCTGGCCGGACAAGACGAAGGACCTGGAGTACTTCTACCCTACGTCGGTGCTCGTCACCGGCCGCGATATCATTTTCTTCTGGGTGGCGCGCATGATCTTTATGGCGCTCGCCTTCATGGACGATGTTCCCTTCCGCGAAGTCTTCATCCACGGTCTGGTGCTGGACGCGGAAGGCCGCAAGATGAGCAAATCCTTAGGGAACGGCATCGATCCCTTAGAGGTTATCGAGAAATACGGGGCAGACACCCTGCGCTTCATGCTCGTTACTTCGAGCGTACCGGGGTATGACCTGCGGTTCCACTGGGAAAAGGTAGAGGCCACGCGTAACTTCGCCAACAAAGTTTGGAACGTGGCGCGCTTTGCCCTCCTCAACCTGGAGGATTTCGACCCGGCTCAGGTCGATCCGGCTGAACTTAACTACACCCTGGCCGACCGCTGGATTATGAGCCGCTTCAACGCCACGCGCGACAAAGTAACGGACCTCATCCGCGCCTACGACCTAGGCGGGGCGGCCAATGCCCTCTACGACTTCATCTGGGATGAGTTTTGCGATTGGTACGTGGAAGTGGCCAAGATTCGCCTCTACGGCCAGGAGAAGAAAGAACGCCTGGCGGCCCAGTACGTGCTCTGGCAGGTGTTGGAGCGTACGCTGAGGCTCCTACATCCGTTTATGCCTTTTATCACGGAAGAGATCTGGCAGCATTTACCCCACAGTGGCGAAAGCCTCGTCGTCGCCCCGTGGCCGGAAGCTCTGGGAGAGCGGGACGAGGCGGCGGAGAGGGACTTCGGCCTTATCCAGGAGCTCATCCGCGGCATCCGCAACGCCCGGGCGGAGATGGAGGTGCCGCCCAGCCGCAGGGCCCGGGTCATCATTCAGGCTGAAGCAGAAGCCGCCGCCGCGGTCGAAGAAGGAGAAGCGTACTTCAGGGCTTTGGCCGGAGCGTCGGCGGTGGAAATCGGCCCGGTTACGGCCGAGAAGCCGCCGCACGCCGTGAGTGTGATTGCGAACGGTGCGGAGGCCTACCTTCCCCTGGCCGATCTGGTGGATATTGAGAAAGAGAAGGCCCGGCTGGCCAAGGAGATTGCGGCCATGGAAGCGGAGGTGGCGCGCTCGGAACGGCTTCTGTCCAACCCCGGCTTTTTGAGCAAAGCTCCGGCAGAGCTCGTGGCCAAGGAGCGGGAAAAAGAGGCCGGCTACCGCGACAGGTTGGCCCGGTTAAAGCAGCGGTTGTCCCAACTGGAGGCCTGCTAGAACCAGGAAGGTTGGGTGGACTTGCCGGGAGGGCGGTGCCGGCTGGCCTGGACGGGGCATCCACCTTCTGGGGGAGGGCGATGGTGGTGGATTTGCCCGTTCGCCTGCGTTCTTCTAATGGCGGTACGTAACGCGCCGCTTGGGAGACGGTCCTCGAGGGAGCGTTGCCGTTTCGTGCGGTAGCCCTCAGGGCGGGGCGAAAGGATTTCGTGGTTAGGAGCTCCCGAGGGAGGAGGCAAAAATGGTGAACTGGCAGGAAGCGGCGGCCTGGCTGGAGTCTCTCGGACGATTTGGCAGCCGGCCCGGCTTGGAACGCATCGAAAAACTGCTGGGGAAGCTGGGCCACCCCGAACAGGGCCTTAAGGTAATCCACGTGGCCGGTACCAACGGCAAGGGCTCCCTCTGTGCCTTCGTAAGCTCGGTGCTCGCCGCGGCCGGTTACCGCACGGGCCTTTACACCTCCCCACACCTGGTGGAGTATAGAGAGCGGTTCCAGATAAACGGCACCCTGATCTCCCAAGAGGAGCTGGCCGCCCTTCTTACCGACGTTCGCCGCGCCTCTTTAGAGGTGGCGGCGGCAGGTGGCGAACAGGCCACGGAATTCGAAGTGCTTACGGCTGCGGCCTTTCTCTACTTTGCCGCCCAAAAAGTGGACTACTTAGTCCTGGAGGTGGGCCTGGGCGGGCGGCTGGATGCCACCAACGTGGTGCGGCCTGAGGTGGCCGTTATTACCCATATAAGCTACGACCATACGGCCGTCCTCGGCCGTCGGTTAGCCGAGATTGCCCGGGAAAAGGCGGGCATCATCAAGTCCGGCCGCCCGGTGGTAATGGCACCGCAAGAGGAGGAGGCGGCAGAGGTTATTGCGGCGGTGGCGGCGGACCGCCGAGCACCGCTTCATCGGGTGCAGGCAGAATGTACGGTCATCCCGCGGCGAAAAAGCTTAAGCGGCCAGAGCTTCGATCTTTGCCTCTCTGGCCGCTGGTACCGCGATCTTAGCATAAATCTTCTCGGGGATCACCAGCTCGACAACGCCGCCACGGCCGCTCTGGCGCTTAGAGTTTTAAACTCAAAGGGAGCCGCCGTTTCCGAGGACGCCCTGCGGCAGGGTCTAGCGACGGCGCGCTGGCCGGCCCGCTTCGAGGTCGTGCTGAGAAGTCCGGTGGTGGTGATCGATGGTGCCCACAACCCGGACGGGGCACAAGCTCTGGCCCGCGCCGTGCAGGTGTATTTGCCCGGGCGGCGCTTGATCCTGGTGTTTGGCGTGCTCGGCGATAAAGACGTATCGGAGGTTCTTAGGGCTCTGGGACCGCTCGCGCAGGTTGCCGTGGTCACCCGCCCGGCGAGTTCCCGCGCAGCAGAACCGGAGCGGGTTGCTTCGGCCCTCAGGGCGTACGTACCGGAGGTATACGTAGAGCCGGAAATAGCGGAGGCGGTTGAGCGCGCTCTTTCCCTGGCCGGCCCGGAGGATGCCGTGCTCATTTCGGGTTCGCTCTACATGGCCGGGGTGGCCCGCTGGCACCTCCTCACCGGTTCCTTTTCGCCGAGGAAAAAGAGCTAAAAAACGAATTTTGCCGCCGGCGGGCGTGCTGTGCCTGCCGCTTTTTTTCATTCGCGGATCAAAGTAAGCCTAAGCTCGCCGACTTCCACGTCGGCTTGGGCGATCTTTAACCCGGCGGGAAGGGGGAGGGTGAGCACGAGCTCGTGTCCGGCGAAAATTAGCGCCAGAGTGGGGGCGGGGACGACAACTCCGGCCACGGCTATGCCTGCGGGCTTAAGGATTAGGCGGCGGCCGTCCGGCACGAGCTCCAGGCTCAGAGCGTAAGACGGGCGCCCGGTGGCCGCAGGGCGTTCCAAGATCAGCCGGCCGGGAAGGCAGGAAAGGTCCACGCCGTCGCCCTGTTCTTCAGTGTTCCTGAGGAGGCCGGCCAAAGTGGTCTCCCGGTAAACCAGGTTGGCCCGGCCCAAGAGAAAATTCACCTCTAGGCTATCCGGCTGGACGTTTTCCCAGGGAACGGCTTCCAGGCGGGCCAGCAGGCGATCGATGTCCGGGAGAACCGTTTCCCAGGCTTGGCTTACGGCTAGGACGGTGGCAAAGTCGGCCAATTTTTTCTCCGCCTCGGCCAGGGCGCGGGCTTTAGCTTGGCGCAGGCTTTGGGCCGCCGCCAGGCTTTCGCTGATGGCGGCATGTGCCTTGGCGAGTTCCGCCTGCTGCCGGGCCAGCTCCGCTTCTTTAGCCGCTATGGCGGCGGCCAGCGCCTGTAGCTTTTCAAGCTTGTTCACGTTACTCTCAATGATGGTGAGGACCAGATCCAGGCGCGTAAGAAAGTCACTCAGGTCTAGGGCGCCCAGGAGAACGTCCAGGTAGGTTAAGGAGCCGTCTTCGGCCAAAAACCGCAGCCAGGCGGCCACGTATTCCTGCTCCTCTGCCGCCCGGCGTGCCAATTGCTCCTTTTCCTGGGCTGTGCTGGTGAGGTTGGCCTTAATGGCCTCGATGCGAGCTTCCGCCTCTGCCTTTTGCCGGTTGAGCAGGGCGAGCTTTGTATCTAGGGCTAGAATCTCCGCGATGAGCCTTTCTTTTTCCGTAACCGGTGCCGGAAGAGGGGCCGTCTCCGGCGCGGGCAGCGCGGCGGAGACGGCGGAGAGGCCGAAGAGGAGAAGAATAAGAAAGGCGAGGACGCCGCTTACGTACTTGGTAGTCAAGGGCGCCGCCGACTCAGGACCTTTACTCGTCATGCCCTGTACCTCCGCGGGCAAGGGTGTTCATGTTTCTCTCTCCAAAAATTCGCTACTGTCGGCCGTAATCCTTCTCGGCCGAACTGATGAGTAAGGAATGATCTGGACGAGCCTGACGGGGCTACTTTCGGGCTAATTGCCCTTGGTTGCCCGGGAGTCGCCCGGTGGGCTCTGGACACCTGCATGTAGTAGATCTATACTAGACTTGCTACTACATATTGTGGATATGATGAGGTGAGAACGTGCTGGAAAAGATCAGGAAACGCGATGGCCGGCTGGTACCTTACGACCGTTCCAAGATAGCCACGGCCATCTTCAAGGCCGCGCAGGCGGTGGGTGGAGGCGACCGCGAGCGGGCCGAGAAACTGGCAGAAGAGGTGGAAGAACTCCTCATCACCCGCTTCGGGGAAAGAGAAATCCCAGGCGTGGAAGACATTCAGGACTTGGTGGAAAAAGTGCTTATCGAACGCGGACATGCCCGCACGGCTAAGGCCTATATTCTCTACCGCCAGCAGCATGCCGAGTGGCGGAGCCTGGAGCGGCTGCTTCTGGACGTGGAAAAGACGGTCCACCGCTATCTCGAAGGCGAAAGTTGGCGCATCAACGAGAACAGCAACATGGACTATTCGCTGCAGGGGCTGAACAACCACATAATCGGCGCGGTGACCTCCCGTTATTGGCTGGAAAAGGTCTACCCGCCGGCCATCCGCGATGCCCATGTGAGCGGCGACCTGCACCTACACGACCTTTCCCTGCTGGCCCCTTACTGCTGCGGTTGGGATTTGGGCGACCTTCTGGAACAGGGCTTCAAAGGCGCGGCTCAAAAGGTGGAGAGTGCTCCGGCGAAGCATTTCCGCACGGCCCTGGGGCAGATCGCGAATTTCTTCTACACCCTGCAGGGTGAGGCGGCCGGCGCTCAGGCCTTGGCGAGTTTTGACACATACCTGGCACCCTTCATCCGTTACGACGGCCTTTCCTACAAAGAGGTTAAACAGGCGTTGCAGGAATTCATTTTCAACTTGAACGTGCCCACGCGCGTCGGCTTCCAAACTCCCTTTGTCAACCTCACCTTCGACGTGCGGCCCCCGGAGACCATGCGGGGCGAGCCGGTGATTATCGGCGGCAGGCGTCAGGACGCCGTCTACGGCGACTTCCAGGCAGAAATGGACATGCTGAACATGGCCTTCTGTGAGGTCATGACCGAGGGCGACGCCAAGGGCCGCATCTTCACTTTCCCCATCCCCACCTACAACATCACCAAGGACTTCCCCTGGGGGACGCCCGTGGCCGACAAGATCATGGCCATGACCGCCAAGTACGGCATTCCGTACTTCGCCAACTTCATTAATTCGGAAATGAAGCCGGAAGATGTACGGTCGATGTGTCCTTTGCACCCCGACACGAAAGTGCCGGTGCGCACCTCAAAGGGTTTAACCATCCGGCCGATCCGCGAGGTATACAACACCGTGGTAAGGGCTGGTACCGAGTATGAGGTACTGATCAACGGTAAGTGGATTAAGGCGGGCTTGGTGGTAAATGATACCGTTGGCTGCGTTAAAGTGAAAACGAGCAACGGCGCGGAGACGATCATGGACCTGCGCCACGAACAGCTGGCGAAGGCCGGCAAGGGTGCTCCTGTTCAGCTCTTGACCGCCCGCGACCTTAAGCCTGGTATGTATCTGCCGTACAATGCGGTGCCGCTTCCAGAGGACAAAGAAAACTACGACGCCGGTTTTGCCGTGGGAGCTTACCTGGGGGACGGCAGCATTGACAACAAAGGTGGGAACCTTACCTTCTCGCTGAACGATAGCGAGAGCAAACAGTACGCTACAGAGCGGCTGACAACGTTCTTTACTCGTATGGGGTTTATCTGCACCGAGTCTTCTGAACACAACGTTCATTCCCTTCATGTCTACGGTGATAAGCCAAGCCAAGCGGCTATCATCTGGTTGCGCCAGTTTGTGACGGGTGATGATGCGAGAACTAAACGCCTTACCCCGCGCGCCTTTCGGCTGGGGCGCTCCTTTCTCCAGGGTATCCTTGACGGGTGGTATGCCACCGACGGCGGGAATCGAGGGCGGATCTATACAGTGAATAAAGGGTTGGTGGAGGATTTCCAAGCCATTTGTGCGCTGCTCGGTTTGGCTTACCGCGTAGACCTAGAGAACCCCGACCAGCGCGAAGGGCGGCTGGGGGATGCACCGGTATACGTGGCCAAATTCCACACGCGGCCGTCTTATGGCGACGTCTTTTTCAAAGAAGACGGTTACTGGTGGTTCAAGGTGGAGGCCGTCGAACCAGTCGACTACTCAGGTAAGGTGTACTGCTTTGCCGTCGAGTCGGAGGACCACCTGTTCCAATTGGCTAACGGCCTGGTAACACATAACTGCCGCCTCCGCCTAGACAACCGCGAGCTCAGGCGCCGGGGCGGAGGCCTCTTCGGGGCCAATCCTCTCACCGGCTCCATCGGCGTGGTCACCATTAACCTGCCGCGCCTCGGGTATCTTGCCCGGAGCGAGGAGATGTTCTTCTCCCTTCTCACCCGGCAAATGAACCTGGCCAAGGAGAGCCTGCTCCTGAAGCGCAAAGCCCTAGAGCGGTTTACGGAGCAGGGGCTCTACCCGTACTCGCGCTTCTACCTCCGCCACGTGAAGGAGGCCTTCGGGCGCTACTGGGAAAACCACTTCAACACGATTGGAATCGTGGGCATGCACGAAGCCGCTTTGAACCTTCTGGGAGTAGGAGTGGACACGGCCGCCGGCCGCGAGTTTGCCTTGCGCGTGCTGGACTTTATGCGGGAAAAGCTGCGGGATTTCCAGGAAGAAACGGGAGAGCTCTTCAACCTGGAAGCTACCCCGGCTGAAGGGACCAGCTATCGCCTGGCACGCCTGGACAAAGAACTCTACCCGGACATCATCACCTCCGGCGAGAAGGAGCCTTACTACACCAATTCTACGCAGCTTCCGGTAAACCACGGCTTGGACCTCTTCACGGCGCTCGAGCATCAAGACGAGCTCCAGGTAAAGTACACCGGCGGTACTGTGTTCCATGCCTTCCTCGGCGAGCGCCTCACCGATATCAAGACCTGTGAGCAGGTAATAAGGACCGTGTTCAACAACTTCCGCCTGCCCTACTTTTCCCTCACGCCTACGTTCAGCGTCTGCCCCGAACACGGCTATCTCGTCGGCGAGCAGCCTAGCTGCCCGGAGTGCGGTGCCGAGACGGAAATCTGGAGCCGTGTGGTCGGTTACTACCGTCCCGTCAAGAACTGGAACAAAGGCAAGAAGGAAGAGTTCCGCCAGCGCTGCACTTTCCGTGTGGAGCCGGAGGTGGCGGCGCAGGCTGCGGCAGGGAGCGAGTAAGGCGTGGGCGTCAAGGGTGTGCAGCCGGTAAGTTTGGTGGACTACCCCGGGAGTATCTGTAGTACCGTCTTCTTCGGCGGCTGCAACTTCCGTTGCCCGTTTTGCCATAATGCCAAGCTGGTTAAAGAAGCAGGTACGCTGCCGGATGAGAACTTGGAGGAGATTCTGGCCTTCTTGGCCGAACGCCGCCACTTGGTGCCGGCAGTGTGTATCACGGGGGGAGAGCCCACCCTGGCGCCGGAACTCACCGGTTTCATCAGGCGCCTGAAGCGGACCGGCCTCAAGGTTAAACTCGACACCAACGGTACACGGCCGGAAGTGCTGCGCGCCCTTTTGGCCGAGCGGCTCGTGGATTATGTAGCCATGGACGTAAAAGCACCTTTGGCCAAGTACGGCCTGCTGGCCGGCCGGCCGGTGGATCTTCAGGCGATCCGTACCAGCATAGACGTCATCCGCACGGCGGCTTCGGCATACGAATTCCGCACCACGGTAGTGCCGGGGCTCCTTACCGAGCAGGATCTCTTCACCATCGGCAGAGAGCTGGCCGGCAGCGACAAGTACGTGCTACAGCCCTTCCGGCCGACTCACCCGCTGCTCGACCCCGAATTGGAGCTGGCGGCGCCCTGCCCGGTTTCCTTTCTGGAAAAGGCGGCCGAGAAACTCCAGACCTGGATCAAAGTGGTAGAAGTGCGCGCTTAACCTTGCGCTCCACGGCGTAGGGAGTCGTTTCACCATAACGAATATACCCCTGGGCGGAGGCGCGCAGGAGGACGGTAAACTCGTGGCCGCGGAGGCGTAAGGGCGACGGAGAGGCCTGAGGAGCCGTACTCGGCCTCCGGGCTTTTCCCACGACGGGATGCGCTTCTTCCGGCGGCCACCCGAATACATAGAGTCCTGAGGAAGAGGAAATAGAATAATAAATGAAAATGTGGCGTTGCAGCGTCTGCGGTTACGTTCATTTCGGTGACCTACCACCCGAAAAGTGGCCCAAGCGCGGTGCTCCGGCGGAAAAATTCGGCGAGGTGGAAATCGGAGAAAGCCAATCTCATCGAGCGGTCTGCCTTCTGCAACGCGCTGCACATGGAGCTCTACACGCTCCTAGCTAAAGTGGCCGAAATCGGGGCTTAGGGCAAGGCGGACAACCTCGACCCGGGGTGCCGGGCACTGTAGGAGGTGGTCTTGTGAGCAAGCTTTTTCAAGAATTCAACCTCAAGGGGCTGACGCTGAAGAACCGGATCATGATGTCTCCCATGTGCATGTATTCGGCGGGCGAGGACGGCCGCCCCACCGACTGGCACTTGGTGCATTACGGCGCCCGGGCGGTGGGCGGCGTGGGGCTGATCATGCAGGAAGCTACCGCCGTGGAACCGCGCGGGCGCATTTCGGCCCATGACCTGGGTTTGTGGGAGGATGCGCAGGTTGGGCCGCTGAAGCGCTTGGTGGACTTCGTCCACGCGGCGGGCGCCAAGATGGCGGTGCAGCTGGCCCATGCCGGGCGTAAGTGCGGCGTCGCCGGGGAACGCATCGTTGCCCCGACCAGCATGCGCTGGAGCGAGGAGTACCCCGTGCCGGCCGAGTTAACCAGGGAGGAAATCCAGGAGATAGTTGCCGCCTTCGGCGCCGCAGCCCGGCGGGCCGTGGCGGCCGGTTATGACGCAGTGGAGGTACACGCCGCCCACGGCTACTTAATCCACGAGTTCTTGTCGCCTCTCTCCAACCAGAGGACGGATGAGTACGGCGGTTCGCGCGAGAACAGGGTACGGTTTCTTAAAGAAGTGCTGACTGCGGTGCGGGCCAACATTCCGCCAGAAATGCCCGTCTTCCTGCGCGTCTCGGCTACCGACTTTGTGCCGGGCGGCCTGGACCTCGCGGAAACGGTAGAGATCGTGCGCTCGGTAAGAGAATTGGTCGACCTGGTGGACTGCAGCTCGGGCGGGCTCCTCGCGCCGCGCATCGACCTGTACGCCGGCTACCAGGTAGAATACGCGGCGACAGTAAGGCGGGAAACCGGTCTCCCCACGGCGGCCGTGGGTCTCATCAGCACCCCCGAGCTGGCCGAGGAAATTATCGGCAACGGCCGGGCGGACTTGGTGGCGCTGGGCCGCGTGCTCCTGCGCCGGCCCTACTGGCCCCTCTACGCCGCCCACGTCTTGAAGGCCGACGTACCCTGGCCCCAGCAGTACGAGCGGGGGAAGTACAGGTAGAAAAGAGCCGCTTGGGCTGGAGAGTATGGAGCCCAAGCGGCCTTTTCGGTCGGCATGGAAAAGCATTCCCGGAGCCCGGCATCGGATAGGAAAGCCACTGCCTAGAGAAAATAAACCCTGGAGGTGGCTTTCGTGGCTCGGATTATCGGGATTTTCCCGCGGCAGGACCAGGCGAGCGCCTGCATCGACCTCCTGCGCATTTATGGCTTCGGCCGGGATAAAATGGTTGTTTCCGGCTTTGACCGGACGGTGCGGCCGGTGGCCGACCTTAAAGCGGAGCAGGAGGAAATGGGCATTGAGGGACCGCTGGCCGGCACGGTGGCCGGCGCAGGCCGCGGCCTTGTGGTTTCCCTGGAAGCCCCGCAACGAGACCTTGCCCGGGTGAAAGAACTTATGGAGCAGTCGGGGGCTACGGACATTCGCTTGGAAACCTAGCAGGCGGATACCTCCAGGGCGGGGATCTCGGCGACGTCCCAGCTTGGGTTGCACTAAATGCCGGGCATTCGGGAGTTGCTCCCAGATGCCCGGCATTGTTCACGCCGTTATGTCATAGAAAAACTGACGTATCAGCGGATAATAATCGAAATAGTCGCGCCAAGTTGCTTCCAGAAAAGCATAACGGGCCGGCTCGGCGCGGCTGAACAGCAGTTGGCCTTGGCTGATATGGTACTGAAGCGGCAGGGGAGCGCGGTTTAAGACCTTAAGATCCACGGGTAGGCCTACCAACGCTTCAATTTCTACTGCTCCCTTGGTTTCGTACTGCAACACTTCAGCGGGTGTCAGCTTTTCGCAGGCGAGGTACACACCGACATCGATATCGTGGAAGGGTAAGCCTTCGGCAAAAGATCCGTAGAGGTAAGCAAACAGGATCTCGCCATGGCCTTGGAGGCTAGCTGTTAGGAGATCCTTCTTTTGCTCCCTTTCTTGTGGGGTCAACCTGTGTCTCATACCTTCCACCTTTCAGCACCCCGTTCACAAAGTCGGCAATTTGAGCTACGTATTCTTCCAAGTCTTTTATCTCCTGATTGATAATGGCATACACCTGCTTATCATCGATATCGGCATACTGATGCACCAGCAGATTTCTAAACTTGGCCATGGCGGCCAGCTTGGTGGCCAATTCTCTGGTGATGATGCCGGGCCGAACCAGGAGCAAAAAACAATCGGCGTAACTAGTGGGAGGTGTCTTGGCTACCCGGGCAGCCAGATGGTTGCAGATTGCCTGAGCTGCTTCAATAGCTACGAGGAGTTGATACTTAGTTGCCGCCAGGATGGTTTCATTAGTCAAGAAATCGTTTTCCGGAAGAGCAGCATATTGGGCTAAAGTCTGGAGGGCCTTCTTGATATCGGCGACCCGCTTATTTATGAGATCCAGGTTCAGATGAAGCGGCGTCAGATCTGCTTTGTGCTCCATCTTTAAGTTCTCCTTCTGTGCCCTAAGTCATCAAACCGACCGCGGTCATTTCTCCACTGGCATACAATGTTTACCATCAGTAACATCGTACCATATCCTCGTTGATAACGCAATTCATGCCGGTATGAATGAGCCGTTGGGCTTCCGTCGGAGTCCACCCCTAGTTAATGTTCGGGGTTGAACACTCGACTATACCCGCTGCCGGCCGGAGCGGCGAAGCGAGTCAGGAGAGATTAAGAGGCGGACTGGTAAGTGGCGGAAAACAAAGAAAAAACGATCCTAGGCATCCGTTAGCGAGAACCTGATGGTGCCCGGTAGGTGAGAAAAGAAGTCGGGAAACGAGATGTTCACGCACTCGGCGCCCGCGATGGTGACGGGGCCGCGCGCGGCGAGGGCGCCGACGGCCAGGGCCATGGCCAGGCGGTGGTCGCCGTGGCTGGAAACTTCCCCGCCGTGGAGCGGGCGGCCACGGATGATGAGGCCGTCCGGGAGTTCGTGGATGTGGGCCCCAAGGGCGCCGAGTTCCTGGGCCAGCGCCGCCAGGCGGTCGCTTTCCTTCACCCTGAGCTCCGCCGCGTCGCGGATGACGGTCTCGCCTTGGGCGTAGCAGGCGGCCACCGCCAGGGCGGGGATCTCGTCGATGAGGCGGGGTATGAGCGGCCCGGCGATTTCGATACCTTTGAGCTCGCCGGCGGTGACGGTGATATCCGCCTGCGGCTCGCCGCTCACCTCCCTACGGTTACTTACGGTAATCTTGGCGCCCATGGCGCCCAGGACTTCTAAAATCCCGGTGCGGGTGGGATTAATCCCCACCCCTTTTATGGTAATCTGGCTGCCGGGCAGGATGGCTGCAGCGACCAAGAAAAAGGCGGCGGCCGAAATGTCGCCGGGGACGGAAACCGTCTGCGCCTTAAGCCGGCGCCGGCCGGCAGGCAGGGTGACGGTATTTTCCCGGCGCACGAGCGGCACGCCCCAAGCCGTGAGCATTCGTTCCGTATGATCCCGCGACTTTGCCGGCTCGGTGATGGAGGTCTCTCCCTCGGCGTAGAGACCGGCCAGGAGAAGGGCGGACTTGAGCTGGGCCGAAGCTACGGGAAGGGTAAAGCGGCCGCCTTGCAGCTTCCCGCCGCGGATGGCGAGCGGGAGCAGGGCACCGTTCTGCCGGCCCAGAATTTTTGCGCCCATTTGGCCCAAGGGAGTAGTGAGGCGGCCCATGGGACGGCGCCGCAGCGAGGCATCGCCGGTCAAAACGGCGGTAAAAGGCTGCCCGGCCAGGATACCCAGAAGGAGCCGGGCCGTAGTACCCGAGTTGCCGGCATCTAGGACGTCCTCGGGCTCGGCCAGCCCCGAGAGCCCGCGGCCGGTTACGGTAACCGGGCCGCTTCCTTCCAGCCCCTCAATGGCCACGCCCAGCGCCTTAAGGCAGCGGGCGGTGCTCAGACAGTCGGCGCTGCGCAGGAAGTTGTAGACGGTGGTTGTGCCCTCGGCCAGCGCACCTAAGAGGAGGGCGCGGTGGGAGACGGACTTATCGCCGGGTACGGCAAAAGTGCCGTAAAGCGGGGAAGAGGCAGGGCAGACGGTAACGTTCATGCCAGGTCCCTCCACAGCTTTTCCACCGCCTCTTCCGGGACCGGGACCAGTTGGCCCAGGCCGAGACCATGCGGCAGGGCGAAAATGAGGCGTCCGTCCCGTACTTTTTTATCGCGGTAGAGGAGGGGGCGGGCGTCTTCCCAGGCGG
>Ga0247720_100478_pt1 | contig 14281 bp, 12 predicted proteins | sample MSEWel2015_12_15_FD_189078 | JGI IMG/M metagenome (GOLD analysis project Ga0247720, IMG submission 189078) | Subsurface sediment microbial communities from gas well in West Virginia, United States - MSEEL Well Study Marcellus 3H_2015_12_15 | ecosystem: Environmental > Terrestrial > Deep...
TTATTTTATGAGACATAAATAATGTACAATTTTAACGTTTCGGCACAAAAAGCCTTGCGTGCACCTTTCTAGGCTGATAACCCAGCCTTCAGAAAACAAGTTGCTTACTGCTTACGCTCTAATTATAATATAATTCGATACACACTTACGTTTTCCTGCAAGCCGAAACAAAAAATTTGATAATTTTTACTCAGAAATTCTCAAACGCTTTTTGAACATGTCGATAAGCCACTTGACCTCTTCAACCCTGAAAAGGTAAACAAGCGCAAAGTACAGCAACGCGCCAAACCCTATCTCCAACGCGAGGATTAAAAATCCTGCCATCTTGCTGGATAAGGAGAGGTATTCCGCCGCAATGCCGTTCAGCCAGTACACAGCAACCCCCATTATCAGCGATGCCGCACCGCATTTTAAAAATGCTCCAAGCAGCTTCCTTCCGCCAATGCCGCCCATTCGCTTCCTCAAGTTTGCAAACAGAAGCACAGTCATAATCACTGCAGACAGGCTGGTAGCCAGCGCTAGGCCATTGTGCTGCATGAACCTGACCAGGATGAGATTCAGCACAATGTTGAACACAACCGTGAGCATGCCGTTTATCATGGGTGTCCTGGTATCCTGCAGCGAGTAAAAAGTTCTATTAAGTACGTCGCGGTAGCCGTAAAACACCATGCCCAGCGAATAAAACATGAGCGCCGAAGCGGTCATGGAAGTGGCCCTGGCGTCGAACTGGCCTCTCTCAAACAATACCGACACTATCGGCCGCCTTAAAACCACCGCTCCAACAGTGATGGGGAGTATGATAAGGGTGATAACGTTGAGAGCCTTTATGAGCTTGTCCTTGAAGCCAGCCATATCCTTTTCGGCGCTCAGACGCGAAAGCAGCGGATAGATAACGGTAGCCAGCGATACGGTAAAAAGGCCGTACGCAAAGCCGTTCAGCCTGTTGGCAAAGTTGAGTGCCGAAATGCTGCCCTCGGGTAGGCCTGAGGCTAGCATCCTGTCAATCAGGGCGTTGAGCTGCTGCACCGTCGAGCCCAGCATAACAGGAAACGCCAGGGCAACAACCTTTGCTACATAGGGGTCTTTAAAGTTCAAAACCCTGCTGTATCTGTAACCCTTTTTGAATGCGCCGGGCAGTAAAACAATAAGCCCTACAGCAGTTCCGACTACAGTGCCTAACACCAAGCCATAGGGCCCCACCACACTGCTCAAAAGCAGCATCGTTATGATTATCGCGTTGTTGGGAATGCCTATGAGTGCTGGAAGCGCAAACTCGTTATTGGCCTGCAAAAAGCCAATAAAAATCTGGCTCATCCCTATAAATATGATCATGGGGAAGGTTATCCTGGTAAAGCTGACCGCCAGCTCGAGAACCTCTCCCTTAAAGCCCATAGCAATCAGGGATACGATGGGGCGCGTAAACACCATGCCCAGGACCGCCAGTGCGGCACTTACAACCAGCACGACGTTAAGTACCCTGTTTGTAAAGCGCACGCCCTCTTCAGGCCCCTCTTCAACCCTAATGTGGGAATAAAGCGGTATGTATGTGGTACCAATTGCGGCGGCTATGCTTGCAAACAGCGTCTGCGGTATGGTCAGGGATAACAGATAGGCATCGGTGACATATGTGGCACCGTATGCGCTGCCCAGCAGTATCTCCCTTAAAAAGCCGGTTATCTTGCTGAGCAGCGTGATTACCATCACGAGTATTGTGGCTTTTTTGAAGCTGATGCGTTGTTGCATGTTGGGCACCTCTTAAATCTCTATTTTCAAAAGTTAGCAACCTGCATATGCTATTTTTAAACATGACGTTTTTTAAAGCCCTTTTCTTATTTATCCACATAAAACCTTCCTTTTTTGCAGAATTTAATAAAAGTAATTCCCGCCTTCTTGGACTTATATACTTCCGTGTTTGCGTCAAACCAATTTAAAATCTTAAAGAATGTTTTAACAATTATCAAGAAATCTCTCCAACAAGAGGCTTCCTCTGCATACTGAAGATTGATCTTTATCTTTTCTGGCATAATTATTTCAACATACGCTTTCTCTGGGTCTTGAAACTGCCCCAAAATCTCACTCTCATTTGAATATTTTATTGAAGCAGGATCAGTTATACCAGGCATAATATCTAAAACCTTTAACTGCTCGGGAGTATACAATTTAACATACTTCTCTACTTCCGGCCTGGGGCCCACCAGGCTCATCTCGCCTTTGAGGACATTAAACAGCTGTGGTAGTTCGTCTAGCTTAAATTTTCTCAAAAAATAACCAACCCTAGTGATTCTCGGGTCTCTTCCTACAGTGATCAAACTCCCCTTCTGTTCTGCACCTACCACCATCGTCCTAAACTTCCATATTTTAAACGGCTTACCCTTATACCCTATTCGTTCCTGAACAAAAAATACAGGTCCTCCATCATCAAGTTTTATTAATATGGCTATAATTATAAATAAAGGAATAAGGAGTGGCATACCCACTAATATCCAGAATATATCAAAAATCCTCTTGCTAATCCTCATCTTTTATACACCTTCACTACATCCAATACTGCTTCGATTACATCATATACGTCACTATCAGTAAGTTTTGGACACAGAGGGATACTGATCATTCTTAAATAATTTGAATAAGCCACAGGAAAATCTTCCGGTTTATAGTTATACTTCTTCCTGTAATACGGATGAATATGAACTGGAATAAAATGTACAGAGGTTCCTATGTTTCTTTTTGTCAACTCCTCAATAAACTCATTTCTACCAATTTTTAAGGCTCTGGTATTCAGCCTAAGCACATAAAGATGCCACGAATGTTCAACATAAGGACGTTCTACGGGAATTTCCAGCGCTTCTTCTTTGGAAAAATGTTCATTATACATTTTCACAATTTCTCTTCTTCGTGCTTGAAATTTGCCAAGCTTATTAAGCTGCCAGATACCCAGACTGGCTTGAATATCGGTCATATTGTACTTAAACCCCGGCGTTACTACCTCGTAATACCAGCTGCCTTCCTTCGAATACCTCTTCCAGGCATCTTTGCTCATTCCATGAAGGCTTATAACCCTGGCTTTTTCAATAAATTCAGGATCGCCAGTAAGCATTCCGCCTTCTGCTGTGGTTAAATTTTTAGTTGCATAAAAACTAAAACAGACCGGATTACTACTAGAGCCTATGAATCTACCTTTATACTTTGCTGACACTGCATGAGCAGCATCTTCGATAACAAATAAATTGTATCTCTCAGCTATTTCATAAATATAATCCAGCTCCACTGGATGTCCTGAATAATGTACTGGAAGAATCGCTTTGGTACGCGGAGTAATCGCTCTTTCTATCTTTTCAGGATCAATATTTAAAGTATCCGGTTCAACATCCACCAATACAGGACGGGCTCCAACATGCTCAATCACATTAACCGATGAACAAAATGTCATAGGTGTAGTAATTACTTCGTCTCCCTGTCCAATACCCAGTGCTATTAAAGAAGTATGCAAAGCAGCAGTACAAGAATTAAGCGCCAGAGCCGCCGGTGCATTAAAATAATTCTTAAACTCATCCTCAAACTTCTTTGTTTTTGGCCCTGTCGTAATCCACTCTGACTTTAAAGTATCAATCACTTCATTAATTTCATCTTCTCCTATTAATGGTGGAGAAAAAGGAAGAAAAGTTTTCCTCATATTAACCCGCCTCTCTTACTTTCAGTATTATTTCGTTTTGACTCTTATCCTTTTAGTGCTTCAATAAATTGTTTTGCTAAAACATCATAACTGTGATTTTTAATCACGTATTCTCTCCCTTTCAAACCCATTGAATTCCTTTCTTCTTCTGACATATCCATTATCTTCTTAACAGCATCAGCAATAGCAATGGGGTCTTCCGGGGGAATAGAGATCCCGCCACCAGATTCTACAACCGGGTCATTTCCCGCTTCAACAGCATGAATGACAGGTTTCCCAGCCATCATATAATCAAAAAGCTTATTAGGACTTATTCCAAATCTGTACAACTTATTTTTACGCCAACCAATATATAAGGCATCCATTTTTCTTAACAAATTTGGAATACAATTCTTAGACACTGGTTGCAAAAATATTACATTATTAATCTGATTTTCTATTACATATTTTTCAAGTTTCTCTTTCTCCGGGCCTTGCCCTACAAGAATAAATGCAACAGGCAAATTTTTAAGATATTTCGCAGATTCAACAAAATAATCTAGGGCATTTGCAATTCCGTGAGAACCCGCGTAACCTACAATAAAATTCCCTTCTTCTTTTAACCTTTTAATAGTCATCTCATGTTCTGATGGTAAAAGAGCATCAAGAGTTTCCCATTCCTCTATATCAATACCGTTGGGAATATGAATAAATTTTTCAGGGTCTAATCCCCTGCCGACCATATAATCTAAAGCCTTAGGGAGTATGGATACAACCCTGTCTGCATGTTTATATGCAAAATCTTCGGCCTTCTGCATAATTATAATAAACGGATGCCATTTTGACATACCACCAAGTTCCATGGGAGTTAAAGGCCATAGGTCATGTACTTCAAAAACCAATTTCGCCCCAGCAAAATTGGCGATGCGGTAAGCGGGATAAATGTCCAAAGGATAGGTAGAAGAAGCTATCACCGCATCGGGCTTTATCTCTCTTGCAATTTTCTTACTATTTTTTGTCAGTTTCCATAAAAAACTGAATGTATTTATTACTCTTTGCACGTTATTGCCCTTATAAGCTGGTGTTTTGACCCATATATATTTTATGCCGTCTATGAATTCTTCCTGAATTTCTTTTTTTACTTGCGGGTTTTCATTTCTTGTATGAGCAAAAGATGCAGCAATTATAGTAACCGCATGTCCACTCTTTAACCATTCCTTAGCAAAATAATATGGTCTATATTCCATACCATATGTTGGAGTTCCCGCATAATGGTTAATATATAGAATATTCATATTAACAACACCTCAGGGATAGTAATCTTTTATTATAAGTTTTTTCTACCATTTTTGTAATAGTACAAATTTTGGTAAATCTCATCTACTTTACCTAAATTATCATTAATACTGTAATTATTTATAACGTATTCTCTACCGGCTCGCCCCATCTCCTCTCTTAATTCTTTATTTTTCACAAGCTTCTCAATTGCATCAGCTAATTGTTCCACATTTTCCTTTTCAACCACCAAACTTGATTTTCCAGGTTGAGTAGCTTCCGGCAAACCTCCCACATTCGATACTATAACAGGTATACCACAAGCCTGAGCCTCAACTGCAGCAACTCCAAAACTTTCGCTATCAAATATTGAAGGAAAAACAGCTATATCAAACTTATTATATGTTTCAACCAATTCTTTACCGGATAAAAAACCAGTAAAAGTCACTTTTTGTTCAATTCCTAATTCCTTCGTTAGTTCAATAAGATATCCTAATTGACTACCTTGTCCACCAATTATTAATTCCATTTCAATCTCTCTATTTAATCTTTTATCAACTATTGCAAACGCTTTTATTAGATAATCTATACCATACTTTTTTTCTAAAGTTTTTATTGTACCAATAGTAATTTTATTCTTTATTTTCTTTGGTGTCTCAGGTTTAAAAAAATTAACATCCACACCAAACGGCGTTATTTGAATGGGCTTACTAGTATATTTCCTGATTTCATCAGCCATTACTTTACTTGTTGATAATATTACATCAGCTTTACTTAAATTATATTTGATTATAGCACGATTTAAAAAATTTTTATTAGGAAAATCATAAATATCGCTCCCCCACACAGATAAAACAAACGGATGATAATTAAGTAAAGAACCTAATAACCCATAGCTAGAAGCATAATGAGCGTGTAAAATATCTGGTTTAATTTTTTTAATTATCTTCTTTATTTTTCCAATTTTAAGTAAATATCCGATTTTTTGAAATTCCGATTTGTGTCGTAATTCATTCCAATTATAACCAAGCGAATATATATTAATTCCATCAATATTACCTGGGTTCAATGATATCACAGTTATATCGTAACCTTTATTTTTAAAAAAGTCGCACCACTTTTTTGTATGAACGCTGTTTGCATCGGCCAGATAGCAAATTTTCATCTTATCTATTACCTCGCCTTAAAAATTTATTATCACCAAATATTACAAACACAAAATTATCCTAAATTTTTTAATACAGTTTCAACTTTCTTAGCTCTAGATTCCCAAGTATTTTGTTCAATTATTTTTTGGATATTTAAACTTTTTTCTTTTAATATCGATTGATTATTATATATATACGTGAGAAGTTCTGTCAAATCATGTAATGAATACTCTACACTCCAACCTATATCATATTTTTCAACAAATAAACCAGCCGCAGTACCTTTTGTAGATAAAATTGGAATTCCAAATCCCATATATTCAAATAATTTTACTGGCATTGCGAACTTCATATATTCTACGGGTTCTATAAATAAATTTAATAAATCTGCCTTTTCGAAATAAGGTATTAATTCATTACCTGAATTATTATGAATAATATTAATTCTATCATTTAGATACCTGCTATAAATTCTTAGCTGCTGTTTCCATTCTTTTTCTCTACAGCATACTGTTAAATGTAAAAACTGCAATTTACTTACAGCCTGAAAAATCATCTCTAAATTATATATTCTTCCAATACCCCCAACATAAAATATTTCCAAATGATCTTTTTTTATGCTTTGTTTTTTAAAAACACTAATATTACTTCTATCTACCCCTGGAGGTAGCTCTTCAATAATTCCATCAAAGCTAAACGGTATATAGTCATACATTAGAATAGAAGGCAAAAATAACACATCTATTGTATCTTTATACATTTTTAAATCATATTTATAAAACCATGTTGCAAAAAACCTTTTAATAAAGCTCACGTTTTCTTTATAGTAGGGAAAACGCCAGTGAACGTCTCTATAAAACAATCCTACTTTTATTCCATTTTCTCTACAAAATTTAAAAAAATTAAAATCTAAAAAAGGATAGGTGGGAAAATGGTGTTTTTCTGTTAGTAAAGTAGGCATTGTTGAACTTTCAGAATACAAAAATTCGTACTTTTTACCGTTTTTTATATTTTCTTTTATAGATAGAATCTGCTTTTTTCTATCTTTCCCATATCCCATTACAACATCCACATCATAACCTATATTTCTAAACGCATTTAGCATTTTTATAGGCCGAATTTGTGAACCACTTAATAATTCTTCACTTATATGAAAAGGTATATGAAATATACAATATTTGCTCATCGGTAATTTCTCCTTTGTGTGGGAATATTTTATTTACTTTGACACATTTGTATTCATCAAAATAGATATTATACGCTCTGCCGCTCTACCATCACCATAAATGTTACTTATATAATTTGAATTTGACTTGTTAGATTTCATAACCTTATCACATAAATCATCTTCATTACATAATTCATGGAAACCACACTCAGTCAACTCTTTCCAAGCAGTATCTGGCATTATTATACAGGCTTGTTTACCTGCAAAATATGCCTCCTTCTGATACCCACCGCTATCGGTAATTACCTTATAACAATTTTGCATTAGGCCCATTAATTTCAAATAGTCTATAGGCTCTATTACTACAATATCAGACATCAATTCTTCAAAACCATACTCTTCTATTCTTTTCCTAGTTCTAGGATGCAAAGGAAGTATTACTCTTATTTCTTTAGAAATTTTATTTGCATTTTTCAAAATTTTTTGTAATTTTTCAGGAACATCAACATTAAAATCTCTATGAATAGTCATTACGATATAGTCATTTTCTTTCAATTTTAAGTCTTCTAAAAGAGAATAATCAAATTTGGGTCTCATTTTCAAATAAAGATCATACATTACATCTCCAGTAAAATACACATTATAAATTATACCTTCTCTCATTAAGTTTTCTACTCCCAGCTTGCTTGGAGCAAATAAATAAGTAGATATCCTATCTGTGATAATCCTATTTATTTCTTCTGGCATATCTTTAGGTTCCTGTCTAAGCCCAGCTTCAACATGGGCAATTTTTATTTTCAATTTAGACGCCGCCAATGCCCCTGCCAACGTGGAATTTGTATCTCCATAGACTAGAACTATATCTGGCTTTTCCTTCAACATTATTTTTTCGAGTTCAATCAACATTTTTGCAGTCATTTCCCCGTGTGTTGAAGCTTTTATACCCAAATTATATTCAGGCTTTTTCATGCTCAACATGTAAAAAAAACTTCTGACATACTATTATCATAATGCTGACCAGTATGAACAACTATTTCTTTTATATTGGGGCACTTATTTATTTCATTCTGAATAACAGCTTCTTTTATAAACTGTGGCCTTGCTCCTATTACAGAAAGTATTTTCATATATACTCACCTTCACTAAATTTTTGAATTATCGTGAATTTTTAATATCGACAAAGACGACATTTATAATTCAGAATAATCCTCATGGTAATAAATAATATTCCCAAAATAAATAATCCAGGGTTATAAATAAAATCCACAAATCCCCCCAGCAACGTGTTTGTAAATTGTAATGTTAAAATTGAAAAAAACCAAACATTTATTGTATCTTTCGGAAGCTTTAAAAATATCAAAAATATTGCTCCAAATAATGTCCCTACATACAAAGTCGATAAGAATAAACCAATATATCCAAAATTAGCATAAGCTTCTCCAATAAAAACAGCATTTACTACCCCCGCAGTTTTTCTTATCACTTTATCATAATAATTGTATACTTCCATCACTACTTCTCCAGATCTCAATTGCTCTGCAGTAGAACCAAATATCATCCGTAACTTTTGAGAAAAACTTCTCCCATTAAGATAAGGTACTTGTTGGGGGAAAGTATCTACATGAAGAAATAACGCACCAGCAGGAGTAAATAATATTCTTCCTATTGGACCACTAGTTATACTAAAAGTGCTAAAATCATAACCACTAAATACTACATACATCACAATTATTGCTACTAAAGACACTACAATAATTGGAAGCAGTTTACTTAGTTTTATCCCGTTATCTAAAATAATTATAAAAATTGCAAAACCTAGAATATATCTTATAAGTGGAGCTTTTTCAAAGTCATAAGTAAGTATAATAAAAGAAGCTAAAAACATTATCGTAAATAAGACAATCCATTTTTTCTTCCTAGTACATTTAGCATAAATAAATGTCATATAGGAGATTGCCGGTGTAAAAAATAATGCCAGAATGTTTCTAATATAAATGTTACCTTTAAACTCATTTTTTAAAGCAATTCTGAATCTAGCCAATTCTTCCGTACTTTTCGTAAAAATACTTAGGTGTGGGATTTCTCCAATTATTATAAAAACATATACTATTGATACTAAGCACATCAAACAAATTATCAATACTATCCAAAATAGCGTTTTTTCATCACATATATTTGTCTCTTTTTTTAAATAATTAGTATAAAGTTCCGCAACATTAATTTTAAATAGTTTATTGAGCACTATAACGGGTAAAGGAAATGTTAGCATCAAATAAAAAACCATTAAGACTGATTTATCTATTGTTGTTTCGAATATAATTTTTTTTATCATATAATGATTGGTAAATCCTAACCATATTAAACTAGATCCAATATAAATCTGGATAAACAATTCATAAAAACTTAAAGAAATAATATTTACTTTTAACGGGTTAAGCGTGCCAGAAGCTTTATAAAATAAATAAACTGATGTAATACCTATAATACAAATACATAATATCTTCAAAAAAATCATTCTTCACACCTCAATTTAAAAAGTTCTATTTCTTACTGATTTTCAAGCAGCTGTTCCACCGGCACATCCCTTATTTCTCTTGCAGGATTGCCAAAATAAATCTTACGTGCTTTAACGTCACGTGTTACCACACTACCTGCTCCAACAAACCCTTCCTCTTCTATTACCTTGCCCGGCAAAATCGTCGCCTGAGCCCCTATCCTTCCTCCGCGCTTCACCGTTACCCCCTTGAAATATTTAAAGCGTTCCTTGCCTCGCCCGGCAAAATTGTCATTGGACGTCACCACACCCGGTGCTATAAACACATCATCTTCTAGTTCCGAATATGCGGTAATATAGGCGTTGGTCTCTATTTTGCATCGTTTTCCAATACAGCAGTAGTTCTCAACGGCAACACCGCGGCCGATAATGCTCTCTTCCCCAATGGTAGTCCTTTCCCTGATGGTTACCAAGTCGGCTACCAAGACACGGGAGCCAATATGGCAGCCTCTGTATATCACCGTTGCCGCACCTATGAGGCACCAATCGCCAATATATGCGGGAGCAAGGTCAGTTGAAGAAACCTCCGTCCCGGGTTTAACCGCACTTCTGGGAGAACGCATGGGCATCTTCCCAATAACCGTCCCGTCATCTATCCTTACAAAATTGCCAATCTTTGTACCAGCGTGTATAACCACATTGCTTCCAATAACGCAACCATCCCCTATTTCCACGTCCTCGTGTATGACTGTAAACATGCCAATTTTTACATCCTTACCTATCCGGACACTTGGATGAATATACTGCATTACACAATCCTCCTTCTTTTGTCCACTCCAACCATATCCAACGTAGAAAAGTCCTCCAATGGAAGCTCAACCGGCAGGCCTGTTTTCACCGATTTGTAGGCCGCCAGAATAATCTCCAAGGCTTTTTTGCCCTCCTCACCATCGATAGCAGGTTTTCTATCCTCGCGCACAGCTCTAATCATATCCGCAAATAACGGCGCATGGCCAAATCCATAAACGTTATCCGGGTTTTCACCATACTCACGCATAACCTGTTCTTCATCATCCAGCCCATCTCCAAACTTCCATACCTCTATATGGTTGAGCGCAATTCCACCAAGACAAACCGTTCCCTTTTCACCGAATATACTCAGCGTCTCTTCCAGATTACGTGGGAACACACATACGCTTCCCTCAACAATGCCTATGGCACCATTCTTGAACCGGATAATTATAGCAGCACAATCTTCCCCTTCAATAGGCCTCAAAAAAGTATCAGCTTGTGCGTACACAGTCTGAGCTTCACCCAAAAACCACTGAAGCAGGTCTATGTTGTGAGTGCACTGATTCATCAAGGCTCCGCCATCCAAAGCCCATGTTCCCCTCCAGGAAGCCTGCCTGTAATAATTTTCATCGCGGTTCCAACGAATGGAAGCTACCCCGTGAATCAATTTTCCAAAACGCCCTTCTTCATAAGCCGAGCGCAGTTTCCTGACCGCCAGGTTAAACCTGTTCTGAAAAGATACGCACAGTTTGCAGTTGTACTTCTTTGATGCCTCTATCATGGCATCGGCGTCTTTAATGGATAGAGCCATGGGCTTCTCAACAATAACGTGTTTGCCGGCCTGCAGAGCATCTATGGCAATCCGGGCATGGTAACCGCTTTCGGTTGCAATGTTCACTATTTGAATTTCTGGATCCATAAGCAGCTTCTGATAATCGCTGTATCTCTTTACATCCATTTCCTGCCCCATATAATCGTTATAGCGTTTTACCGCTGCCTCCATCCGTTCGGGTACCAGATCGCATACAGCTTTTAATACAGCATCATCTCTGTTCTTAGCAATGCCCTCTACATGCTTTCCCGATATGCGGCCGCATCCAATTATGGCAAAATTAAGCTTTTCACTCATCCGTTATCCCCTTTCGAAAAATTCCCTGATGGTTTGTATAATATACTGCTGTTTTTCCTCTTCCAGCTCAGGATAAAGTGGTATAGCCAGGGCCTCCTCACACAGCTTTTCGGCAACTGGAAAATCACCCTTGTTATACCCAAGCTCTTTATACACTGGCTGCAGATGTAAAGGCAGCGGATAATATATACCGCATCCTATTCCCTTCTGTTTTAAATAATTGGACAAAGCATCGCGCTCGGAAGTTGCCATCACATACAAATGATAAACATGACGACCATAAGGAGCCTCATAAGGTGTTTTAACCGGCAAATCTTTAAATGCCTCAGTATAAACAGCGGCTTTTTGTCGTCTGGCTTCATTCCACTTATCCAGATATCTCAGCTTAACACGCAAAATAGCAGCTTGAATCTCGTCTAGCCGGCTGTTATATCCCAACCTTTCATGATAATACTTCTTCGGACTGCCGTGGGCTCTAAGCAGACGGATTTTGCCTGCCAGTTCTTCATCCGAGGTAATCACCATACCGCCGTCTCCATAACATCCCAGATTTTTTGTGGGGAAAAACGAAAAACAGCCTGCAATTCCCATAGAGCCGGCGGGTTTACCCTTGTATGACGCTCCTATGGCCTGACAGGCATCTTCAATGACATAAAGCCCGTATTTCTCAGCAATAGCCAAAATTGGATCCATATCCACCATCTGGCCAAATATGTGAACGGGAATAATAGCTTTGGTCCGTTCAGTTATTTTTTCTTCAATCTGATTTACATCCATGCAGTATGTCAGAGGGTCAATATCAACGAATACGGGACGGGCACCCACTCGCGAAATGCACTCAGCTGAGGCAAAAAAAGTAAAGGGCGAGGTAATTACCTCATCTCCCGGGCCTATGCCCAGAGCATCCAGCGTTAAAACCAGCGCATCGGTACCATTGGCCACCCCTATACCGTATTTGTTCCCTGTATACTGCGCTATTTCATCTTCCAGAGTCTTAACATTTGCACCCAGAATAAATTGACCGCTTTTAAGGACTTTTTCAATTGAATCATGGAGTTCTTCTTTAAGGAGTTCGTATTGTTTTGTTAAATCGATTAATGAAATATTCATATATAATACCCACCTTCTCTTTAGTGTTTTATTTCTACTTTCAAACACTTTAGCTTACCATGCTAAAAACACAGTATTACAAGTCCCGACGCATGATTAAAATCACGGATGTGCAGACACTTACTGCCTCACACACTGCTTCTTGATTACACACAGCAAGAAATGCTACTACCTCAAACTCGCTATCCTTTACTTCTATTTAAATAAGTCCAAAAATTCTTCACAGCTTATACACCTTGTTAGCTGTATTTACTACACCTTTAGTAGCGTTTCTTGTATCAAACACTAACCGTGCATGTCCGACTACCCAGTTATAATCTATAACAGTATGCCCGGTAGTGATTATCACCAAATCAGCACCTGATACTGCCTCTTCCGTCAGCTCTATGGAAGTATAATGCCTACCCTTCCAGGTAAACTCCGGCACATACGGATCATGATACGATACAAGCGCCGATTCTTCTTCTAATAGGCTTAATACCTTTAATGCTGGTGATTCTCTTATATCATCTATATCATTCTTATAGGCTACTCCCAGTAGAAGAATCTTTGAACCGCTCATTGCTTTTTTCTGTTTGTTCAAAAGCTTCATAGCCCGTTCCACCACGTACTCAGGCATGTAATTATTAATCTCCCCTGCAAGTTCAATAAGTCGGGTATGATAGTCATATTCCCTTGCTTTCCAGGTAAGATAGAATGGATCTATTGGAATGCAGTGTCCACCAAGCCCGGGACCTGGGTAAAAAGCCATAAAACCGTACGGCTTAGTCTTAGCTGCATCAATAACCTCCCAAACATCAATTCCCATTTTATTGCACAGTATAGCCATTTCATTGGCCAAAGCTATATTTACATGGCGGAATATATTTTCTAAAAGCTTTTCCATTTCAGCCACTCGCGGACTGGATACCGTAAAAACCTCTCCTTCCAGTACATTGCGGTACATAGTGGCTGCAACTTCTGTACACCATCCCGTAACTCCTCCAACTACCTTTGGAGTATTTTTGGTATTATACTGTTTATTCCCGGGATCCACACGTTCGGGCGAAAAAGCCAGGAAAAAGTCCTGCCCGCAAACAAGGCCGGTGGATTCCAGAATGGGCTTTACTACCTCCTCGGTCGTACCGGGGTAAGTAGTGCTCTCAAGAACCACCAGCATTCCTCTGTGCAGTCGCTTTGCAATTTCTCTGGTTGAAGCCTCCACATAAGAAATATCCGGCTGTTGATGCTTGTCCAGCGGAGTCGGAACACATATGGCCACCGCATCGACTTCTGAAATGCGATCATAATCGGTAGTAGCTTCTAATTTCCCAGAAAAAACTAATTCTTTTAATTCCGCATCAACTACATCTCCGATGTAATTGATACCACTATTAACCATATCAACTCGTTTCTGCTGTATATCAAACCCTAAAACCTTATAACCTGATTTGGCTTTCTCTACAGCAAGAGGTAACCCTACATAACCCAAGCCAATAACCCCTATTACAGCTTTTTTTTGGTTAAATTTATC
>Ga0247720_100480_pt1 | contig 14254 bp, 10 predicted proteins | sample MSEWel2015_12_15_FD_189078 | JGI IMG/M metagenome (GOLD analysis project Ga0247720, IMG submission 189078) | Subsurface sediment microbial communities from gas well in West Virginia, United States - MSEEL Well Study Marcellus 3H_2015_12_15 | ecosystem: Environmental > Terrestrial > Deep...
TAAAACTTTATAATAATAATTTGTATTTGGTTTAGCAGTTGTATCAAGATATTGTAAAATACTCATATCTGTTGTTTCAAATATTGTTTCTACCGACTCCTCCATAAAATTTGAAGTAGTGCTACGTTTAAGTATCTGTTTGTAAAAATTTTGATTATTATTTGGCAACTTTATAGGTTTCCACTTTACCAAAACTCCATTTGGACGGATTTCATTAGGAAGGATTATTTCCGTAGGAGCATAGTCTATCAACAATAAAACATTTTTATCTAACGTCAATTGAGCAACTGATGAAAAAAGAGCAATCCCATAATTATCTTCATCATAAATTTGTTTAAATAATTTCGTCAAATCTATAGTTTGTGTGCCTGTATTATTAACATCAAAAGTAAACACATTATTATCAAATAAAGGAGCAGTATTATAAGTTACAGTATCTATATTCCAATCAGAATTAAGCTTTACTACATTTATGCTCCCGCCCACCGTTACATTAGTTACGTTAAAAATCAGTCTAGCACTTCTTACATAACCTAAACTTTTATCAAAACCCGTTTTCAATAAGATTTGATTTCCATTACCAAGCAAATAGACTGAATCTGCAGAATAATTTACATCGGGATCAGATTGTGATATATAAGTCCCAGATAAATTATAAAACTGTGCAAGTTTACCACTAATATCCACTATAAAACCTGAAGCAGTTTCGACATATTCACCGTCCACATCACTATCAAAAACAGTTATCCAATTAGTACCATCTATACTTACCTGTAATTTATTTCCATGATAAATTCTATTATCACCATAATAATGCCACATTATTATTTTTTCTATAAAATATAAATCGCCTAAATCTATTTGAACATACTCCAGCTTATTTACCACTGCACTAGTTATATAGCTCGCAGTATTAACGTTATTATCAACTAACGCTGATAAAGGTTTATAAGAAGAAGAGGGAGTAAAATTAGCTGTCACTGGTTTATAGTATGCAACATTATTACCATAAACATCAAATGCTTTTATTTCAACCCAGCGATTATAACCATCTATTGAATTTCCATTTAAATAATTTCTTATATACCTTATTTTCATTAACCCTCCACCGCCTTAAAACAACCCAATAGTTCTACTTGTTTGTAACTTCTGCCCAGCAATTACCAAAACAGGTAATTCACTAAACTTATTTCCATACTGAATTATTAATTTTCCATTAAAAGTCTTATTACTTTCTAAAAACCAATTTAATTTTACTACTCCTGTATTCTCATCATAACTTAAATCATACTCGCAATTAAATTCAACATTTTCGAAAATATATTTCTCTCTAAAACCTAAATGATAAACAGGAAAATGCCTCAATAATTTCCCCACGCCAAAATCTGTCATACCTTGCTTATAATGTATAACTTTTTTGGTTCCTCTTTTCAAAAGTTTATATTCTTTATCTGCCACCACCAAAGTATATAAATCTATCCCACACAAATTAAATTTCCCATACTCATCAAATTTAAAATATTTTGCTGGATTAAAAGGGTCATATAATTTCATACTCTTTATTGACTTCTTTAGTTTAGAAAAATTCATATCTTTCTCAGAAACAATATTACCATTCTTTAATTCAGCCTCCCATATTAACATATACTCACCTTCCTACATTTTATCGGCTAACTCAGCAATTTTACTTCTGTAAATATTTTTCAATTCTACTTCACCATAAAAACTCTGACCTCTAAATACTTCAGATAAACGACGCATTCCATTTCGTTTCCCAGAAAATACTTCTAAATCTACTTGAGCTTCATTATCACCATCTATAATAAACTTACACTCCTCGCCCACCCGCTGAGCGGCTATCTTCATTAAATTCACATCCAAATTTTGAGCTTCAGTAATATAAATAATAGCTTTCGTGCCCGACGTGTCAAAGCCTCTTATATCAGAAAATGGCAGAAGCACTAACTTATTTTGATTAACAAGCATTTCTACTGCTACCTTATCTCCAAATTTACTTATAAGCATATTTCCAATATTACTACTTAACAACTTTTCATTTTTATCTCCTGGATAAAACCCAAGTTTTGCACTATTTAAAACAGGAACAGGATTGGTAAAAATTATTAATCGCTCATAATTACCTCGCTCTATTTCACTGATAGCAAAAGCTAATGATAAAAGCGATTTTCCCGACCCTGCCTTCCCCTTTACAACAGTAACCTGATTTGTATATAAACTGTCAATTACACATCTTTGAAATAGGTCTAAAGGTTTAATCTTTCCTAACATTTTAGAGTCAATATACTTATCAAAAATTTCTTTAAATTCACCATTTATATATTTCCAAACACCAACATAAGTATCTTTATACTTTACTATTAAATATTGATTATTTATTAGTCCCCAGTTATTATTTTTATTTCCTTCATACCAACTAGCTAATTCTTCATCACCAAAAATTACTTCTTTATATCCTGTATAATTTTCTATTTGAGGTATGTAATTTTCTACCTCTACACCAACTGCTCTTGCCTTTAACTGTAAATGTAAATCATTAGTTAACAATCTATAACCATGCCGTAGAGCATAATCCAAAATTCTATTATCTGTCTTTTCTAAATCTACTTCATCTATATCAAATTCAACATAACTCTCTTTCAGCCTTCTAATAGCTTCTCTTGCTTTATATGCGACATCATTATCGTGACTGATCTTTAACCTATCTAATTCCTCTAACACGGGCAAACAAATTACAGCAGGTGAATAATGCTCCAATACACTAATATCTTCTAACAATACATTTGTATCTATAAGTGTTTTCACAAACAGACGTCTCCCTTCTTTATAACACCTTATTAAAAAGAAAAGGCCTTACAGCCTTTACACATAATTGTACGTAATTCTTGTTATCCACTGTACTTGACCTGCTGTAGCGGTCGGTTTAACAAAAAGACGTAATCTTATACGTGCATAGTTTGCTTTATCTGTATTAACATCTGCTGTATTAGCCGCTCCTGAAATTGTTCCAACTACACCATTTGCGGCTATAACATTTGCCGCCACACCGCCACCTATTTCTTGCCAATCAGTCCATGTTCCATTATTATTAAAACTAACGCTTACTACCGCATCACTTTTACTTGCTACAGGCCCAGTATCATCGCCATTCATACTTTTAGGTATAATAGTAACATTAGTCATATCGGATACAGCAGTATTTAAAGTTCCTGGAGTTGTACTTCTATTATTCCATACCAAAAACTCAGCTACATTAGAATAACTTCCAGCATCAACTATACCACAATCCCAAGAAGTTTGTTGAGTTTGATTTAAAGAATCAAACCATGTAATAATTGGGGCACTCATATACTATTTCACTTCCTTCACGTAAATTTGTAATTTAAAATCACTTTTAGCACCTTTATTCTCTAAGATTACAAAAATTTTGTTTTCACCTGTTTCATCTATAAAAGGATTATCTTCCATAATATCCCATAATAAGTTTTCTACAATTCCTGAATCATAAATATAATAGCCATCTTCTTTTGTTAAAAGTTTCAATGAAAAATAACCTGTATTGGCATTCCCTGTTACTCTAATACCTTTTATATAGCCAGCTTTTATAAAAGGTAAATAAAAAGCCCTTATTTCATCTGTATTTACTCCTAAAATATCAGTTGAAAATTCATGTAATGTCTCTGTTATTAATCTTGAATTCACTTCATTGATAGCTGATACCAAATCTGATTTATTTTGAGTATTTAATTGCGAAACATCACCCACAATAGACTTTACCTTTTTTATTTCCTGGTAATTAATTATATCCATAAATATCACCCTAAAAAGGGGCTTTAAGCCCCTTTAATTTTACGCAACAACGGAAGATACTCCTGTAATCTTTCCATTAGTATAAGTATATGTTTTTGTTACAGTTTTTCCATCTTCTACAATAGTTTCAGAAGCTATTTTTCCTTCAGCAGTATAAGTATAAGTTATTGTTCTATTTATATCACCTGTATAAGTTACCTTCTGTATTCTTCCTGCATCTGCACCTGAAGTATAATAATCAACAGTCATATTATAGCTTAATTTTCCAGCATCTCCTATTATAAATGTTATTACATCTCCATCTTTTAAAACTCCAGCTTTATACTTTATAGAAGTTGAAGAATTTTCTACATAATCACCATCAGCTAGTACCTGTGGAATTCCATTTCTTAAAACGAGAAGATTTCCCTTACCTACCACATAGTCTTTACCATTGGGGATAGTAATTATAACATCTTGCGCCAAATCAAGACCATCAACACCTTGAACCAATACTTCTACAGTGGCTGTAACACCCGTAGTACCTCCATCAAAAGTAGCGTCAACTTCACTTCTCTTATTCACAGCTGTAATTGTAACCACTGAACCGCTAACTGTAGCTGTATAATCAGCAAGAGCATCTACAGCCACCTGAATTTTTCCTGCCACAGCATCAGTGGTATCGCCAGACGTTACTGCTATATTAACTGGACTACCGTTTAACGTAAGTATAATATCTCCGCTTGCTGTCGCCCCAGAAGTAACAGTAACTTTTGTTACTTCCGCTTTTGCCTCTACAACTTTATAAGTTTCTACATCGTTAAACACAGGTGCCGTAATAGGTGTTGAAGCAAGTGTCATAACAGCCTCATTTATTCTTGCTATCTCAGCTTCATTAGTTGCTATATCATTAGCAAGAGTAGTATGCACATTTTCTATTGTAGAATCAATATTATCGAGTCTCTCTCCTAAATGATTTAAACCACTCTTCCCAGACTCAATTTGATATACAGTAACTAATTTTTGTGCCATATTTATCACTCCTCCTTTTTCAATCATATATAGTATAGGTGAGCATCTAATAATTCTATCACGTTATTGTCACATTAACTCCAATAATCTCATCATCAGAATACAAATACTCTTTGCGAATTATTTTAGAGCCTTTAGCAATAACCTCATATTTTATATTATTATTAGCATCATAAACATAGGTTACATATTTTACCACATTATTATTAGTATCTAATATTTTCTCTCCAACAATTCTTTTTCTTCCATATAAATCCAAATCATATTCATATTGAACAGAATGATTAAAAGTTTCTTCCCATGAATCGTGATTTACGACAAGAAATTCAATTTCTTTTTCTGTTGTAAAAGGCTCATAAAAATAAACAGTTTTATTATCTATCTCTTCATATTTATCTTTACTTAATTTAATACCATCCACAAATATCATTAAACTATTAGTGTCTGGATTGTAAGTAATAGTCTGTAATTCATAAGTTTGTTTAGTATAATCTGTTATTTGTTGCCGCTCATAAAGAAAATACAATCCTAAACTATTTATATAATCTACCTCAAATAATGAATTCCATTTCCCCCCATTAAAAATATAAAACTTTTTATCATACACCACCACTGCTATTGTATTTTCAGGAACCTGTAAATTATTTAAATCAGAAAGTGTAGGAACTACTTTTATATCTCCAAGATTAATATTATCACTTGTTACATATCTTACATCTACTACATCCCCTGCCCTCAATACTCCTTCTGGAAATTCAATTTGTGTAGTAGACAATTCCCCATAATCTCTGTTCACTTGCTGATAAATTCCATTAACAAAAACATACAACATATTTATACCCATAACATATGGTGATTTTAGATCAATAACTGTTTGACCATCCGTTTGAACAAGTATCCTCTCACTTGGTATCGCGGGAATATTTTTAACATCCTCTAATCGACTATTAAATAAATTAACTATTGCATTTAACTTATCATCAAGACCTGCATAACCTGATATTGCTTCGTCATAACCCTCAACTACTGTATCTATTTTACTGTGAGGGTATTTTCCACTATTTAACAAATCTTTGTGATCTATTGGTAATTTAGACGATGGAGCATTAAATTTTATAGACATCTTCAACACCCCTAATCATGAGAAACAAGAACTTGAAACGCACCAATTCCTTCAGGTATTTTTACAATTTCTTGTTTTGATACTTTAACCCATATTTTATAATGTTCCAATGGAGCAACTTGAGGAATAATAACAGCATTCTGATAATTTAAAGTCTCTGAGTCTAAAGCAACTAAAGCTAATTTATATCCATCATTATTATCAACTTGCGCTACCTGTACTACTACATTAGTAAATGTTTGATTTGTATTGTTTACTATTTCAAAATTAGTCTCAATTACATTTTGTAAAGTACCTAATTCTATTTCTGTACTACTATAGACAGCCTCATTGTTATAATAAATATCTAACACTGATTCTTTTACATAAACGTCCCCACCCCATAACTCCACAATTTCAGACTGTTCATAACTTTGCCCATCTAATGAATAAAATTTGAAATAACCTGTAAAAGGATAATAAGGAGCTTTAATATGAAATTCGCTATCATCAACCACTGTTGATACCTGTAAATTATCTAAACTATCATATAATTCTACCTTAGTTCCTCTTATCATACCCAACAATTTAACAAAATTGCTCTTATAAATCTTTAAAAAATCCACCTTTAAATCTTGTCCACTTTCACCATACAATACAAAACCTAAATTCTCTCCTGCAAATATCAGAGCTGTACTTCCTAACAAATGCCACGTTTTTTCATCATCTGACCAATAAGCATAATAATTATATCCATTTTTATCTATTTTTAAATAAGGATAAGTAGTTGTTGTTCCTTCCTCTGGATTAAAATATTCTAAAAGTTCAATTTTATATTCATCATCTTGAAAAACGATCATTCCCCCTTCATCCCCCACCGAGACAGGCACATAATCATTTTTCACAATAGCCACATAATCAGGTCTATCTAATTTCAAAAACACTTTAATTGGTTCTGTTCCATGATGAAGAGTAAACCATCCATTCCCTATTGTGTATCTATTACTATCCGTAACTGATACCATTAACCTTTGATCAAGATTAATGGTATCAAAATTATTAAAATATATTAAACCGCTTTCTATTTTATTTAATATTCCCAAAAACCCCACCGCCTTTAAGTTAATATCCATACATACTCTTTCAATAATTTAGATAATTTTAACATAACTGTTGCCTCTGCTGTATCCTGAACTTGCTGACCTAATGAATCAAATCCAGTAGCTATAACAATATTATGAGTATCTTTAGTTATTTCAACTGTACGTGTATAAACTCTTTCTTCTAAAGGATTTAAAGTAGATATTAAATCTATCCTTCCTAACTTATCATCTACAATATCTACATTTGTCAATACATCTGAACCCATATTACGTACTTTAAAAGTATAAGTTACTTCCTCACCATAAGCTACTTCTTCTTTATCTACAAATTTTTCCACAATCAAATCAGATGTAACAACTTTAACAAAGGCAGTAGCAGTTTCTTCAAAAGTCCCTCCACTATTAGTATATTGAAGTTTAGCAGTATTTAACGTGTCTTCATAAATAGTAGCTGATTTCTGAAAAATACGAGTTTCACCAGACTTTAATATTTGACCAGTATCTGTAGGTTCTTTAGAATTATACAATTTATATATTTTAATTTCCTTAGTTGAAGATTCCCATTCCACTTTATATCCCAGAGCCTCAGCCACTTCTCTAACATAAACATAAGGCATTCCATTTTCTACAGAAAAAGGCGTAAATGATTTATCACCAATAATTACTCTATTATTTTCTGCATCCCAACTAGCACTGACATTTAAAACTTCTGCTAAATTGCCCGCCTCCATAACAGCTTTATCTCCTGAAACTAATTTATACTGATTAGGGTAAATAACTGCTATGAGGGACTGTAATTGAATTGTTTTATCTGTACTGCTTGCAATAATTCCCAACTTATCATCTACAATAGAATTAACCACTATAGTTTCATCGGTATCATTTTTTACATAATAACTGTATTGAATAGTTTCTCCAGCATGTATTTTTTGTTTGTCAGGAATCTTTTTAAATATGACTGTTCCTGTTTTTACAGGTGGTAAAAATATATCTCCAAAATTATCTTTATAATAGTTGATTAACTTTTTAATTAAATCTTCTATCGCTGCATTACCACTATTTATAATACATTCAGCAGTCCATGTAATATTATCATAAGCCCCTCCACCAATTTTTAAATTATCTATATAAGCAAACTCATCTGGATTATCTTCGCTACTTTTTCTGTACACCCATTTTAAAATATGCTTACCATAAGGTACATTAAAACATACATTTCCAAAATCTGTTTTTCCAGTCCAACTCCCAACCAATTCATCATCTATATAAAACTCTAAAGTACCACTTGGTGGTAATACAGAAGGGGGAGGTGGATAAACCCACCTATAAACTTTTATATCTGCATTTGCAACATACGTATAAGGGTATTCGTTATTAAATCCTGCTCTTCCATAAATATGTTGTATATAACTTCCTTCTGGTATATTATAAACTATATAATGATGACCATTACCAGATTCCAGAATTTCAACATGATTACCAAAAACAAATTGGCCATTATTATAATTTAAAAAATCAACATTTAATGAAAACCAGCCTTCGCCTATAACTGCATCTTTACCACCACTACACCACTCAATTTCAACATCGTAAACCATACAATTGTTAGTTTCATCACCCGCATCATCAAATACCCAACGAGCTGTAAATACATTATCAGAATAACGAAAGTCAGGATATGACACTTCAAACCAATCACTATATGACCAATCATTAAACCCGACCAAAGTTTCTTTTAATTCTCCATTTATATAAAATTTTAGTGAAGGAATTCCAGGTGGCGCAGTATCTTCTAAATAATATTCATAAACACTTAATTTATCAGCTGGTATAAATACACTATCAGATGTTGTAAAAGACGGTACAACTTCTACTCTTATTTCATGGTCTCCTGGAGCTAAATCCCAAGTAAAATCATTCTCTCCTGAAGATTTAAATGTTTGTACTAGCTGTCCATCAACATACACATTAACTGTAGCGGCAGGAGCTGTACCTGGTTGACTATATACTGGAACGTATTCTTCTATTTTTTCCAGATATGCTCTCATTCGCATTCCATCATCTCGACCATTTGTAGCAACAACTTTGTAGCAAAATTTATGAATACCAGGATCTAACACTGGTGTGACAAAAACAAAATCTGTATTGCCATAAGCAGTATTACTATACAATTTTCCATCAATGTAATAGTATGCTCTATTTGTTCTTGTACCTGTAGCTCCTTCTCTAATAATGTGTATATGCGCTCGCCCTCTATTTTTTAATTCAAATGTTATACATCTAAGATCACCGTCAATAATCTTAGTTGTATAAGCAGAAACTTTAACGGGTTTATATACCCACATATCTGTAAAGTGTGCGTAATATCCAAAATTGTAAGATGGGTCTCCAGGAAAATACAAATAACCATCACCAGCATTGTAACTAATATCCCAGGTCTGATAGTAATTTATAGTCTTATTATATTGAATATAACGAGCTTTAGTTGGGTACTTAAATGACACATATACACCAGTATTCACCTCTGTACCAGCATCAATCCAATAAACCTTTTTTAAGATATTCAAATTTGTACCGTAAATATTCCAATCTTCATCTGTACTAATATGCACCCATTCCCACTGATACTTATATCCACTTTCTTCGCCTTCCGCATAAGGATCAGACCAACCTTCATCATGAGGATTTTCATAATACCTATCATTAGTAACATCTTGCCAATCATAACTTATAATAGAAGGCGGAGTAACAACAACAGAAGGAATTGTAACAGGTAAAAATATTTTAGAAGCATTATTAACATGGATATTTAAAATAAAATTTTTTGTTAAACCCCCCACCCCATCAGAAATCCAACCTGAACCATTATATATAAAATCACCTGAAATATTATTCTGAGTTATAGGATATTGCATACCTGCGACAACTTGTTGAATTGGTTCAGCAGTAATTGGTTTACCTGCGATATTTTCTACCTTTCTTCTATATCTGATTCGTACTGTTCCATCATTTATCCATGCTCCACTTTCAAGTTGTTTAAGAGGAAATGGATACCGAAGTAAAATTTCATTATAAGGAGCACTATCACCATATTGAGCAACTCTCAGTCCATCAAAATAATCATCTGGATAGGTACCAATAATACCACTATTTTGGGCAGGATTAACAGGATCTATAGCAAAATGCTTAAACCGATTAGTAAATGTAATATTAAATTTTAATTGATCCTCCCTAAAATCCTCAAGGTCATAGGTACAAGTTGGAGGAACTGCTGGTTCATCAGTTACAACTAAATCAGCGTTAGCTACTACAATACCACCATGTGGAAATTCTAACGGTGAATTAAAATCATACAAATACCCATTATACGGGTCTGGTTCAATTAACTCTAAATATGGCTGAGGAGATACAGGAGGTAAAGATAAAATAGCTCTATCAAAACAAATTGAACCACCATTTTCATCTTTTATATCTGCTAAATAATAAATTATTGCTTCATCATCAGAAGTTATAGGTTCTGATACAAGTAAAATTTTTTCTGTTCCGTCCCCACCAGTAAATTTTTTTATTTTAAAATTATACAATTCTCCACCAGGAAAATTATAATCATCAAAATTTAGCTCCAATGGTTTCCAGTGTCTTTCTATATATGTTGGACAATATTCATCTTCCAGTCCTTCTGCAAAAGCAAGCATAAGCCTGAAAACTTGCCAGTAATCATCTCGTTCAGGCACATATTTATCAATCCAATTATATATTTCAGTAAGTATATATTTTAAAGCTTGTCGAGCATCCATTCCAACAAATTTATCGTAATAATACTGCCACAAAGTTATAAGAAATAGTATCATATCCCTTAGAATAAAGAATCCATCTACAGACACAGGGGTATCCTTTCCCTTTTTAGGAAAATTAAATGGGTCATAAATAGAATGAACTCTTACTATATTCTTTTTATCAGTAGGTGAATAAGGAATTAATATATCCCCTGTTATTGAATCAATAACTTTATTTATGTCATTTATATAATCACTCAAATCAACTTTAATATCTTTATTAGGTGTTAATGAATTATCATGTTCTTTATCCCATCTTTTATCCCATCCACCTTTAGGATGGACTTTCTGCATATTATCATTTGTATTTGAAGAAAACATTTGAAGTTGAAAATAATTTAAATTTCGCTCATCACTAAAGAAATACATAGCATTTTTATAATACTTAATAGCTAATCGTATAAATTCAAGCACTGTTAATTTCGGGGCTTTATCACTTAAAACCTGTTTTAGAACAACTGTTGGTTTTGGAGCTTTGTCAAATAACTTCGCTTCCTTAATTAATCCTAATTTATCTAAAATTTTATTAGCAATTTTATAATCTAACTCTATAATTGCCTCTTTATATTTGTCAGTCTTTGCCAGCACACTTTGAGGAATATCTAATGTGCCATATTTTTCAATTTCTTTTTCTAAACCATATAAAATATTTATAATAGAACCATATTCTTTTCTTTCTCTTTCTAATGTAAACATATCAGAAAAAATAATTGCATATTCGTCTTTAATTTTTTTAGCTATTTTCATTACTGTATTTTTATAATCTAAAAAATCTTCTCCAAAGATTTTTTTATCCCTTGCCCCCGCCTTAAACACATCACTAAAAGTATTTTCTTCATCAGTCATACTAAATTTAACCATATATTTTGACAGATATTCAGAAATCCTTTCTGCTAATACCAAATCATCTGCACCATCATTTAATTGCATCAAATCACGCTTTAACACAAAAGCATCTCTAAAAGGTAAATTAGAATTTATATTAACCCAATATCCCAACAGAATATCATTTAAAATCACTGCATCGTGACCAATAAAACCAAGTAAATAAGAAATGTCAATAATCCCAGTATAATCTATAATACGACTAGCTGTTTGCTCATCAAGTATTAAAATTGATTGTCTATTATCTTCTTTTTCGCCACCCACATAATGAATATCTACATTTCCTAATTTCCATATAAGCCTATCTACTAAACCTACATCCGACAAAACCTCTCCAACAATCTCATTATAACGGTCTACTTTAAATTCTAATGCATCAATAGTTGCGTCTATATCATTAACTCTATCAACAGCAAGATGAAAATTATCAAATATAAATTCTTTAAATGTTTTTTTAGTTTTGATAAAATAACTATCAAATACGGAACTTTTTATATCCTTATTCGTAGTCATAAAATAGCGGTCGACCATAGAATTTTTCGGCATCTTACTAATTCCAATAATATAATCATCAAATACGGAATCTTTTACAAATTTTTCGCTATAAATTAAATCATTTATACTTAAAGTTTTTTTAGAACTTTTTATCATTTTAAGCATCTTATCAATTTTGGATGCTTTGGCACTCTTATCTGATAAGTATAAAACCAAAAGTTCTGTTTCTTTTGGTACTTTTATTCCAGAGACATAATATAAATTATCAACAAAAACTTTGTAGTCTTTTTCACCAAATAATGTATTAATATCAATTCTTGAATGTTTGTCATCTCTAAGACCCAATAAATTATTAATAATTACCATACTATTTTTCTGGTCAAAAGACTTAATAGCAGATAATAGCTCATTAATAATAATAGCAGAATACACACTATTATAATTAAATTTAAAAGTTAAATAAGAAGCCCCTGTTTCAAGAAATTTCAAAGATAATATAATAGGGGCAGTTGTAAAAAACTTCCCCTTAAAGCCTACATTCTGCATATTAATCCCTCATTTTATTTCTTTATAATTGCTAATCCATACGAACTATTAGCAGAACTACTCATAAATGATAAATCTGTGTGAACATTAAAATACTTATATCTATCTTCTGTTAAATCGGGATTTGTAACAATTAATTCATCCTTATGAACTATATTTTGTCTATCTAAAGCAACAACCCCATCTAAATAACCCCTATATCCATCCTTGCCATGAACAACATATACTGGTGATAAATGGTACTTATCTGTCCAGGCAGAGGCATTAAATCCATTTGTCTCTTTTTTCAGATTATAATATGGAGTAATAAAAGCTGGAAAATGTTGTTGATAAGGAACTCCAGAGCGTGTTTTAAACATCATAATGTCAGACATTCCATTAGCAGTATTATCACCATATTTTGTTGAAGTAGTTATTGTCCCTTGTGTTTTAACTGTAAGTGCAAAATTACCTTCTACATCATCCACCCCTTCTTTAAAAGACAGAATTCTTCCGCAATATCCAAAAGAAATTTTATATTCAGTGTAATTTAATGTACCGTCACCTTCCAACACCATTGTAAATCTATCATTATTTACACTTCCATAATAACGAATAGGTAAATTTATTCCTAAAACAGATGTTGTAGCAGATGAAGGTTGGTAAGTATACCAATACCATTTCACCGTAGGAGAAACAAGTGCTCCTGTAGTTGGAAAACTGTCTCCTGATGCATAAATATCACTTAACGTTAATTGAATGTATTGAAAATTACTCGTGGGACTAGGACGTTCTATTTTTAAATACATCGTCAAAGATTTTCCATTAACAGGAGTTGTTACAGTTTTTAATATGCATACATCTGCTATTGCATCTAATGTATCGGGATACACCAAAGCCCAATTTTTTTCTGGTATTACGTTATTATTTGCATCCTTTTCTGATGTAGTTAAAATTGTTGCTAAGTCTTTAACAATAGAACTTGCTTTTGTATAACCTTCAACCCACGCCACTTTCCATCATCCTCTCTTATCTCTTAAAAATTTAAAATTAAACCATACCTGTTTAGCTGTGCCACTATTATTATAAAAATACATTGTAATAGCCGAATTTTGAGATAAAGGATATACAACAGATAAATAATTCCCCATTCCAACACTTTCAGGTAATTCTTTTGTATATATAGTCTCGCATATCTTTTCTGCCCCCGCCTGTACTTCCCAATAATCTCCAATACCATAAGATGAACAGGCCATAGCTATAGATACCAGCTCCATATCTTCTGGAAGTGTATAAGTATAACTGAATACATCATTAGACGCAGGTATATCCATCTTAAACCCTTTAACAAAAGGCACAACCTTTTTAGGAAATTGGGGATAAGGAAATTCTTTTACCTTATCAATAATTCCACCAGCTGAATAAATAACTTCAAACGCCATATTAACACCTACTTATACATCAACATA
>Ga0247720_100482_pt1 | contig 14231 bp, 22 predicted proteins | sample MSEWel2015_12_15_FD_189078 | JGI IMG/M metagenome (GOLD analysis project Ga0247720, IMG submission 189078) | Subsurface sediment microbial communities from gas well in West Virginia, United States - MSEEL Well Study Marcellus 3H_2015_12_15 | ecosystem: Environmental > Terrestrial > Deep...
CCTGGGCCAGGGCCGGGAAAAGGTAGTCCAGGAGTGGAACTTCAGCGAGGAAAAGGAGGGAGCCTGACATGGAAAACCTCTGGGTCCAGATCGGCAACTATGGCTTCCCCATGGTCATCGCCTTTTATATCCCTCTAACAAATGGTAGAAAAAGACGTATCGCCTAGCCGTAGCCGTTATTCTGTTGTATTTTTTGCAATTTATAATCAATAGCTGCTCTAATCATAAGCGATATACTGACGCCAGTTTCTTTTTTCTTTTCAATGAGGGTTTTCAGGATTTCCTGGCTAAAGACTGCTGGTGTCCTTCGCAGTCCATTATTAGAGGTAACCCTCTGCTTAAAGTAAGCAGTAGCATTAAGTTCCTCTCCGGAATCAAGCCATTCTTTTACCGCCTGCATGATAAAGACCGAAATCGGGGTTTGGGAAGCTGCCATACGCATTTGCTCCCAAACATTAGTTGGGAAATTAATGTATATATACTCCTTTTTCTTCCTTCTACCTCGCTTTCTTATTCCTGTCCACCTGTACGGTAATTTTAATTGAGTAGTTACCGTCAAACTTGAAGTACCTTTTTCTGGCGGGTTGAAAGTTATTCTTACACTTCCGTCTTTAAATACTCTTACTTCCTGTATTAAAGCCAAAATAATTTCCCGGCGTTCTTCATCTGTTAAAGATTTAATGGTATCACAATATGAGCGGTGGAATACTTCAAAAACGCTTACTTGAGACCTTATATTTTTTCTCAAAGCGCCGGCGGATTCGATCCTGCGCTGGAGGAATTTTTCTTCTTCTGCTATTTCCTGCAGTAATTTCCTAAAATCTTCTTCAGGGAGAAGGCCATCTCTAAAAGACCGTAGAAGTATCTTTCGCTGGTCATTCAAATCTTGAAGCCTTTTCTGAGTTTCAGCAAGAGAATCGATTTCATTATCATTTGCTTCAAGGGCCATCTTTTCTATTACTGTCCGTACCTCTTCCGGCTGCATGATCAGTTCTTCTACAACCGTCCACACGGTTTCCTCAAGGTTTTCCGCCTTTATCCACGCCATCTGGCAGTTTTTCGGGTTTTTATCACCTAAGTATTCGGCCTTGCGTTTTCTCGACTTCCAGCAGGTGTAATAGTAATACTTGTATTTATCGCCACATTTATTGGCATAACCTGGTCCCATTGGGACCCACACTCTCCACAGCGTACAAGATATCGCAATAAAAAGTTCCGCACACGTTTTTGAGGATCCCTTGCTAACCTTCTTTTCCTAAGTAATTCCTGCATAAACTCAAACTCATCTCTTGAAATAATCTGCGGTGCGGTTATGGGTATTAAGGGTCTGTTGCCTTTAGTAGCTTCGTTTTTATTTAAGTAAGATTTCCCTGTATAAAGTTCTCTTGTAAGTAAGGCATGCACTGTCCCCCCTGTCCAGCGGTAACCCTTTTTACCCCTGTAGCCCAGAGCATTTAATTTATTTGCAACGCTTTCCAAAGTTTCTCCTGGCTCTTTATAAAATTTATAGGCTAAATGGATGACTTCGGCTTCTCTTTCGTTAAGTACGAGCGTCCCTGGTGATAAATCGTAATCGTAGCCAAATGGGGGCGTTCCCCACCATTTTCCGGAGGCGATCCTTCTTGAACGACCGGCACGGGCCCTTTCTAAAAAGGTTGTCCTTTCTAATTCCGCTATAAGTCCAAATTGCCCTAAAATATAGCGGCCCACAGGCGTTGACGTGTCAAATGGTTCTGTTGCAGAGATAAACTTGACACCATGGGCTTCAAGAAAGTCCATGGTGTCAAGAAGATGCCTCACATCCCGAAAAAAACGGTCAATTCGGTACACGATAATTATTTCTATTTTCCCGTTTTCGCAATCTCGCATGAGTTCATTCAGAGCAGGCCTGTTCAATAGAGTTCCCGACCATCCCTCGTCTATATATTCTTTTACAATCTCCAGCCCTCTGGCTGCCGCTAAATTCCTTGCAGCTTCCAGTTGCGCTTCTATAGAGTAATTAGAGGTCTGCTCTTCCGTGCTGACTCTGGCATAAACAACGGCTTTCAACGGTAACACCTCTATTGCAAACTAACGCTCTTTTGCTTTTAAAGTTTTGGATACCAGCTTTTTAATCACTTCTTCTAATCCACCAATCTGAGGCTTGGTATCTATTTTTGCCGTGACGGTTTTTTGCTTGCTTACAGCTGCCAATTTCGTCTCCTCCCTTCGTAATATTTATTATGCTAGCCTTAAGGCCATGTAAACGCATAATCTCAGAATATAAAAGGCATTATGCGTTGAGTTTAAAGAAAAAATATGATAAAATTACTTTGCCAAAGTTATCCATAAAATCCCCTCCCCCTTTCTTTTCAACAATTTTTTCTTTAACCAGGAGTGCCCAGGTTTTATGGAAGTCGCAAAAAACTCATCGCATAATGTTTTTACCCCTTTTTTCGAGTCGCTTCATGCCGAGTACCCGAGTGATAATACGGTGACCTCCTACGAATATGACCTTAAAGATTTTGCCAGATGGTACGCACATACAATTGGCGAAAACTTAAAACCGAAGCTGGTCACTGAGCTCGACATAGCCGAGTACCGGCAGTATTTGATGCGAAAGTACAAGCCTTCCACAGTTAACCGATGGCTGGCGGCCATTTCCAAATGGTTGAAGTGGGCCAGCAAAGAAGGAATACTGCATCGGGTCCCTGAAATGCCCAAACAGGTGCGGCAGGAAAAGCTTGCCCCAAGGGCTTTGACCCGCTCTGAACAGAACGCCCTCCTCCGGGCCGTAATGCGGGAAGGAAACCTGAGAAATCAGGCTATAATTTATGTACTTTTATACTGCGGTTTAAGGGTCGGCGAAATCGTAAGATTGCGGGTTGAAGACGTGGAATTGAAAAGGCAAGGCAAAATATCGGTCAGGAACAGCAAAGGCAACAAAACCCGGGAAGTGCCTGCCCCTGCAAAAGCTAGAAAAAAACTACAGGAATACCTGGGAAACAGAACCAATGGTAGGATATTCTTAGGCCAGCGAGGGCCCCTTTCGGAAAGGGGAGTGCAGCAAATCCTGGCAAAATACGCCTACAAAGCCAGGATTGAAGGATTAACACCGCATACTTTGAGGCATACCTTTGCAAAGAATTTGCTCGATAAAGGCGTTGATTTGCCTAAGATAGCGGCACTGCTGGGCCACGAAAATCTTAATACCACGGCAGTTTATACCAGGCCCAGTTTCGCTGAACTCAAAAAAGCCGTTGAAATCTACGATCAAGAAGACAGCTAAGGCCCGGCTTTTTAAGGCCGGGCCTTAACTAGTTTATCGTGGCTCCCTTCTTCTTTCTGATTTGCCTAGTCCTAATGAAAGAAGATATACTGCCATTTGGTTAAGGCTAACACCATCTTCTTGCGCTTTGAGGGCAATAGCCCTGTGGAGAGATTTTGGAAGGCGTACGGTAAACTTACCGCTATACTTTTCAGGGTTATCCGGTTCTGGAATATCTCTTTGTAAAGCCAAAGCGGTTTCTATCCAACCTATTTTAGCATCCTCAAGATTAGCCAACGCCTCTGCCGGTGTCTCTCCGTCCGACATACAACCCGGCAAAAGGGGTATGCTGGCCAACCATCCTCCACCTTCCTCTTCTGTAAGGCGGCGAAGGGATACCTCATAGTTGAGGTTAAGATAGTAATCTAACGTTTTCTCACTCATCAGATTTCCCTTCCTTAAGCTTCTCGATTAATTCTAACGCTTGTTTCACATATATAGCCTTAACCGGCCCCCTACGGGGAATTGTCAGAATTTCACTTAACTCAGGGTGATAATAATTATAATGACTACCCCCTCGATGGCGACAATTAAAGCCATAATATTTAAGCACTTTATCGATATCTCCCCAGGGTACATCCTTGGGGTTTCTTTTTATTGCTTCGATGAGCTTTTCAATCTGGCTCATTTATTTCTCAACCCCAAAAAGATAGTATCAAATATGCCACCATCCATCAAGCATTTTATTCGCTATTCTATATCTGGCGGTCTGTCATGGTGCGAAAAATAAGTGGATTTCTTTTCCTCGCCCATCGCCCTTATTTGATCTCCAAGGGGGCCATTCAGGAGCTTCTTGAGTTTAAACCCGCTCACTTCCAGGTAATCCCACGGGTCTTCTCCGGCTTCCTGAAGCAGATTGAAAAAGGCCTGGATGTTTTTAAACTTCCAGGTCGACTTCGGAAAATGGGCATAATGAAGCATCACGTCTTCAGTCGCGGTCGCCTGGACCACCGGCTATTTTTTCACCCTTAATTATCCCTTCCAGCTTCTGTTCAATGTAAATTTTTCCTCTCGGCGTGTAGCTGTTTAAAAACCTTTCTGCAAGTTTTTTGGCCTCATCCGCGTCATCAGTCGTTAATAATTTAGCTGTAGAAACATACTGGTCAATGGAAGCCGTTGGATCCTGTCCTTTAAGGCCGGCTTCTATACCTATATGGCAGGCTTTCCCGAACTCAAAAGGTTTTGATGGGGGTTCCGGTATCTTTTCCACGTAATGGAGGAAATAGCTCATGGGGCACGTTTCAAAACGCTCCAGCCGGGAAAACGAGTAAGGCATGTTCATCCTCTCCCATTAAAATTAACAGGCCGGCAAATTCCTTCCGGCTCAGTCAACCATCGGCATAATAGCAATCTTCATGTGGTCTTTGCTGAAAACTACCGCCTGATGTCTGTCGGCATCGTTAAAGGCAACCTCGCAATCTTCCCCCAACACATGTAGAGTCTTTTCCAAAAATTTTTTGTAAAGCTTCACCGTGGCATCCGGCATAATTAAACATTTGGCCTGCCCATACCAGATATCTTCCGTCTTTACTTCAGCGTAATTAATTTTTCAATTTAGATTGCACAGGGTATCTATCGTGTGCTTTTCCCAGGGCACTGACCTTGTTGGGTACAAGCCTATCATTTTGTCTTCCAGATAGACTATGTTTTTCCCGCTTAACTCTGAAGGTATGGGGCAATGAATCTCGCAGAACAAATAGCTGTTTGTAGCTTTCAGGAGGTCTTCTCCTGCACAAAATACCAAATATTCGGCTCTCGGCACATATGGATAAGGTTTTTGGGGAGATAATATTACCAGTTCCTTTGCCATCCTTAAAGCCGCTATGAATTTTTCTTCCGGCTCCAGGAGGCATATTTCGCATCCTAACGATTTTTCTCGCTCCCGCAGGTTTTCTAAAGATCGCTTTTCAATCTCAGCAGGTGAAGCTAATTCATAATGGTTTTCCAATATGCGGCCGCCAAATTCGCAGTTATCGCACAGGCTGGATCGGTAGTTTTTGCAAGTGATGCAGTCTACTGCCATCAGTTTTTCTCCTTTCTTAAATATCTACCGGCGGGGTATTACCCGCCGGCAAATTTAAAAACCAACCCTCATTTATTTCATATTTCGCTAATCCATACTCTCTAAAGCAGGCATCCGGCAGGTTAACCGCCTGCCGGATGCAATCGTTGACGTCAGCTATGGTATTGCAGATATCTATGCCTATTTTTAGGCCTTGCATAATTTAATCTCCTATCCTGACGGGAAGCACCAGATGCATCGTACCTCCACTGAGGGGTTCCAGCTTAAAAGGCTTTAACTTTTCGCTGAAGGTCAATACGAGTTCGTCCGAATTTGTGACCCGTACGGCGTCCAGAAGAAGATTGGCGTTAAATGCCGTCTCGAACACGTCCCCTTCCGTATCTGCTTCTATAACTTCGTTGACGCCTCCCATATCGCTGCCGTAACTCTCCAGCCTTACTTCTCCGTTTACCGATATTTTCACTATCGGAATCTTTTTCTCTGACACAAACAGGGAAGCCCGTTCCAAACTGTCTAGCAACGGAGCTCTCTTGACCCTTATCTTTGCTGCCTGCAGCTTATGGATCGCCACCTGATAATTAGGAAACTTGCCTGCGCTTAACCTTATGGAGGCCGTTTCTGTCTCGGTAGTGAATTTAACGAAGTTGTCTTCCATCGTGACGGTCAAATCCCCGTCGTCAAACAGACGTACTAAATCATACAGTTGTTTGACTGGCACCAGGCAGTCCGTGCCATCCCCTTCGTAATGGACAGGTAGGGCTTTTATCGCCATGTGGTGACTGTCTGTGGCCACCAGGTTTAACATTCCAGGCCGGAGTTCCAGTAGTATGTTGTTGAATACAGCTCCGGCAACATCTTTAGCCGCGGCTACGGCAACCATAGAAACCGCCTCGCGTAATTTCCGGGCTTCTACTTTAAACTCGATACCATCCACTTCCGGGGCAGCCGGGTAGCTTTCGGAACCATAGGTGTTGAGCTCGACTTTGTTTTTGCCGTATACGAAACGGCATATCGGGTCATTGTATATGATTGTCAGCTGGTCGGCGTCGATTTTTCTGATGAGCTCAACGGCTATTTTCCCGGGCAGCACTGTCCTGCCTTCTTCTGAGACTTCAGCCGGCACACGGGTTTTAATAGTCAGCATTAAATCCGTGGCCGTCAAATAAAGCCCGTCTCTTTGGGCTTCCACCAGCACGCCGGTCAATACAGGCATGGTGGTGGCTGTCGCCAGGGCGCGGGATACCTTCTGCAGCCCCAAGGCCAGGTCTTTTTGTTTGCATGTTGCCTGCATAAAAAACTTCTATAACCCCTCTTCTCCCTTTCCCTGGCAAGAAGAACCACAGTCAACATTGCCTTAATCTAGTCCTACCCTGCTGGCTGGAGCGGCGGCAGCCGGCAGGGTAAGAGATAAGATATTATCACCCGCCCTCCAGGTCAGGGGTGAGTTATGGTTCCCGACCTACCGGTATAATTGTCCTTGCCACCCCTGACCTGGAGGGCGGAACCTGGCAATACTTACCCGGCTTAGATTAGGCTTCTGGCCAGCAGGAAAAAAAGCCGGCATGGCGAACCCTTTAGGAAAAACCTGGACAAGCGAGGGTTTATGCCGTGGGTCGCCCAGCCTTTTTCCGCCAGCGTATTCTTACTCAGGCGGCCTCCCTGGAGGCCAAGGGCCTTTTTAACTACCTGGTCAGCGAGATCAGAACGAGGAGAGAAGTACCCCTGGAAGAGGCCGTCCTGGCGGCGCGAGACGTTAATGAAATGTAACTCGTATCTTCCAACTTCTACTCCCAAAAGAAACCACTTATGCATCGCTATAGCATGTACGTAATCGCCTTCCCATGTATAATAGGCTGGGATTTGAGTTCCACCGGAAGTTATCTGATAGTCTAATGTAATGGCACTTCCGTCTCCGAAATCAATGGTTTTGGTTTGGCCAGCGTATACTCGTACACCATTAACTTTTTCTGCAACTTTCTTGGAGTCAAAAATTGAGAATTTGGAAAGTGCTTTAATGGCAGCTTGGTCGCCTTTATTAGCCTTTTCTAACATGTCTTTAACATTATTTTTTGTTATTACAGCAACTTCACTTTGCTGCGCATGCTGTTAGTTCATCCACTTTCTCCCTTCACCGGGGTTACATTTTATATAATTCTTCTAAATTAATCCAACGGTATCTCCCCCTCCCTATTCTTGCTACCTCTATTTTACCACCACTTTTCCTAATCGGATCCATTTGTGGGATATAATGAGGAAATATTGGGATAAAATGCGGTTTTTGCAAGACGAAATTTCCCGTGGAGCTTCTGGCTGGTACCAGGCCAGCCAACTGGTCGGTCGGACGCCTATAATGGACCCATAGGTTAAGACACAAAAAGTAAAAATTAAGCTATAATGGTAACATGGAAAAATGAATAAAATTATAACTTTATGCAAACATCGTGTTGGAAATGCTCCGTGGGGAGAAGACAGTAGCCGAGATCGCTGCTCAATACGAAGTCCACCCCGCCCAACTACACCGATGGAAGGCTGAGGCCATAGAGAACCTCCCTTCCCTTTTCACCCGCGGCGCCAGCGAACTGGAAAAGATGAGAAAGCAGTATGAAGCCGAGAAGGAGGAACTGATCAAGCAAATAGGCACCATAGAGGTCAATTGGTTGAAAAAAATCTGCCGAACTCAACGAGCGCCGTCAAAAGACGTGAAATGGTGGAGCGTCATCACCCCGAAATCTCAGTAAAGAGGCAGGCGGAACTTTTAGACCAACCGCACCTGCATATACTACAAAGGGATATAGGCTATGTAGTCAATAAAAAGCGCGTTCTGACCGGTTTTCCCTATACTGTTTTTTATGTCATTATTCGCCATAAACCTAAATTTCCCTGTCATAGATAGGCATTCCGCAGCTAGTTCATATCGCCAGGAAGGTAATAAAAAACCGCCTGGCAACAACGCGCCGGGCGGTAGAAAAAAAGCTAAAAGGGATATGGTTAGACCTATCCCTTAGGATTTACCATCTCAATATGAATTTTTCTACTGCTAGAGTTCACATGAACCCAATATATCCCCTCAAGTTGCTGTCAAAAGTATAAGTGGGATATCCATAGTCATTTGTTCGTGATAGGTATCCTAGAATAACGATGCCTGGTTCTGATCATCTCTTTGTTTCAACCGGAAACCGAGCATGTTTGTCATATCAAACCATAAAAATTAGCTACAGGAGTTCATATAATCGTTAAGATACAAATAAAATGTCTGCAGTATTTTTTCCTTTGTATTCCTCTCGTTTTCTTAGTCAATCTACCCTGTAGCCTTTCCAAAATAATATCAGAAGGATATATTTGCTTGTCCGCGTGGAGAAAAAACTCGATGACCTGACGGCGGCTATAAACGAGCTGGTCTGAACCCTGAAACCCCCCGGCTGAATTGCCGCTATCCCGAACCGTGATAAATTCCCTTCTTGATTGCCGAGATAAAAGGCCGCTAGAATTGACCTATGACAGCTAGATTACCGCTCGACCACGAGAAAAGCCAAATTTAACATGGCATTTATGAGGTTTTTATTCTTCTCTTTCTAATCCTTATCTTCCGGGGTTCTATTACGACAATATTCCCTACAATATCAACTTCCCTCAAAATACGGAGGGAAGATAACAAAAGCTCGTTAGTTTGAGTTATTGTAAATTCGTTTGGTATTCTAAGTAGAATTTGTTCTTCCACCAGTATATTAGCTGCGTAGCGCAGTGCCGCCAGGATATCTTCTTTTTTGAGGTCGTATTCTGCCATAATTTCTTCATAAGTAAGGCCCCCGGCTAATTTGCCTACGATAAGTTCAACCGGTACGCGCGTACCCTTTATTACCGGCTTACCCCCTTTAATTAATGGGTCAACAATGATGCCTGGCATTACTTCCTGCATCTTTGCCACCTCCCGTTAACTATTCTACCACAACAATATTATTTGATAAGATACTACTTAGTACTTTTATTAAGACCTGTTATTACTTAACCAGTTCTTTGATAAACTTCTCCAATTCTTCCCTGCGCCTGGAAACCAGTTTATAGGCCAGCATTCCTTCGCGTTCGGCTATGCTGGCTATGATGACGACCTCTATTACCTGCAGTTCTGTAACCTTCCATATAATCCGGAGCGACCTGTTATTTACATAAACGCTCCGGTATCCTGCCAGGGGCCTGCCGGCCTGGTTTTCCAATTCTTTGCCAAATGCAGAGGGAGCCCGGGATATTTTTTGCAAGGCTTTAATTACTTTTATCTGCCTGCTTTTATCCAATCCCAGGAAATCTGCTTCAGCCGCGGGAAAAAACTTTACATTGGCCGGTACAAGATCAATCATTTTCGAGGTCGACATCAGGAGCAGCCTCCAGATCCTCCGCGGTTATACCGGCCTTTTTAATTACTTCAGCAAGGGGCACCAAAGCCTGGCCGCCCTTTTCATTTTCGAGGATACGGCACAGTAGTTCCAATTTTAGTTCCAGTTCCGCGGCTTCAGTAACCTTTTCCCAGAGTTTTTTAAAATTATCATAGCTTAAAATAGTTGCCCTGGGTTCGGAACCGGAAAACATCATTAAAAAGGGCATCTCATGCAATTTTGGTTCTACGACACTGCGCCATTTGCGCTGTAAATCGCTGATGTTAACAATCTGGTCGCTGGAGAAAAGCGGCTTACCTTTCATAGCCGGTACGAAGCCTCCCACTGAAAAATCCTCCTTTCTATATGATATGCCTTTACGCGTAAATAAATTCGTTGTTGTTTTCGTTTAAATTATCGCGTATTTGGACGTGAAAGTCAAGAACAATTAATATTAAAGTAATCCGCCTGGTACGATATTCCTGCTTTCGTTTTTCTGCTTTATTGGCTTTCCTTAGCAGCCGGTATTAGCGGTTAACGACAGGTTCTGGCTCGTAATTGTATGCAAACATTAGTTCGTTTTTGCAGGCAACCATGCTATGATGTAGCCGTCCGAAGGGAGGTGAAACAAATGGCTGTGATCAGTACCCCGCTGGCCACCACTTTACGCCTGCAGGTGCAGACCGGGACCGACGCCAACGGGCAGCCCGTTTACCGGGTGCGCTCCTACAGCCGCGTCAAACCTTCTGCCAGCGACCAGGATGTCTACGACGTCGCCCAGGCCATCGGCAGCCTGCAGGTACATCCCGTTAACGCCGTCAGCCGCGTTAACGAGAACGACCTCAGTGCCGGCGCCTAAGTAAATCTATAGGAGGTGAACAGTTATGCTTACCAAACGCCTGGAATTGATTTTCCAGAATGCCGCCGGCCGCCGCACCACCCTGGCCGTCCAGGATCCACGGGACAACCTGACCGAGGCTGAAGTCCGGGCCGTCATGGACCTCATCCTGGCCAGGAACATCTTTACCTCGCCCGGCGGCGACTTGACGGCTATCGTCGGGGCCCGTATCGTCACCAGGGATGTCACCGACATCATCGCTGCTTAAGCTTTGCGGTTAGTTATTCCAGGATGGGGTGAGCGGGTTGAGGTACTCGCAGCTCACCCCATCCCCTTAATTTAGCAGGAACCGTTCAAGGTGGCTTTGGAGGAGCCGCTCATGGCGACATACCGCCACCATCGAATGGTGGAAATAAGAAGAGGAGGCTCCTGGTATGCTGCAGGTCAAATTTAGTTATTTCGCCCGGCCCCGGCGGGGACGCTGCAACTGCTGCGACCGCCAGCAAACCCTGGAAGGTAAAATCCTGCTCCTGGAGGATACTGCCCTCATCGGCGACCTTATTCTCTGCGGCGAATGCGCGGCCGCCTGGGGAGAACTCCTGGGCCAGGGCCGGGAAAAGGTAGTCCAGGAGTGGAACTTCAGCGAGGAAAAGGAGGGAGCCTGACATGGAAAACCTCTGGGTCCAGATCGGCAACTATGGCTTCCCCATGGTCATCGCCTTTTACCTCTTAGTCAGGGTGGAGAAAAAACTCGACGACCTGACGGCGGCCATCCAAGCCCTGGCCCAATCTTTGAACAGGGCCGCGCCGGGCTAAAGCCACTGCCGGGGCCGTAAACTGAAGCCCCGGCCGGTGCCGCAGGCCGGCTGCTGCCGTTATGTCGATTCGTGATTAATGGCCGTCTTGATGGGCGAACTTCTGTTCGTTTATAATATAACTTAGGCAGGAGGTGGTATATTTGGCAGCCAGCTGGATACAGAAAGGTCTGTGGCAAAATCTTAATTGCCTGGTGCCGGTCTACGGCACAGGCGACGACTGCGGTAACTACACCGAGGTCTGGCTGGACGACGGCCAAAAAATCCTGGACCGCCGTCGGACAAAGACCGTCTTGAAGGCCCTGGCCTCACATCTGGGAGTATCATGGCGGCAGGAATATACTGCCTGGTCCAGGGAAGGCCGCAGTCACCTGGCCCCCATTGTCCTGGGGCCGGAAATGGTCCTGGTACCTTTACGCCTGCGCCGGCCCCGCAGCCGTGATGAGGGCGGGACAGGCTATGTGGTCGGCGGCAAGGTAAAAAGTTTTGAGCCTTACGTCGAGGGCTTCTTTCGCACCCGGCTGATCCTGGCCGGCAACCAGGTCCTGCCCTGCCTTTTAAATATGGACACCCTGGCCCTGCGCCTGCTGGACGGGGAAAGGGCCCTCCAGCGCCGCCGGGAAACCTTTTGTAAACTTTCCGGCCGCGGTACCGTCTGCCGTGAAAAAAACAGCTGCTACCTGCTGGTAGAGCCCGGCGGCAGTACTGTCGCCGCACAGCTCATCGATCGCAAGGGTGACGTCATAATCCTCCGTCGGGAAGATAAATTGAGCCCCCTGTGACTGCTGGGGACTGCTTTCATTGCGGGGACCTATCATGCTATCTGCCTTTTTGCCTATAATGTATCACACTACTTAACAAGTTTAAAGCTCATTATAATATTACAGAGGAAAGGGGCTGCACGACTGGCTTTCGTGACAGCCCCGCTTTTTGGATTTGTGCCCTCTCAAAAAATTAAGGTTCAATAATTACGAACCGGACCTCACTCCTGGGAACTTGATCTGTTTCCCTGTTTCTCCACTTTTCCATCTCAAAGGGGTCTCTCCATCTCCAGGCCAGCACATTCCCCCCGGTATAAATCAAATCGATAACACCGGTATCGAAAACCCTGACGTCGTTCATTTCCAGATCATATGCTTGGACCTCCTCCCGAACATTCCACATCCAGGTTATGAATTTATTTCCAATAGTTGGTGAAGTGCTGTATCGATGGGCACTATTATTGGTGATCTGGATAGATTCATCAGTATCTAAATTATATTTGACAATTTCGCCGTATTTACCCACTCTTGTGTCTCTGGCCAGCCAGGTAACATTCCTGCCATTTATCCGGGGTGCAAAGCTGCAATGGTTGGATGTTAGGCGAAACTTTTTTCCGGTGACTAAATCTTTAAAGAACACATCGCTTTCCGCCCGTATTTCTTCATATACGAAACGCGCCTGGGACCAAACCAGCTTATTGTCATATATGTCCGGACTGTTTAATATAACTCGTGGAGCGCCGGGCAACTCCTCGATTGCTTCTAGACGCCCTTGGTCGAGGTTATAGATATATATGACGCTTGTCAAATTCCCGTCTATAATTTCATATTGTGCCCATGTAATTTTATTGCCAAATATAGATAGATCCCCGGGTTCATAGCGAATACCAGAAGGCCCGGGGCCTTCGATCTTAATTTCCTCAACCCTGTTCTTGCTGATTTCGATTATCTTGCCGGTAGGGAGGTGTTTGGCTGCCAGGAGCCAATCTTCGGATTCAAAATCGGTAGTCCCTTCAATCCAGGCCACCCAGGGTCCATATTTGCATATAGAATGAATCTTCCTTTTTGAACTTAAGGGACTGGCCAGCTCATAAAGCTTTTGCTCATATGGATCGAAACAATAGTAGGTTAATGATATATCCCCGGGGTTGTGGGGATGGGGTAGAGTTACAATAATCTCTCCTTCATGGTTCACGCCAGCGACAGTGATAGCATGGGGTACTGTTTTATAGGGAATCGTTTCTTTCTCCTCAGGGTTTTCTTTTTGGTCTTTACTTTCCGGGGGCTTTATACTTGCCCTTCCTTTTGACTGCTTCCGGGCAACATCACCGTTGTTCGTTGTTGTTCCAGATAATATAAATTTTGACCCCGTCCCCAAAACTAATAGGCCGATGACCAGAAGAGCGATTAATTTCAACTTAGACATATCGATCTCTCCTATTTTGCAACTTCATATAAGTTTGTGATAAAGATAACGCTGGATCAAATTTCAATATTAGTCAAAAACGAAGAAGGGATATTGTTAGACCTATCCCTTCGGATTTGCTTTCTCTATATTACTTCTATCATATTACTTCTATCGCTTGAGTTCACATGAACCCAATCTATCCCCTCAAGTTGCCGGCGAAAGTACAAGTGGCATGTCCATTTGCATCTGTCCGTGGTAATAATCCCAGAGTAATGGTGAATGAACGACCTGACTATTAAGGATCATCCAATCCGGTTCCGGTGTGCAGCGTCGTCCACCTGTGGGGGTAGTCTCACAGCGTACTGCTGGATACAGGATATCTTCACTGCCATCGACGAAACGAATATACAACATTTCCCTGTGCGGTGGTGCAACCGGGAGATCGCCTACCCCGGACGGGGGTTCGAATTTTTCTACACTGCGTAAGGCCATTACCAAGCGGTTCAGCGCCGGCCAGTCTTCCTTATTATCGCCATTTAAAATACGCGGTGATTTTCCTGCAGCCGGAGGCCAGCTTTGACGTGCTTGTGTTTGGCAAGTAAAAAATGATGAATTCGGCAATCAAAAAGTGCAGAGTTTGCCATCACGCTCGGTAATCTTTCTCCCTCGAAGACCCGGGGAGATTTCAGTTTGCCGTGGTTGTAACACTGTT
>Ga0247720_100483_pt1 | contig 14227 bp, 16 predicted proteins | sample MSEWel2015_12_15_FD_189078 | JGI IMG/M metagenome (GOLD analysis project Ga0247720, IMG submission 189078) | Subsurface sediment microbial communities from gas well in West Virginia, United States - MSEEL Well Study Marcellus 3H_2015_12_15 | ecosystem: Environmental > Terrestrial > Deep...
TTGACCGAAAATATGGGTTTACAATATCCAAGTCCACTATTTCTACCTCTTTTCCTGATTCTCTTATAAGCTTAGCATAATTTATCGCAATTTCCGTCTTACCTGTACCGTAATGCCCTACTACAATAGTCAATCTTTTAAAATCCATTATCTATCATCCCTTTAACTATACATTTTAGCTTTTTCTTCACCGCTAAGCACCCGATATGCTCCCTGCGCCAAAGCTGACATTTCATCCTCACCTGGATATACATAAATAGGAGCTATAAATTTTACTCTTTCACTTATCCTTTTTACAAAATCCTCGTTATACGCTATTCCACCTGTAATTCCTATTGCATCTACCTGTCCTTTTAAAACCACTGCCATCGCTCCAATTTCCTTAGCTGTCTGATAGGCCATAGCTTCTAAGACCAATTCTGCTTTTTTATCTCCTTCTTTAATTTTTTTATAAACTTCTCTTACATCGTTAGTGCCTAAATGTGCCACTATTCCCCCTTGTCCTATTAACCTCTTTTTCATCTCCTGATAGGTGTATTTACCACTATAACATAACTTTACTAAGTCAAGTACAGGAAGCCCTCCCGCTCTTTCTGGAGAAAAAGGCCCTTCCCCATTTAAAGCATCATTTACATCTACTACCCTGCCGTGTTTATGAGCCCCAATCGATATACCGCCACCTAAATGAGCGATAATCAAATTCACCTCTTCGTATTTTTTGTTCAAATCGGCGGCTAAACGTCGAGCAATTGCTTTTTGATTCAAAGCATGGAATATACTAGACTTTTCAATCTCAGGCATTCCTGTTATTCTTGCTATATCCTCTAATTCATCTACTACTACAGGGTCTACTATATAAGCTTCAATATCGTGTTCTTTAGCTAAAGTATAAGCAATTATACCCCCCAAATTGGAAGCATGTTCTCCTCTTTCAGCCTTCTTTAAATCCTCTATCATTTTTTCATTTACAATATAAGTTCCACTTTCTATTGGCTTTAAAAGTCCTCCTCTTCCTACTATTGCATCAATTTCTGAAAGAGAAATTCCTTTTTCTTTTAACATATTTAAAATTGCCTGAGTTCTAAATTCAAACTGGTCAATAATACTTTTGTATTTGCTAAGTTCTTCAGTGCTGTGTCTCAAAGTCTCAGTAAAAACCGGCTCTTTGTCTCTAAACACGGCAACTTTTGTAGATGTAGAACCGGGATTTATTACGAGAATCAAAAACAAAACAATCCCCTCCGTCTACTTCCTCAATTTATATTATATTACACTTCCTTTTTACATTAAAATTTTGTCAAAAAATTATTAAAGTTATTTCAAAATTTTAATGAAAGAGCGGGAATATCATGCCCCCATTTAAATATAATTGTCTTTTACGGCAGCAATAGTTTTTATCCTCTCCTCCGCAACTCTATCAGCTGCAACATATGTTGGAATGTTCTCTTCTTTGGACTTCTGTATCACCTTTTTCACTGTATCAAATATCATTGAAACCTTTCTCATAGCCCTATCTCTGTTATAACCAGAAGGATTGAGCTCATCAGCTACATTTATAACTCCACCCGCATTTATGATATAATCCGGAACATAGAGTATCCCTTTCTCCTGCAGTATGTCTCCATGCCTTTCTTCTTTTAACTGGTTATTAGCTGAACCTGCTACTATCTTGCACTTAAGCTGTGGAATTGTCTCATCGTTTATTATCGCTCCTAAAGCACAAGGCGCAAATATGTCACACTCTACTCCGTATATCTCATCTGGTTTTACATATTCGGCTTTGAATTCTTCCACTGCTCTTTTTACATTGTCCTCAAATATGTCTGTCACAATTAGCTTTGCTCCTGCTTCATATAGGTGCTTTGCTAAATTGTATCCTACATTTCCTACTCCTTGTATTGCAATTCTCATGTCTTTAAGATCTGAAGTACCAAAAACTTCTTCGCTTGCTGCTTGTATTCCTCTAAATACCCCATATGCTGTAAAAGGAGATGGGTCACCACTGGTTTCAGCCAGCCCTGCAACGTATTTTGTCTCATAACGTATATATTCCATATCTTTTAAGTTTGTTCCCACGTCCTCAGCAGTTATATATCTTCCTTTAAGGGACTCTATATACCTTCCAAGACTTCTAAACAATGCTTCTGATTTGTCTTTTCTCGGATTTCCAATTACAACTGTTTTGCCACCACCTAAGTTTAAACCAGCAGCAGCATTTTTGTAAGTCATTCCCCTTGCAAGCCTTAATGCATCGTTTATTGCATCCTCTTCTGAGTCATAAGTCCACATCCTACATCCGCCTAAAGCAGGACCTAAAGTTGTGTCATGAATTGCAATTATCGCCTTAAGACCTGAAGTCTTGTCATGGCATAAAATCACATTTTCATAATCTTTAGTTTCCATTATGTCAAATATTTTCATAAATATCTTCCCCCCTCTTTAATAATCAAACATTAGAAGCAAGAGATGCCAACATTATAGAGTTAAATTTAGCTTCACTGGAATCTGCCCTTGAAGTCAAGACAATCGGGCTTTTTGCCCCCATTATTATCCCTGCTATCCTTCTTTGTGCTATATAGGTTATAGCTTTATACAGCATATTGCCAGCTTCAATATCTGGAACTAAAAGAATATCAGCGTTACCTGCAACAGGGCTTATTATCCCTTTATGCCGCGCTGCTTCTACCGATAAAGCATTATCAAGAGCCAATGGCCCATCTATTATAGCCCCTTTGATTTGACCTCTTTCACTCATTTTTGAAAGTATTGCTGCATCTAAGGTAGCTTGCATATCAGGATTAACTGTTTCAACAGCTCCTAAAACTGCAACCCTTGGAGCATCAATTCCAATTTGCCTTGCAACGTCTACCGCATTTAAAATTATGTCTATTTTCCCTTTTAAATCAGGTGCAATATTCATTGCTGCATCTGTCAAAAGTATAAGTCTGTTATATGGAGATTCAAAAACAGCCACATGACTTAAAGTTCTTCCAGTGCGAAGGCCAATTTCCTTATCTAAAACAACCCTTAATATCTCTGCCGTCTGTACAAGGCCTTTCATCAATATATCCGCTTTGCCTTCGCTTACAAGCTTTACAGCTTCGCGACAAGCTTCTAAGTTATTTTTTGTATCTATTATTTCGTGATCCTTTAAATCCATTGATATTGAAGATGCTATCCTTTCTATTTTTTCTTTATCACCAACTAATATGGCTTTTACTATTCCTCTTTCATGAGCTTCTTTAATCGCTTCTAATACATCTTCATCCGCTGCTTGAGCTACTGCTATAGTTTTGGGAGGCAAGTCTTTTACGTAATTATACATTTCTTCAAATGTTCTCATATCCTACACCTCGTCAGTTATAAATCTTGGGCTTTTCAATATTTCTTAAAACTCTTAACGCACCATCTCTTAAAGCTTCCATTTCATCTCCCCCTGGATAAAGAGTTATAGGTGCAATAAAGCTGGTCATATCAATGATTATCTCTATTAGTCGTTTAGAATAAGCAAGTCCACCAGTTAAAATTATTGATTTCACATCCCCCTTTAATACTGCCGCCATTCTGCCAATTTCCTTTGCAATTTGATAAGCCATAGCTTCAAAAACCAATTTAGCTTTTTTATCACCATTTTGTATGCATCTCTCCACTTCACGCACATCATTTGTCCCAAGATGTGCTACCATCCCACCCATACCTACAACTTTTTTCTTCATCTCATCAAAACTGTATTTACCAGAATAACAAAGGTCAACAACTTTCATCGATGGCAGGCTGCCTGTCCTTTCAGGAGAAAAGGGCCCCATTTGATTTGCATTGTTTACATCTACAATTTTTCCTCCCTTTATCGCCGCTACTGAAATACCTCCTCCCATATGAGCAACGACAAGATTTAAATCTTTCTCATTAATGCCATTTTCCCTCACATATCGGTGAACACACGCTTTTATGTTTAAAGCATGAGATTGGCTTTTTCTTGGAAGCTCAGGGAGGCCAGAAATTCTTGCAACATCTTCCATTTCATCAACAGCTACGGGATCTAATGTATAGACGGGAATATTGTACTTATCACCTATAGCTCTTCCAATTAGTCCACCGAGATTTGACGCATGTTCTCCTCCAACTCCCCTTCTTAAATCCTCAAGCATAATATCGTTTACAAGGTAAGTGCCACTCTGAACAGGTTTAACAAGTCCTCCTCTTACCACAATTGCAGATATTTCTTTCAAGTTTACGTTATTTTGCTCTATCCAATCATTTATAGCATTTAACCTTAAATCAAATTGGTCAATGATACTCTTATATTTTTTAAGCGCTTCAATGTCGTGAGCAATCTCCGTTTTTACAATTTCCCTTTCTTCTTCATATAGCGCCACTTTAGTAGAAGTAGAACCTGGATTGATAACTAAAACTTTCAACAGGTTCACCTGCCCCTTCTTAATACATAATATGAAGTTCTATTACAATTTTTGAGTGTTATTAAAAATTTTTTAACCTTACAATATTTTAATTCTACGCCTTTGCTAAAAATCCTTCTCTTAAATTAAAATTTTTTTATAAGGATTTTATATTTTGTGGAATTGACAAGTTTTATGTGAATTAATAGGCGGGCATTGCCCGCCTACTGAATATTAACTGATATTTTATCAGGCTCAATTTTCTTTATTTGCAAGTTCAAATCAGTACTTACCTTTACAGCTAAAGAATGAACACCTGTTGGCAAATTGGTTACGTCTATATATGCGTTAAAATCGGAAGCTTTCGCTCCATTAACTACACTTTCTGGACCAGCTACAGTAACGACGAGTTCCGGATTTTGAATTACAACATTTTTCTCTTCTGCTCCTCTTATATCTATATTGCTTATAGCAATCTCTTTGGTTGCTATCTTTTGTATATCCACATACACTTTTGCATTAATATCACTTTTAACAAGTTTCACCCCATCTGGCAAGTCAAAAGGTACACTTTCGGTGACAGGTTCATTTTTCCCAGAGATATCAATTTGCTTCGTACTTATGGATTTTATGGTATTTAGGACAATCTCATCACCAGTAATGTACACGTACTCTGGAAGTACATTTATCAATGATATCATATATCCTTCCATTGGTTTGCCAAATATTTTAGGAACTACAGGCACACGTATCGATTTATTTACGGAAACATACACTTCAACAAGATTAGGAGAAATTGTAACGCCTTTTACTTCTTTTCCTTCTCTATCAACAGCAACCACTGGAACAGAGATTTTTATATCTCCTTTCTTATAAGAAACATTGACCCCAGCTATAACATTTTTTATAAGATTAACTTTGCTTTCTGGTCCTATCACCAATACCTCTCCAGGCGTTGGAACAGCAGACTGCATAGCATAGCCTTCCATCACATTGCCAATTATTTTTATAGCAACTGGCATTTGCGTTTTTTCAATTTTATCTATTTCCACTTTTATTTCTGGCGGATTTATTGAAACCAAAGAGACATTTCTAGGTAATCCTTCTACGGTAACAGGAATAACATTTGTACCCTTGGAATTTACTCTGCTTAAATCAGCAAAAGCTGATATATTCTGGGCTGCAATATTTAAAACATCACTGCGTCTTCCTCTTACTTTTACATTCACCGTATAATTTTTTTCATCTAAAACAATAAGCCCTTTTTTCTCTAAAGTATCGCTATTAATCAATTTGACAGGCACATCGTTTATTTCATAAGGAATTTCTGGATTCTCTTCTCCCATTACATAAAGCCATAGCAGAAAAGCCAACACCAGTGACAGCAATTTAATTGTAAAATCTTTAGTCAGCATGTTTGTTCCCCCATTTTTTCCATACAGGCATCTTGTTTTCCTTCACTTCAAAAATGCTGGACAACACCTCTTTCAAAGTTTTCGCATCTAGATGCCTTGAAAGCCTGCCATTTTGCGCAAGAGAAATAGTACCTGTTTCCTCAGAAACAATTATCGCTACCGCATCAGATATTTCAGTGACACCTATTCCCGCTCTATGACGTGTTCCTAATTCACTACTTAGATTTTGGTTGTCTGTTAAAGGCAAAAAACAACCTGCCGCCATAATCCTATCTCCACGAATTATGACAGCTCCATCGTGTAAGGGCGTATTTGGTATAAAGGTATTTATTAAAAGCTCACTGGAAATTTTAGAATCCATGGCTATGCCAGTTTCAATAAGCTCATTAAGGCCTGTCTCCCTTTCTAAAACAATTAAAGCTCCTATTTTTGAGCGAGACAAAAATTGCACTGCATCGCATATCTCTCCCAAAACCTCAGACATATCTTTTTCCTCTTCATTAAAAAAGAAGAAATTCTTGCCTAAGAAGCCACTCCTACCTAAAGACTCTAATCCACGCCTTAACTCCGGTTGAAAAACAATTAAAAGCGCAATAACTCCTACAGTCATAGCATTTCGCAATATATAATTGACTGTCCTAATTTGTAGCCATTCGCTCACTTTGGTAATTACAATTAACACAGCAAGCCCTTTAAGCAACTGCTCTGCTCGTGTTTTGTGTATTACCAAAATTAAGCGATACAGGACATAAGCTATTATTAAAATATCTATTACATCGTTAATTCGCATTGTTTTTATGATATCTATAAGTCCATTAAACAAAAAATTCACCCCTCAAGGCTTTGTGGTAAATTGTGTGTACATATTAATTATACAACAAATTTGAATAAAAAATAATTTAAATTGAATTAAATTTTAATTAAAGTGGAAAAATTATTTTAGTAAAAAATAAGGAGGATGAAAATGAATAAAGATAAAATTATAGAAAAAAATATAAAAGAAAAACTAGATAAAGAAATGGCATCTTTCGGGGTAGATATAAATGTTCGGTGTAGCAACGGTCGTGTAACTCTGTACGGAATAGTAGATAACTTATCCGAAAAAAATCACGCTCAAAAAATAGCAGAAAGCGTGGATGGCGTACAAAAAGTAGAAAATAATATCACAATTGCAATAGACAGCAAAATAACAGACAGAGATATAAAACATGGTGTTTTAAGAAATCTTCAAAATTCTAAATTTTATGATGAAATAGGAGAATTAGGGGTTGATGTCACTGATGGTATCGTAACTTTATATGGGAAAATTGATAACGCACAGCAAGAAAAGGAAAGTATAAATCAAGCAGCCCAAGCCATGGGTGTCAAAAGTGTAATAAGCAAATTAGAACTTAACAAAGAACATAAAATAGATGATGTATCTCTTGTAAATTTAGTAGTGCAAAAGTTATCTCGTTATGATCTAAGTTTGCCTGATTTAGTTATTACAGCAAACAATGGGACAGTAACATTAAGTGGATATGTAGATAATTTAAAAGAAAAAGAATTGGCCACTGAAGCAGCTCAAAGCGTAAATGGAGTAAAAAAAGTAATAAACCATATAAAAGTCAGAGAGAAGTCATAGAAAGACATGTCATTCTATGACTTCTACTCTTATGTTATTTTTTTCTACTTCCTTCTTTAAAGGATTTATCACATCTCCGTGAAGTATAACATCTAGAGCAGACCTTAAAGACTTGCCTACTATTATCTCAGTTATATCGTTTTCTTTTGCAAATTCCGCCAGCGTTTTTGAAATTTTTTTGCCCACCAAAATAGAAACTGTGCCCCCCATTTTTTGTGCTAAATCAAAGACCTCCAGCAATACTTTGTTTTGCTTTAAATCATTTGAGATGTCGTTGTTTTTGTTAACGTATACAACACAAAATTCACCATTAGTCTCTTTTGCTCTTTCAGCACCTCTTTCCACAAGCCTGCGGCAACTTTTTTGTGGGGTTACGCACACCATGATTCTGCTCTTCGCACCAGGCTTGTAACTTAAAATCATTTTACTAAACCCCTTTCAGGTGCATACTTCCCTTCCAAATATTATTATATGTTAGTTCTCTAACCTATGTCAAATTTATTAATAAGGCTTATATTCTTTTTAGATTTAACTGCCTCCTTTTCTTTAACTCTTTTATAAATTCTTTTAGATAACCTACCTCTTCTTGTGGGTGTTCTACCTCCATAAACTGTTTCATTGTATATCTGCGTAACTTTATCAAAACCTATATACCCATTTGCCAATACTTTTGTTTGATATTCCAAAGGAGTTTCTGTATCTGACTTTTTTAAGCCCTTTTTAGCTAAATAATTTACAATTTTTTGTAATAGTATATCACCAAAAACTTATTACCAATTATTAATTTTTTCTTCCGATCCCACCAAAAAGATATGAAAATCTATAAAGCTATTGCCACAAGTTAAATAACTTTTTTCCTATTATTACTTTTTTATAAAATTCTCTATAATTTTTTCTATATTAACATTATTCATTTTTAATCCATCGTATATTCAAATTATTTTTAGAATTTCCCACATATCATTTATGACATAATCCGGTTTTGCTTCTTCTAATAGATTAAAGGGCAAGATTGTCCATTTAACAGCCACACTTTTTACACCAGCATTAGATGCACATAAGATGTCATAAGGACTGTCTCCCACCATTAAAGTTTCTTCCTTATTAGCATTTAACACTTCCAAAGCTTTTACAATTGGATCCGGATGCGGCTTGTGTCTTTCAGTGTCTTCTAACGCTACAATTACCTTAAAATACTTTTCCAAGTCAAAAAGCTTTAATCCCCTTACAGCCAATTCTCTCCTTTTAGATGTAACTATACCCATTTTTATACCATTTTTATACATGAGTTCAAGAGCTGCTTTCACATCTTGTCTTATTTTAGTATATTTATCATGATTGAATTCATTATACCGTCTATAAGTATCGACCATTAATTCCCATTTATCTTGACTAAATCTCTTTAAAGTTATTTGAAGGGGTTCTCCAAAGTAAGGAGTAACCTCTTCTGGTTGTATAATATACCCTAAGTGCTTTTGTATTGTATATTTAAAAGATTCTATGATAAGCTCATTAGTATCGATAATTGTTCCATCTAAATCAAAAAGTACTGTTCTTATCCCCATATTATCCCCCTTCATGACTTCTTCTCTCATTTTTAGTATACAAAAAAAATCACTTCAGGACAACATATGAAGTGAAAAATTTTGCTATTCTGCAACTTTTTGAAAATAATGTATTAAACCTTTATATATTGCCCAAGCAATTTTATGTTGATAATTTTCGTCATTCAAAAGTTTTTCTTCTTCAGGATTTGTCATAAAACCACATTCCACAATAACTGCTGGCATTTTGGCGTTTCGTAAAAGATAATAACTATTAGAACTTTTAGCCATCCTGTCGTTATTAGGATCTAACGTATTTCTAAGCTCTTGTTGAATAAGTTCTGCTAATAGTTTACCTTTTTCAGAATTGTTTTGATAAAACACCTGTGCCCCTTTGTATTTAGATTGACTAAAGCTATTTAAATGAATACTAATTAAAACGTCTGCTGCTACTTCATTTGCTTTTACCACTCTGTTTTTTAAATCCTTTGAAAGAGAACTATCTAATAAAGTGTCGTCTTCCCTTGTCATCACTACAATACCACCACTTTCTTCAATAAGTTCCCTCAACTTTTGAGCAATCTCAAGGTTTAACTCATCTTCATCTTTACCATATTCTCCTGGTTTCCCAGGGTCATGTCCCCCATGGCCTGCATCTATAACAATAACTTTGTTCATTATTGGAACAGTTTTAAAAGCAGCTATATAATATCCTTTTTTAAAACTATATAACCCTACTATTAAACTTACAATTAGTAAAAACATCAACCACCTCTTAAATACCATATTCCCATCCCCTTATCTTTTAGTAAAAATTATTCATCTAAAAAAGTTTATATGTCACTTAATAATAAAACTCACATATTATGATTAGAGAAAGGGGGAAAAAATATGGTCACCTTAGAATTCACATACGTAGTACAACCAGGAGACACACTATTTTCAATTGCTAAAAAATTTAACACATCAGTTGACGCTATAATCACAAGAAACAACATTATAAATCCATCTTTAATATATCCCGGACAAAGGCTTATCATTCCAGTACAAGGAAGTTATTATACTGTCCAACCTGGAGATACTCTATATCTTATTGCTCAAAAATTTAATGTTCCTTACGAAGCTATCATTTATATAAATAATCTAACATACCCTTATACCATTTATCCGGGTCAAAAACTATTCATCCCTGGAGTTAAAATAGTAGTACCTCAACCATCACTGTTTCCACAACCACCCCTACAAAAGCCTTGTCCAACCTATTACACTGTACAACCAGGAGATACTTTATGGACTATAGCTCAAAAATTTGGCGTATCTTTGGATGAGCTAATTAAAGCAAACTATCTGTTAAATCCAAATATGATATACGCTGGGCAAACATTGATAATTCCTTGTTCCACATCGCCACCCATTGAATATCCCACACTAAAGATTGGAGATAAAGGACCCTTTGTAGTAAATCTCCAAGCAAGACTAAAATCTTTGGGCTTTGACCCTGGTCCTATTGATGGTATCTTTGGAAGAAAAACAGAAGAAGCCGTAAAAGCATATCAGCAAAGCAGAGGGCTTTCAGTAACAGGAATTGTCGATAATGTAACATGGAATGCCCTCTTGTTTGGAACTCCTCCTATTACTACCCCTACACTGTCAGGAAAAGTTTATATAGTAAAACCAGGTGATACTTTGTGGAATATAGCAAAAACTTTCAACACAACAGTAGAAGCTATATTAAAAGCAAATCCAGATATTAAAGACCCTAACTTGATTTATCCTGGTCAAAGAATTATAATTCCTACATCTTCACAGGAAATAACTTATAACCAAGAAGTACAAGAAATAAATGAAGAACAAGAAGAAAAGCAAGAAAATGAAGAAGAAAGTGAAAAATAGTCAGGAAAAATCCTGACTATTTTTTTAAACTGTCTATGTATTTTTCTGCTACATAAGCTGCTGTTGCGCCATCTCCAGCAGCCGTTATAACTTGTCTTAAAGATTTGTGTCTTATGTCTCCCGCTGCAAAAACTCCAGGTATATTGGTTCTCATATCATCATCTGTCATAATATATCCATAATTATCAAGGTCTACTATGCCTTTCACCAATTCTGTATTGGGAGCATATCCAATAGCCACAAAGACACCATCTACATTTAGTGTGCTTTCTTCACCTGTTTTAACATTTTTAAGTTTGAGTCTTTCTACTCCATATTCTCCTTCTACATCGACTACTATAGTATCCCAAATAAACTCAATTTTTTCATTCGCGAAGGCTTTTTCCTGTTCAATCTTTGTAGCTCTAAGTTCATTTCTTCTATGAATTATATAGACTTTTTTCGCAAATTTAGTAAGGTATAATGCATCCTCTACTGCTGTATTTCCTCCCCCTATAACTGCTACTGTAGCATCTCTGTAAAAAGCTCCGTCACAGGTAGCACAGAAGGAAATACCAGCCCCTATAAATCTATCCTCATTTGGAACACCTAACTTTTTAGGTGTAGCACCCATCGCTAAAATAATAGCTTTTGCTTCATAAGTTTTATTAGAAGTCTTAACTTTCTTTACATCTCCTGTAATATCTAGACTCTCAACATCTTCATTAACAATCTCAAGACCGTGCTTTCTTACCTGTGCCTCCATCTTGGCAACAAGGTCAGCACCACTTATCTCTTCATAACCCGGGTAATTTTCTAACTGATAAGTATTTACTATTTGCCCTCCCAGATAAGTTTTTTCAATAAGCACCGTTTTAAGCCTTGATCTTGCAGCATACAATCCAGCAGTAAGTCCCGCAGGACCTCCTCCTAAAATAATTAGATCGTACATAATAAAATCACTCCTCCCTTGAAAATAAAGTAAAATATAATAATGGAAGCAGTAAAAACACTACTTCCATTATTATACCACAAACTTTTTATATTTACATCATCCCAACTGGCTGTCTAAATTTATTTCTTGCCTCTTGTATATCCTGAGGTGGAGCCGGCTTGACAGGATACCATCCTCTTTGATTTATAGCATTCCAAACTGTCCTTTGATCTTCTAAGGTAGAATTTAAAAGATTGATATATTCTCTTCTTATGCTTTCATTTGCAGACTCAACTGCTGCATGGCTGAACATATCTATTGCCAATTTGTAACAGCCCAGTACATTCATCATAATATCCTTGTCACTAATTTGCGTATTTCCATACATATTTTTACACTCCTCCTAACTTAAATGTTTTAGCAAAGAATTGAAATTGTTTTGACATCTATTAGCAAGATTTTGGCATAAAGCTTTAAGTTGTGGGTCTTGACATCTCGTAGCATAATCGTTTAAGGTTTTTGTCATGTTTTGCTGTAATGATAAAATATCATCCAAATAAAGTAACTCCTTGTTTGAAAGTTGCATATTTATCCTCCCTTCTTAGATTTCATTTTTAATATGCGCACAAAAATAAAAAATATGCAGAGTTTTTCTGCATATTTTTTATTTTATATACCCTTTCCTTTTTAATTTTTCGATATGTTCTTTAAGTTTTTCTTCAATATTTATATTATACTTTTCCTCCAATACAAACATCATTGAAACTGCTACTTGAGCAACATCTAAAAGCTCCTCTGAAATTTTTCCCATTATCTCTTTTTCGCTTAAAGTGACATTTTCTCCGTTTAAACCTCTAAATTTTCCTATAGCTTGTGCCAATTCCCCTGCTTCTTCCATTAATTTAAGGGCAGTAGATTCCAGTGAGGGTGTCAAATTATTAAGCTTTGGCAAACTTATTTCTTTAAAACAGGTTTTCATGATTTCATCTCCACCTTTTAAGCTTTTTTTCGCCTTGCCATAAAGGTTGTCAATTGGGGCGCTACATTTTTAATCATATCAAGCATCTTAAAAGAAACATTCCGTATATCCCACTGAGCTTCATTAGTGCATCTCAAATTTGCAAAATGATCAAAAGCCCATAAATCCGCATTCATAAGAACCAACCGTTTGTGTGCATTTGTAACTAAGTAAGGACTTACTTCAGGTAATTTTTCTTTTAATTCTATAAATAATTCCTCTGAAGCTTTTATCGCTCTTATTAAAATTTCGGAAGCATTAGCTTTTTCGATATTGGGTGGAATAACAAAACCATTTTCAATTGTCGGTTCGCTGTAATCAAAGACAATAGTTCTATGCCGTAAAAGCTGATGCCAATTAGCTTCACTTATCTTCAGTTGAAATTTAAATCTGACCGATTTAAATGCCTCTATTAAATGGTCAAATTCCCCTATATCTTCGACTGCCTGCTGCAGGATTTTTCTTTTTTCCTCTTCGGACATATTCTTCACTGTTTTTTTTACTGCTTCAAAACTTTTACCTGAATATGTAAACAAAATATGCATAATTACAATGTCTACAGGAGAATCTTCGCTATCTTTCCCTGTATAGTCTATTAAAATGACATCCTCATTTGAATCTGAAAGCTCATCTTCTTTTACAACACTCGCTAAATTCTTTAATCTATCGTGAACTTTTAATTGATAAACAGTAGGAGCTGTATGTCTTAACATACTCGGTGCAATTTTTTCCCCTTGTTCTACTATTCTTTCGGCTAATAACTTCGCCTCTTTAGTAGGATGCGCGAAAAGCTTTCTCACTATATCCTGTAAATCTAAAGCATTTAAAGCTACTGCAAAACTTGTCTTAGTAGCTAAAAGAAGGGCATATCTCGCATCTTCAAATGCAATTTTACTAATCCTATTGTAAAACCTTTCTTCACTTTCCCCCTCTTTTTTCTCTTCTGCCCTAGCTAAATATTTCGTCAAAATTTCTACAAGTCTTTCATAGGCATCATAGGAGGTATTCCAAACTTTTAAAAATTTCTCTTTCAAATCGGGCTTTTCTTCTAATTCTTGTGGTATCACTACTTTGTCTCTTGTAGGCTTTTGATACCTTTGGCTCCACTCTATAAAAGCAGGTCTTCTGTTCATAAGCTCAATATCCCCTGACAAAAGCCTTGAAACATCTTCCACACACAGGTGCATTAAATGCTGCTCAGCAATAGAAGAATGTCCAAACCTTTCCACCCACTTCTCGTGAAATTCTTTCGCCTTTTGTATTGCTTTTTCCAAAGGTATATTGTGTTTGGGTATGTAGTCAGTTATGTTTAAATCTCCATCTGTCAAAGACTCAAGTATATTAAGCCTCCAACTGGTGTCTCTTCTACTTACCTTCGAATTTATAGGTGGAATGATAAACTCCGGCAATGAATGTATGAAAT